>Ga0316201_10002793_pt1 | contig 12609 bp, 7 predicted proteins | sample CS6wburrow_MG_FD_204516 | JGI IMG/M metagenome (GOLD analysis project Ga0316201, IMG submission 204516) | Coastal sediment microbial communities from Delaware Bay, Delaware, United States - CS-6 worm burrow | ecosystem: Environmental > Aquatic > Marine > Coastal > Sediment | place: USA: Delaware... | reverse complement strand
CGTTACCGTCTTACGGATAAACAGGAGGGAGAGGAAGGCCCTAAATTGCGCCCGGACAACTCCTACCTGCACGACAACGTGGATTAAGCAACTCTCCCGGAGGAGCTAACCCATCCGTAGCTGAAATTGGTGTCTGCCCACCAATATTGCGTTTCAGGGGTCCTCCTCCGGGAATGGTTGATCATACAAACCCGGAAGTGTAAAAAAGGCACCCTGCCGGGTGCCCTTTATTAAATCTCTTTGCTTTTTAAGTTTTCTCGTGGGAGGTGTTTCGGTTCCCGAAGCCTAAGCCAGCCGAAGGCTGGATTCAGAGAGGGAACGAAAAACCGAGCCTAGTTATAGAAGATCTCCAGACGATTGTCCTTTACCTTGGCCGCATCCACCAGCGCATTGTACGCTTCGAAATTGCTTCTCGATTCCAGGGTATATCTTAATCTTGTCCTGGCGGCCTTATCCGCGCCATCGGCCACGGGAACCTCACTACGGTTTGTCACAGCAATTACAAACACTCCGCTTTCCCCCACCAGAGGGTCGGATATCTGATCCAGCGGCAGGTACATGGAAGCTCCTACCACGTAAGGCTCCAGCCCAACTCCGGCTACATAAGTATTTGCAAATTTGATCTGGGTGGCTTCACCCACATTTTCATTATTCTGCGCCCCAAACTGTGCGAGATCATTGACTCCTGCCAGCTGTTCCCTGAGCTGCTCCACGAGTTTTTCAGCCTTCTTCTCTTTCTTCAGGGCCAGGGTGAGCTCAGCCCGGACACTCTCCAGTTTTGCATATCCCTCTTCCCTGGCTTCTGTAAGCACAGCGACAATGTATTTATCGTCGGCCTGACTGAAAATATTGCTAACGCTGTTTACCTCAGAGGTAAAGGCCCATTTGGTGATCCTGATGGGATCCTCGATGCCGGGAATACTTGCCTGGTCCCTGGTTATGTTGGGAGCAAAGCGGGGATCCAGTCCGAATTCTCTGGCCTGTTCTGTGAATTTCTCCAGATCGGTGGCTTTCCCCCTGAATTTCACTGCCCGGTTATAATAGTCCTGGTTGGTCTCGTCGCTGGCAAAAATATGCCTCACCACACTGGCAAGCTGAATTTTCTGGACGGGAATACTTTGTTCCTCAATCTTAATAATGTGCGTGCCAAACTGAGTTTCGGTCGTGACAATATCTCCCTTGCGATTCTCAAAACAGGCATCGTTAAAGGCTGTCACCATGCTTCCTTCGGTGAACCAGCCCAGGTCACCACCGATGGCCCGGTTGCTTTCATCGACGGAGTATTCCAGGGCAATCTGGTTAAAGTTAGCGCCGTTTTCAATCACGGTTTTCAGGCTGTCGGCCAGTTCCTTAATTAGCTGCCTGTTGCCCCCATAGGCCTGAAGGCCGAGCAGGATATGACGGGCCCTGACGGAGTCGGGCCTCATCTGCTTATCATAGGCACGGGCCAGTTTGAAAGATTCCTGATCACGATAAGGTCCGATTATAGTGGATTCATCTGCATTAAAAACAGAGTCCCGTATTATTTTGGGTAACTCATCGTAGGTATAGAACCTGGTATTAAAGGGCTCATCAGAGGTCCCGTTTACATAACGGGGAATCTCTTCGCCGGCTATTCTTGTGAATTCCACCTTGGTTTGATTGGACCAGTACCTGGCATTTTCCACATCTTTTTCACTGGGTTCCACCTCAAACACCACATATTGAAAAGTCCGGGAGGCTTCCTGTTTATAGGCTTCCCTGTGCTCTTTGTAGTAAGCTTTCAGGTCTGCATCCGTGATCGAGATGTCTTTATCTTCGATTTCAGAAAACGGCTTAGAGATAAACGCGAAGTCTGTGCTCTTTGAAGTTTCGGTGAGGTAGTCTTTCAGATCCAGGGAGGAAGGTTGAAATCCTTTTCTTACCAGGTTAAAATATTTCTGGTTCATCTTCTCCTCCACGATCTCATTCTCAATAAACAGCCAGCGTTTTTTCTCCTGGGCAAACTGCGGATTATCCAGGCTGTTAAAATAATTGGTCATCACGGCACGGTTTAACTGCCCGGTTTCCGGATTCGAAAACATCTGACGGATGATGGGGTGTGGTTCACTGAGTGTTGGATTTCCGTTTAATGCCATGGACTGGTCGCCGGTGATCATGGTTTTCAGTTCATCGGCACTTACAAAAAGCCCCAGCTTTTCGTAGGAACGTTCCATGATGGTTTCTCTGATGAGCCTTCTCCAGGTCTCCTGCTGGATCTGCCGTTCAAGCTCTGCATCCAGGGACTGTCCGCCGGCATTAAGTTCGTAAAATTCCCGCAGGGCTTTTTCCCGGTTCATGTAGTCAGTAATCCCAACACCTTTACCGTTGATCTCCGCAACGGATTTTTTACCAATGTTGCTGGATCCTGATCCCATCATGTCGCCCAGGATAAATGCAAAAAGAGCAAGCCCGATGACGATGGCTACAAGTAGTCCCGCTTTGTTTCTGATATTCTGTAATGTTGCCATTTATATAAACTGTTAAACTAATTCTTCCTTCATTTTTGAGGGTACGAATATAGTAATAATTAGAGGTTTAATGCGCATAGAAAAGATGAAAATTGGATAATCAGGAGCGGATCACCTTCAACTCTACCTCTTCGATGCGGTTTGAGCTGACATCTGTAATGGTTATCAGGAAGTTATCCAGTACCACGGAGGTCTCTTTCTCGGGAATGCTTTCGTAATGGTAGATAATATAACCCGCCAGGGTATCGTACTCCTCCGAAACAGGAATGTCCAGGGAGTACTTTTCATTGAGGTAATCGATTTCATGACGGCCGGACAGCACGAAGTGATTTATATCCAGACTTTGCTCCACCAGGTCACTGCTATCGTGCTCATCCTCTATCTCTCCGAATATCTCCTCTATGATATCTTCGGTGGTGATCAGTCCGGAGGTACCTCCGAATTCATCCACCACCAGGGCAATACTCTTTCCTTCTTTGATAAATCCGGTAAGTAATTTGTTTACGGGCAGTGTTTCCGGGACTATCTGTATGGGGATGAGGTGAGAATTGATCTTTTCCGGTTTTTTGAACAGATCTTTGGAGTTTACGTACCCGATCACATTGTCGATGGTCTCTTTATATACCAGGATCCTGCTTAAGCCGGTTTCTATAAACCGTTCAGTCAGATCGTCCAGGGAAGCATCCACCTCCAGGGCAATGACATCGGTTCTGGGAATCATGCACTCCCTGACCTTTAAACCCGAAAATTCCAGGGCATTTTTAAATATCTTTAAATCTTCTGTCTCTTCTCCGTTCTGAATCTGTTCCGGCTTCACCGTGGTGAGGAAATGGTCCAGGTCCACCTTCCCGAACACGGGCTCTGACGATGCGGTATCGGGCTTGATCCTGAGCAGGTACCTCATGGTAAAATTTGAGATTGCAATGGTCAGGATGGTGATAGGGTAAAGCAGCGCATAGAAGAGTATAATGGGCGGACTAAGGAGCCTCAGGGAGTTATTTGGATTAATCCGAAAGAGGGTCTTGGGCAGAAACTCTGCAGTAAGCAGAATGATCAGGGTGGAGATCAGGGTCTGTAAGAAAAGGACGGCTGCATCCGCGTTTTCTCCCAGGATCCTGCGGAAGGGCTCCTCCAGCAGCATGGCAAAGGCGATCCCGTAGATGACCAGTGCAATATTATTTCCCACAAGCATCGTGGCAATGAACCTGGATGGATTTTTTGTAAAGTAACTGACCAGAGCTGCAAAGGCTTTTTTCTGCTTCCTGTCAATCTCAATTCTCAGCTTATTGGAGGAGACAAATGCAATCTCCATCCCTGAGAAAAAGGCAGAAAACAAAATGGAAACCAGAATGAGGGTGATCAGATTCAGATAATTCATGGCTGCCGGCGTGAGATTCTCGATTGTCTTCTTAAAAAGTACATAATAAAAGCAAGCAGTGAGAAGAGGAAATAATACCAGCTATCACCAAAGCCCGAATCCAGAAGCAGATCCACTGCCATAAAAAGCATCAGTCCGCCGAGAACGAACCAGACCACCTCAAAAAAACCGGATATACTACTCTTCATCCTGTACATTTATAGTGCCACTTGAACCCAGTAGCTGCCAGTTGGACAGGTCCTGGTGGGATCTGAATCCATTTTTCCCATAGAGGACATTATCTTCACTGTGAACCCGGGTATACATATCCGAATAGATCATTTCTTTGTCTTCATCCCAGAAAAGCTCGTCCGTATAGAGTGCATCCCCGGTGTCAAATTGCTGAGCCACCACATTGCCCGTGGCGTGCCAGAGCCTCTCTTCCATATAATAGATGGTATAATCAGCCCTTATTTCAGATTCTATCTTAGCCGAGTCGTCGTAAAAATAGACCTCCAGCCCTTTCTCAAATTCCATATACGGCCGCTCGGCATGACGGTATTGTTTATAGACCGGGGCCAGGATCTGGACCTTGACTTTGGCCGAATCGCTGTAGATCACCTGGATGTTTGTCCCCTGAACCGTAGGAGCAATGGTCTCGTCAGTTAACATGTTGATCCGTTCAATATCGTTCTCGCACCCGCTCCATAAGAGGGGCAGGAGGAGCAGTAGGACAACACGGATATTCAGGCTTGTACGCATCGCTGCAAAGATAGGGATTATCCGGGATAAAAGTGCCGGGCCCTTTAATCTCTCAGGATATTGTTTTCGGCGCTTAAGCGGCCCCTGCGTGCCCGCCGGAGGCGCCTTATCCGGTACCCTTAAGAGCTAAGGCCAGATATATTTATTGGTTCAAAAGAAGGGAAAAAAAAGGCCATCCGGATAGATGGCCTCTTCTTATGGTATCGCTCACTCCTATTTCCTGGACCTGACGGTGGTGTATTCATTAATGCAGCCTTTAACCTGATAGGAGTCGCCATCTTTGATATCCCGGAAGAATACCTCTTCATGGTTGGGATACTGGACCGCATAATCGTTCAGCTTCCTGTTGGCATCATCTGCCACACCGGGATCCACAGCTTTGGCTTTTGCATATTTATCTGCAGCCACCCAGAAGGCGGTACGCTTTTCAAAATCATCACCCAGATTATCCCTGGAGGCGATAATAGCATCCCCTAATGTTATATATGCTTTCCCGTAATCGCTCTTGTAGGCGATGGCTTCCCGGGAATAGGCGATGGCATCACAGTAGTCTTTGTTGGCCAGGCTGACAATGGCCAGCTCATAAAACCATTCCGCCCTGGTATTGTTATCAATATTTTCTCCCAGTACAGCCATCCTCAGGTACGTGGCTGCTTTCTGAAAGTCAGATTTTGAGATAAACAGGATGGCCAGCTGGTGCGCCGATTCCGGGCCCGGACTAATCCGGTACATCTGTTCCGATGCACTCACATAAAGGTCCGCCCTGTCACAACCGGCAGAACTATAGAACCTGATCACATCAGCCAGGAATTTCTCCTCATTCTTTTTGGCCTCAAATTGTGGTTCAAAATAGCTGTTCAGTGCATCACAGGTGAGCAGGCCACTCTTAATCATATTATCATCGATGGTCTGTTTTGCCCTGGGCCAACGGGAACTTTTATCCAGTAGCTCGTCAACAATTTCTGTGACCATGAAATAATCCTCGATCACCTGGTTGTCATTCAGCTTCCCTTTCTGGTTCAGGGTTATGGCAGCTGATATAAAAGTCACCAGTGAAGCATCCCTGGGGTCATTTCTCTCCAGTTCAATGCTTCGCTTCAGGTCGTTGTAGCCATCATTTACCGCTGCGGTGTTCACAGAACCGTCAGCCGCCAGCCTCCGGTACCTCAGGATATCAATTCCCTTTCTTCCAAGAACATTTCCTTCTCCGCCAAAATACTGGATCCGCCTGTCGTAGATCATAAGCAGGGTGTCGATCAGTTGCTCTTTGCGTGCTTCTGAAGAGGTGGATTCGATAAATTTGCGGTACATGGTGATCCCCTCTACGTACATGCGCTCGCTGGCAGCAGGGCATTCACCAAACACTTTACGCCATGGTTGAATGGCATCTTTATAATTACTGTGCTTGAAAAATTCCCGGTAAAGAGACAGGTTCTTGATGCAATTAATGCTGTCCTGGCCTTTACCATATTTTGATCCGTCCTCGATCCCCTTCTGTGAAATAGCAGGTAGGACAAACAAAAGGGACAGAGCTGTCAATAAAATGGTTTTGAGGGCTTTCGTTTTCATACCGTTCAATTATTCTGGTTTTAATCAAATCTCCTTTTTCGGAACCACAGGTCATGTAAAGTTACATTAAATGTAATAATTCCATAATTTTCTTTCACTAAATTGTACTCGGTGGTACCCCTGGTACCCAGAGTGAAAGCCACATTGATGCTTGACCTGAGCGTATTTACCGGTAATCCTACTCCAAAAGTTATGCCATAGTCCTCCAGTTGTTGTCCGTTCACCATCAGGTAGGAATTGGAAAAGTATCCTCCCAGCCTGTAGCTCATGAGTTTATGATACCCTCTGATCGCTTTCATGTTCGGAGTATATTCGGCCCCGAAGTGCATGGAAGTGGCCTTGGTTGTGGCATAGTTTTCGCCCGACATGGAACCGGTCCAGTCCTGGATATAATAGTCCCCGGTGACTGTCAACTTATTGGGGATGCCAAATGAAATTCCCACGCCAACTTTCTGGGGAATATGGAAGGTGTTTAATGCCGTATCCGCTCCCAGGATGTAGACGGGATCAATCTGTAATGAATCATTAATATAAATGGGATTCTCCGTATAGCCGGAATAAAAATCGTTGTTTATCAGGTATTGGTTTGATAGCTTGGTACTGGCTTTAAAGTCATAGATTGCGCCCAGGGTAAGGAAGAACTTGTCACCAAACACCTCTCTGTATTGCAGCCCCAGGGTGAAAACCGGTTTTCTCAGGTCCAGATATTCGGTGGAACTCACATCGGAGTATGCTGAGTTCATGGGAAAATCCACCTCTCTTTCCCTGGTTATTTTGCCCATCAGGTAGTTCATGGTGAGCCCCAGAGAGAAACGCTCAAGCAGTTTAATGGAGGTCCCGGCATAAAAGTTCATAATCCCGCCTTCTCCCTGGTAATAGGTGTCCATGGCCAATCCATGCGTAAAATCGTTGTACTCCTGTTTGATGTTATATCCAATGCTGCTGTATGGAACCAGTCCGGCCGAAAAACCAAAGTATTTCCCCATGGAGGAGGCAAATGCCACGTGGTGCAGGTTCATGTTCCACCAGGTATTGGAAAAATTCGTGGTCTCGTATTGGTTATGAAAGGAGTTGAGACCGAAATCAAAATATACCGAAGTACTGTCCAGGGCAGAATAGGAGGCCGGGTTCAGGTAGTTGATCCGGTTGCCATCATGTATGGCCAGTCCGGTTCCTCCCATAGCCAGGTTTTGGGCAAACCCCCGTTTGGCCAGGTCACCCAGCCCAAAACGGGTATAGGGTGAATAGGTGTTAAACTGGCCCTGAAGTGGGGTGAAAAAAAGGATTGCGAAAACGAAACTGACTATAAATGAACTATATCTCTCTTTCTGCATTGTGTTCCAATATTCTGTTAAGTCCGATCAGGTTCAGATTTGGGTCCACAAAGATGCTACTTTTTAGCTTTCCAACAAAGTAATTTGCATCGCCCCCGGTTAAAACTACCTGTAATTTAGGGTAGTTCTTCTTAAAGGCCCCTATAAATCCATCCATTTCGAACAGCAAACCGTTCACTATTCCCGACTGTATGGCCTCACGGGTCGTGCTTCCCACCAGGGGAGGCACCGTTTCTGGTCGTTCCAGGTGTGGCAGGCGATTGGTGTATTTATTGAGCGATTTAAACCGTATTCCTAAGCCCTGGGAGATGTTTCCCCCCAGAAATTCTCCCCTGGAAGTCACAATATCGTAAGTGATGGCCGTGCCGGCATCTATTACCAGAACGTTTTTTCCGGGACAAATGGTATAGGCTCCCACCGCGGCGGCTATCCGGTCATATCCCAGGGTGTCCTGGGTCAGGTACCTGTTCTTGAGGGGAATGGGTGTAGAATGGTTCAATTCGATGCAGATGTCGTAGAGATTGCTCAGGTAATCGATGATCTCTCTGGAATAATTGACCACGGAGGAGATAATGGCACCTTTTAATCCACTGTAGCGAATATGAAAATAGGATATTTCCCGGCTGGTAATTTTCTCATAGCTTGCAGTTTCGACCACGCGTTTATGGTCGCAGACGGCAATCTTTCCATAACTGTTTCCTAGGTCAAGAACCAGGTTCATCTTAGTTGCTCAGTCTTTGTAAAATTTGATAAGCTTCTCCCACACTGTGTACATGATCACTTCTCAGGCTAAGTTTCTCCTGATCTTCACGCATTCTGAAGATCCCCGGGTTGGCCTGGATATTCCGTATCACCTCTTTAAACTTCTCAGAGCTGTAGAAGGGTGATTCAGGATTGCTTACAAAATACGTGATCAGAACGCTATTTTTCAATACAATTTTTTCAACACCTGTACGCTGTGCCAGCCAGCGAAGCTGTACGACCTTTAATAACTCTTCGGAAGGTCCGGGAAGAATGCCAAAGCGGTCCAGGAGCATATCCCTGAACTCATCCAGGCCCTTTTCATCCGGGATGGCATCCAGTTTCCGGTAGAGTTCCACCCGTTCGCTGATATTGGCAACATAGCTGTCGGGGAACAGCAGCTCCAGGTCCGTATCGATATGACAGTCAGCAAGGAAAAGGATTTTTTCCGGTTCCCGGGCCCTTTCGTCTGCCGGTTTATCATAAAGTCCCTTGAACTCAGTCTCCTTCAATTCTGAAATGGCTTCATTCAGGATCCTGTTATAGGTATCAAAGCCAATGTCAGCAATAAAACCGCTCTGTTCAGCACCCAGCAGGTTGCCTGCACCCCGGATGTCCAGATCCTGCAGGGCTATATTAAATCCACTTCCCAGGGCGGAAAATTCTTCTACTGCTTTCAGCCTTCTCCTGGCTTCCTGCGAAAGAAGGGTAACTGGAGGGGCGAATATATAGCAGAATGCCTTCTTATTGGAGCGTCCCACACGCCCCCGGAGCTGATGCAGATCGCTCAGGCCGAAGTTCTGACCATTGTTGATAATTATTGTATTGGCATTGGGAATATCCAGTCCCGATTCCACGATGGTGGTGGCAATAAGCACATCATACTCGCCCTGCATAAAATCAAGCATCACAGATTCCAGCTTCCTGCCTTCCATCTGGCCATGGGCCACCACCGAACGGATCCCGGGAACCACCCGGTCGACAATTTCCTTGATCGCCAGGATGTTCTGTACCCGGTTATGGATGAAAAACACCTGTCCGCCCCGGCTCACCTCATATTCGATGGCCTCCTTGATGATCTCCTCATTAAAGGAGTGCAATTCGGTAATAATGGGATGGCGGTTGGGTGGCGGGGTATGAATGATGCTCAGGTCCCGGGATCCCATCAGGGAGAATTGCAGGGTCCGGGGAATGGGGGTTGCAGTCAGCGTAAGGGTATCCACATTCAACTTCATCTGTTTCAGTTTTTCTTTCACCCCCACGCCGAATTTCTGCTCTTCATCAATGATCAGCAAGCCCAGGTCCCTGAATTCGATCTCTTTGCCCACCAGCTTATGGGTCCCGATTATAATATCGATTTTTCCCTCCTTCAGCCTGGTTAAAATCTTCCGCTGGTCGGCCGAGCTGCGGAAGCGACTCAGGTAATCCACGGTACAGGGTAGATCCTTCAAGCGATCCCTGAAGGTATTATAATGCTGAAAAGCGAGGACGGTGGTAGGGACCAGCACCGCCACCTGCTTACTGTCCGTAACTGCCTTGAAGGCTGCCCTGATGGCCACTTCGGTCTTCCCGAAACCCACATCCCCGCAAACCAGGCGGTCCATGGGGAATTTTGCCTCCATCCCGGCCTTTACCTCTTCGGTGGCCTTCAGCTGGTCGGGAGTATCCTCATAGATAAAGGAGGATTCCAGTTCCTGCTGCAGGTAGGTGTCGGCCGAAAAGGAGAAACCCTCCTGCTCTTTTCTTCTGGCATATAGCAGGATCAGCTCACGGGCGATGTCCTGCACCTTTTTCTTGGTATTGTTTTTCAGCCTCTGCCAGGCGCCGGTGCCAAGCTTGTAGATTTTTGGCGGACCGTCATCCTTTCCTTTGTACTTGGTGATGCGATGGAGGGAGTGGATGTTCACGTAGAGCACATCCTGGTCCTTATATACCAGCTTGATGGCTTCCTGCATCTTCCCATTCACATCAATTTTTTCCAGTCCCCCGAAAATTCCTATCCCATGGTCCACATGCACCACATAGTCCCCTGGATTCAGGCCTAACAATTCTTTGACCGATACCGACTCTTTCCTGCTGAAGCGGCCGTGGAACCTGAATTTGTGGTAACGCTCAAAGATCTGGTGGTCTGTAAAGAAGGATATCCTGAGTTCCGGGTCCGTAAATCCTTCATGCAGCGTCTGGCTGATGGCTTCGTATTGCAGCTCCGGATCGATCTCCGAGAATATGGCCCTCAAACGATCCAGCTGTTTGACATTGTCGGAGAGGATGAAGTTGGTAAAGCCCGCGGCCGATTGCTTCTTCATACTGGAAACCAGCAGATCGAAATTTTTATTGAAAGCAGGTTGAGGAGAGGTGGAAAAGCTCCAGGTCAAAGCATCTCCCTGGTTCAGATGTACCCCGAAGACCACCTGTTTAAACTGCTTCAACTGTTCCCCAATCTTCGTTCCGGGAATCAGAAAGCGCTCCTTGCTGATGGATGCTTCTTCCCTTGCATGAAAGTCTGTCTTATCGTAGAGGGCTTGAACCTGCTCGGTAATGAGGCCGGGATTATCCAGCCACAGGGTGGTGGAGGAGGGAATATAGTCCAGGAAGGAGATTCGCTCTTCTCCCATCTCGTGTTCCCACTGGAGATTTGGAATGAGGGTAACCTTTTTTACCGTTTCCAGGGAACGCTGCGTGTCGGTATCAAAGATCCGGATGGAGTCCACCTCGTCGCCGAAAAAGTCGATGCGGCAGGGAAAAGATGAGGCGTAGGAAAACACATCCACGATCCCGCCCCGGATGGAATACTGCCCGGGCTCATATACAAAATCGACCAGCTGGAAATCATAAGTTTGCAGCACCTCCTCCAGGAAGGCCATATCAATTTTTTCACCCTTCCTTACTTCAAGGCTTGTTTTTCCCAGCTGTTTTTTGGTCACCACCGATTCCACCAGTGCCTCTGCATAGGTGATGATATAGCTGGCCACCCTCCGCTCCGAGAGTCTTCGCAAGGTTTGAGTCCGGGTGATAATATTGGCTTCATCGGTTTGCTGGTATTGAACCGAGCGCTTATAGGAGGAAGGGAAAAAGAGGGTTCGGTCCGGAGTTCCTTCCAGAGTCACCAGGTCGGTATAAAAAAAGGCCGCTTCCTCCTTGTCGTTAAAGATCAACAGGTGCGAACCCTTCAGTTCCCCCAGGCAGGCCTGGATCAGTGCCGAGCGCGCCGAACCGGCCAGTCCTTCCAGGAATTGAACCTGGCTCCCGCCTTCTTTACGGAGCGAGTCGGTCAGTCCTCCAAAAAGGGGATGCTTTGTATAGGGATTCCGAAGCATGATCTATTGCAGCGCAAACATAATAAAAAAGAGTCATTCGAGCTGTGGGTCGGGACTGCTCTGAGACACATGGAGATGAACCTTCTCAGGCTGTTTAGGTTCTTATATTTACAGGATAATTGAAACTTGGTCAGAATGGGTAAAAAATTCAGGGCGCTTACATTAAACGAGTTTATTGTACAACAGCAGAATGCATTTCCATATGCAACCGGGGATCTGAGTCGTTTGTTGAGCCACATCGTTATCGCTGCCAGGATTGTGAATCGTGAAGTAAGCATGGCCGGTCTGGCAGATATCCTGGGGGAAACCGGTAAAGAGAACATCCAGGGCGAGCAGGTGAAGAAACTGGACGAATTTGCAAATGAGCAGTTCAAATCCATACTGGGTTCCAGCATTGAGGTCTGCGGTCTGGCCACCGAAGAGGAAGAGGATTTGGTCACTTTTGAGAGTGACCTCTCAAAGGAGGGCAAGTACATTGTCTGCATGGATCCCCTGGACGGTTCCTCCAATATTGATGTAAATGTGTCTATCGGAACGGTATTTTCCATTTACCGCCGGCTTTCAGAGCTAGGAACTCCGTCCACGGAAGCAGATTACCTGCAGCCGGGAACCGAACAGGTGGCCGCGGGATATGTATTGTATGGGTCCTCCACCATGCTGGTTTATACGACCGGACTAGGGGTCACAGGTTTTACCTATGATCCTTCCATTGGTGAGTTCTTCCTCTCGCACCGGGAAATCAAGACCCCTGAGCTGGGCCATACCTATTCCATCAACGAGGGCAACTATCTGAATTTCCCTCCTGGTGTCAAACAGTACATCAAGTATTGCCAGGAAATTGATCCGGTCACACTCCGACCCTATACCTCCAGATACATTGGGTCCCTGGTTGCAGATTTCCACCGGAACATGCTCCTAGGGGGGATCTATATCTATCCGCAATCCAATGCTTACCCCGAAGGGAAGCTCCGGCTTACCTATGAATGCAATCCCATTGCATTCCTGGCGGAACAATCAGGGGGTAAGGCAACTGACGGGAT
>Ga0316201_10002792_pt1 | contig 12611 bp, 11 predicted proteins | sample CS6wburrow_MG_FD_204516 | JGI IMG/M metagenome (GOLD analysis project Ga0316201, IMG submission 204516) | Coastal sediment microbial communities from Delaware Bay, Delaware, United States - CS-6 worm burrow | ecosystem: Environmental > Aquatic > Marine > Coastal > Sediment | place: USA... | reverse complement strand
AATCTGATTTTGCCGCAGCGGTCCGTTTTCGCTGATCGTACCGTCACATGGAGCGAGAAAAGCTTGTGGATCCGGATCAAAAATTCTCGCACCGGGCCTGAGGGCGCGCGTGAACCAGGCATTGAAGCTCACGTAGTCAGCCGGGTCAGGTGACAGGGCTTCGGTATAGTTGATTCCGGCGATGCGGCTGATGAGGCGAATTAACAGGTTTTTCAACCACGTGATTTCGCTTCTCATCAATGCGTAAACGATACGGGACAGAAAATGCTGCGGCAGGATATACTGGATGCCTGCAAGTAAGCGCTCGATCATTGATTTCATTATGTAAACCTTTGGGTGCGGATAATCTGACGACAATCATGGCAGTCAACTATAATGCCTGTCGGCTCATGGAGTGTAGAACAATCCTGATTGATGCCACCTCGTGGGTTACGATGCACTACACCTGAATTAATATTGGACTATGGACTACGGGATTCAACAGGATTTTCATGCAAACTGCCGAAAACTGGCTTGAGTATTGCTCCGGCGAAATGACGCGTGCGGGTCTTTTCTTCGGGCATGGCACCGATAATGCACATGACGAGGCTGCCTGGATGCTGCTGCATGTGCTCGGACAACCCCTGGATGGAAGTTTTTCAGATTGGGGCATCAAGCTTACCGATGGGCAAGTCGAACAACTGAAGTCATTGCTTGCCCGCAGGATTGATGAGCGCTGCCCGCTGGCTTATCTGACCGGTGAAGCGCGTTTTTGCAACCTGGATTTTACTGTCGGTCCCCAGGTGCTGGTTCCGCGTTCACCGCTGGCGGAGTTGATCCAGGAGCAATTTTCCCCCTGGCTGGACCTGCAGGACGGCGGCAGAATTCTGGACATGTGTACCGGTGGCGGTTGTATTGCCATCGCAATGGCCGTCTACATGCCTGAATGCCGTGTTGATGCCGCTGACATCTCCGTGGATGCACTAAGGATCGCTGCTGAAAATGTTGAGCGCCATGCAGTGGGTGAAAGTGTGCGATTGATCCACTCTGACCTCTTTTCCGCGATAGAGGAGACCGGTTATGACCTGATAGTAAGCAACCCGCCTTACGTGTCCGCCGCCGTCTTCGAACAATTGCCGGAAGAATACCGTGCCGAGCCATCCGGTGGCCTGGTCTCTGGTGACGATGGACTGGATATTGCGCTGAAAATATTGGATGCTTCCCCCGGGTACTTGAAACAGAAGGGCATCCTGATTGTGGAGGTCGGTGAGAGCGCGGAGGCATTGCAGGAGTTATTGCCACGCGTGCCGTTTTTCTGGTTGGAGTTTTATAGTGGCGGAGACGGGATATTCCTGCTGGAGTATGATCAACTAATTGCATGTCAGCCTGATGTGCGAACTGTTCTGGAGCAAAGAAAAAATGTCTGATAACACCTTCGGACGCATATTCCGCATGACAACCTTTGGTGAGAGCCATGGTCCGGCCATCGGCTGCGTGATCGATGGCTGTCCGCCGGGACTGGAAATTGACGCTGGTTATATTCAAAAACAACTGGTACGTCGTGCAACCGGCAAAAGCAGGCATACATCCCAGCGAAAGGAAAAAGACGAGGTCCAGGTTCTTTCCGGTGTGTTCGAGGGACGCAGCACCGGCCATCCCATCGCCCTGGTCATAGAAAATACGGATGCCCGTTCCCGTGATTACACGGATATCGCGGAGAAATTCCGGCCGGGTCACGCGGATTTCACCTATTGGAAGAAATACGGGTTTCGTGATTATCGTGGCGGCGGTCGCTCCTCTGCGCGTGAGACCACCATGCGTGTGGCGGCGGGCGCCATCGCGAGGAAATACCTGTACGAGCATTTCGGGATCGAGATACAGGGCTGGCTGGCCCAGCTCGGACCCATACGTACCGACAATGTCATGGATCTGGATATCACCGATGACAACCCGTTTTTTTGTCCCGATGCAAGTGTCGTGGGGCAACTGGAAAATTACATGGACAGCTTGCGAAAGTCCGGCGATTCGGTCGGCGCGAGAATATCAGCGGTGGCGCGAAATGTGCCCGCCGGCCTGGGCGAACCCGTCTACGGCAAGCTCGATGCTGATCTGGCCACGGCGATGATGAGCATCAACGCCGCCAAGGCCGTTGAAATCGGCGCCGGCTTTGGTTGTGTCGATCAATTGGGCACGGAGCATCGCGACGAGATAACACCCGAAGGGTTTCTAAGCAACCATGCCGGCGGTATCCTTGGCGGTATATCAAGCGGCCAGGACGTACTCGTAAGCGTGGCATTCAAACCGACATCCAGCCTGCGCATTCCGTGCAGGAGTGTGGATATCAATGACAATCCCGTTGAGGTGATCACCAAGGGCCGTCACGACCCCTGTGTGGGCATCAGGGCGACACCCATCGTCGAGGCCATGCTGGCACTGGTATTGATGGATCATGTGCTCAGGCAGCGGGCACAAAACGGATGACATAAGGATTTATCTGGACATGAGCAAGAAATTGAAAATAGCGGTTGTCGGTGCAACCGGTGCGGTGGGCGAGGCGATGTTGTCAATCCTGGCGGAATTTGGATTTGCGGATGCCGATGTGCATGCGCTTGCCAGTGAGAAATCACTCGGCAAGAGGCTGGATTTCGGTCACCGTAAACTGCCGGTTGAAGTTCTTGACGATTATGATTTCAACGGAACTGACTTTGCATTGTTCTCAGCGGGTGCAGGTATCAGTCTTCAACACGCGCCGCGGGCGGCAAAGGCAGGTTGTACCGTGATCGATAACACCTCGGCTTTCCGGCTTGATGATGAGATCCCACTGGTCGTGCCGGAGATCAATGGTGACCTGCTCGAGAACCTTCCGGCAGGCAGCATCATCGCCAACCCCAACTGCTCGACTATCCAGATGCTGATAGCCGTTGCGCCGATCCATGCAATCGCCGGAATTGATCGAATCAATGTTGCGACCTACCAGTCGGTCTCAGGCGCGGGTAGTGAAGGCATGGAAGAACTGGCCCGCCAGACTGCAGACCGGTTGAGCTTCAAGCAGGTCAAGCCCTCGGTATTTGCACAGCCGATCGCGTTCAACTGTCTTCCGGTCATCGACACAATGCAGGACAATGACTACACGCGTGAGGAAATGAAGCTGCATTGGGAAACACGCAAGATCATGCGGGACGATTCAATCGGTGTTAATGCAACCGCGGTTCGTGTACCGGTATTTTTCGGCCACTCCGAGGCCGTTCACCTCGAGACCGCCCGTGATGTCAGCATGCAGCAGGTACGTGAGGCCATGCACAAGGCCCCTGGACTGGTATTGATAGATGATACCGCTGCCGGTGCCCAGGCGACGGCGGTCACACACGCTGCGGGAAAAGACGAGACCTTTGTCAGCAGGCTGAGACGCGATTACACGCATCCGCGTGGCATCAATATGTGGGTCGTGAGTGACAATGTCAGGAAAGGTGCCGCGCTGAACGCCGTGCAAATACTTAAAATGATGGTTGCCGGTTAAATGCCGGTGGAAACATGAGGTCAGCAAAAGTACACTCTTGTGTGTCGGTCATACACACGCGAAGCTGACGGTCATGGAATGACGGGGAAATCATGAACAAAAAAATGCGCTGGACCATACTTGCCGTTCTGGGGTTTTTCAGTCCGGCGGTTTTGGCATTGGGACTGGGTGGAGCGGTTGTCGAGTCATACCTGGATCAACCGCTGAATGTCAGGGTTGAACTCATTAGCCAGTCCGAAGAGGAATTACAAAGCATTACCGCCGGGCTGGCATCTGCTGATGACTTTCAACTGCTCGGCCTGAGTCGTACGGCCATCAGCGTACCGCTGAAATTCGAGGTGGTTGCGGATGCAGACCGGCCATATGTTCGTATTACCAGTGACCTGAAAGTCAATGAACCGGTTGTTCAGGTGCTGGTGGAAGTGGTCTGGGCCAGCGGAAGAATGCTGCGCGAATACACGTTGTTCCTGGACCCTCCAACCATTGATTCGCCAGCGCCGCCGGTTGTCGTTCAACCTGTACCAGACCGGAAGCCGGTCGTGGAAACCATTACCGCGCCGGTCGCGCCCATACAGAAAACCACCGAGCCAATGCAAGAAAAAGCAGCGGCACCTGCAGCTGAGCCTGCCGTTACCGACACGAAAGTGCCTGAGGATGCGGCACCTGTAGAATCATCATCCGTGCAGGGCGCTGAACAGGAGCCTGAAGCACAACAGGAACCAGCACAGGAACCAGAACAGGAACCGGCACAGGAACCAGAACAGGAACCGGCACAGGAACCAGAACAGGAACAGCAACGGGAACCAGAACAGCAACAGGAACCAGAACAGGAACAACAACAGGAACCAGAGCGGGAACAGGCGGTTGATCAGTATTCTGAAGAGGAAGTTTACGGCCCCGTGGCGCGTGGTGAAACACTGTGGGGGATTGCTCGCGACTACAGCAAGGGTAGCGGATACTCGATCAACCAGGCCATGCTCGCGCTGCAACGCAAAAACCCGGAAGCCTTTATAAAGGGCAATATCAATTCGCTCAAACGTGGTGCCATCCTTCGTTTGCCGGCATTCAACGAGCTGGGTGAACTGAGTTCGCGGGAGGCCTTACTCGAAGTCCTGCGGCAGGAAGAGGAGATCCGCACCGGTATTCGCTCGGTTGCGCCGGATTTCAGTACCCCGACTGTAGCAGACAGTGGTGATTACCAGGCGACTGCTGATGAGGGGGCACCCGAACCTGAATTGGAGTTGGATGAGGGTCGTCTTGAACTCGTACCTCCGGCAGAGGAAGAAAGTCAGCAGGCACCCGCCGTCGAGCAGGTTTCAGCACCCGCTGCCGGCGTTGAATCCCTGCAGGAAGAGCTATCCCGTACCGAAGAGGAGCTGTTGAACGCACGGCAGGAGAACACTTATCTGGCAGAGCGCATCAAAGAGCTGGAGGCCGAGGCCAAGGCCCGCGAAGAGGAACAGTCACTCACGGTTGCGGATTCAGACCTTGCAAATATGGAGTCCAGTCTCGCACAAGAACGCGCCTCAGATCAGCCCGAAGCACCGGTGGCAATAACCCCGGGCGGTGAGAAGCAGCCCTGGTATGCCGGCAAGACACCGTTGATCATATTGGTCGCGATTGTCCTGATCGCATTGATCATCTGGGGTCTGCGCCGCAGGGGCGCCGGTCTGCTGGAAGCGCAAAGAGCGTCAGAAGTGCAGGCGCTTTCCGATGACGCTGAAGATATCCTGCATACCCTGGATAAACAGGAAAGTGAGGGCGAGACCGTGGTGCAGCCAGTTCCGGAACCGGAGCCTGAACCCGAACCTGAACCTGAACCCGAGCCTTGGCCTGAGCCTGAGCCGGAACCTGAGCCGGTTCTTAAACCTGAACCCGCAGCAGAACACGAACCGTTACCAGAGGTTATTCCGGAAGCGCCTTACGTGACAGCTGATGAGGAGCCGACTGTCGTGTTCGAGAGCGCCGCTGATGAGACGCAGCCGGACGACGGGCAGCCCGCGGACATTGATGGGGAAGATGAGGGCCGGCAAGACGACGACCCTGAGATCAAGCTCGACCTGGCGCGTGCGTATTTATCCCTTGGAGATAAAGAGGCGTCAAGATCGATGCTCGACGAGGTGATGAAGAGCGGCACCGAGGAGCAGAAAGCTGAAGCCCGACAGATGCTGGAAGAACTCTAGAGTCTCAACACCTGAGCCCGGCATCAAGCGGCTTCAATCCAAAGCAGGTTAAATCATGCGTTATGCACTCGCAATCGAATACGATGGCGCCGGGTTTTACGGCTGGCAGCGGCAAAGTCACGCATTATCGGTACAGGAAAGCGTAGAAAAAGCAATCGGGGTTGTCGCCAACCATCCGGTAACCGTCATTTGTGCCGGCCGTACTGATACCGGTGTGCATGCGCGTGGCCAGGTAGCCCATTTTGACAGCCCTTCAAATCGCACGGAAAGGCAATGGGTGCTGGGAATCAATTCGAACCTGCCGGATGCAGTAAGGGTTCTGTGGATACGCCATGTGGATGATAGTTTCCATGCGCGTTTTGGCGCGTATGCGAGGACCTATCAATACAAGATCATGAACCGCTGGGTGCGCCCAGCTATCGGTTTTTCCCATTATGGCTGGTGCCGTGAACCCCTTGATGCAGAGCGGATGCATGAGGCCGCCTCGGTTTTGCGGGGCCGGCATGATTTTGGAGCATTCCGCGCAGCCGGCTGCTCTGCCCGGCATGCGGTCCGCGAAGTCACGGATATCGGCGTGAGCCGCAAAAAGGAGGTCATAAAAATCGATATTACCGCCAACGCATTCCTTTACCATATGGTCAGGAACATCGTCGGCAGTCTGATCATGGTAGGCACGGGTGAAAAATCAAAGCAATGGTTTACCGACGTTCTTAACGGCCGTGACAGGATGCTTGCCGGTGTGACAGTGGAGCCACAGGGTCTCTATTTGATGAATGTGCGTTATGACCCCAAGTACAGATTACCGGACTTGCAGGAACCATTCCCGAACTCATGAACAGGGTCATAATCAAGATATGCGGCCTGACACGTGCCGGTGATGTAAAAGCTGCGGTGGAGGCCGGCGTCGGTGCCGTTGGTTTTGTGTTTACAAAGAGCCCCAGGAGGGTGTCCATTGACACGGCTATCCGACTTGGAAGCTATGTTCCCGAGGGTGTTTCTCGTGTAGGCTTGTTCCTTGATCAGGACCGGTCAGAAATTCAGCGGGTAGTCGGCGCTGTTCCGCTTGATTTATTGCAGTTCCATGGAAGTGAAACCGAGCAACAATGCAGCGTATTCGGGCTGCCGTGGCTAAAAGCGGTAGCGATGGAAAATGCTGAGTCTGTGAGCCGTGCGGAACGTGAATTTCCCGGTGCTGCGGGATTACTTCTCGATAGCCACGCCAGGGGCGGACGTGGCGGCAGCGGCGAGTCGTTTGACTGGTCATTGTCAAGACCGGCAGCAAAAGCCATATGGCTTGCCGGTGGATTGAACCCGGACAACGTAAGCCTGGCCATCCGCACCGTGAGACCATACGCAGTGGACGTCTCGAGTGGTGTGGAATCGGGACCCGGTATCAAGGACGCTAAACTGATGCACGCTTTTGTCGCGGCCGTCAGGGAAGCTGAAGATCAAATTTAAGAGGTTGGTGAAAATGCTTGAAGAAGAACGGTCAGTGCCAGATGGGCGAGGCTATTTTGGTGAATTTGGAGGGCGGTTTGTCTCCGAAACACTTATGCACGCGCTGGATGAATTGCGCGAGGCTTATGGCCGCTGGCGTACAGACGATGAATTTGTGCAAAGAATGGACCAGGACCTGGCTGACTACGTAGGCCGGCCGTCACCCATTTATTACGCCGGCCGTTACACGGAGGCTGCGGGCGGCGCAAAAATTTACCTGAAACGCGAAGACCTGAATCACACCGGCGCGCACAAGATTAACAACACCATGGGCCAGGGGCTGCTGGCGCACTACATGGGCAAGAACCGTGTGATTGCCGAAACCGGCGCTGGTCAGCACGGTGTTGCTTCGGCCACCGTAGCCGCCAGGTTAAACCAGACCTGCCGGGTTTACATGGGCGACGTTGATATCCAGCGACAGGCGATCAATGTCTTCAGGATGCGTCTGCTTGGCGCCGAGGTTTGCGGTGTTTCTTCGGGTTCCGCAACGCTCAAAGACGCCCTCAATGAAGCCATGCGTGATTGGGTGACCAATGTGGACGACACGTTCTACATCATTGGAACGGTCGCGGGACCCCATCCTTATCCGGAAATGGTAAGGGATTTCAACGCCATCGTCGGTCGCGAGGCGCGTCGCCAGATGCTGCAGAGTTGTGACACGCTGCCTGACGCCCTGGTTGCCTGTGTTGGCGGAGGATCCAATGCCATGGGACTTTTTCACCCGTTTATCAAAGACAAGGACGTGAAGATGTTCGGTGTTGAAGCCGCCGGGCGCGGTCTTGCCACCGGCGAGCATGCCGCATCCCTGTGCGCAGGAAAGCCCGGTGTTCTGCATGGTTGCCGTACCTACCTGCTGGATGATGACGCCGGCCAGATTCGACACACACATTCGGTCTCCGCGGGACTCGACTATCCTGGCGTCGGACCCGAGCACGCCTGGTTGAAAGACATCGGCCGGGCCGAGTATGTCAGCGTAACGGATGATGAGGCGCTGGCGGCTTTTCACCAGTTGACCCGTCTCGAAGGTATCATGCCCGCACTCGAAAGCAGTCATGCACTGGCCTATGGGTTCAAGCTGGCAGCGACCATGCGTCCCGATCAAAGGGTTTTGATCAACCTTTCAGGCCGGGGGGACAAGGATGTGCAGACCGTCGCGGAACTTGAAGGTCTAAGCCTGTGAGCCAGAGAATAACCGAGTGTTTTCTAAAGGCCAAAAATGCTGGCCGCAAGGTATTGATTCCATTTATCACAGCTGGCGATCCCGATCCTGCCTGGAGTGTACCCGTCATGCATGCCATGGTTGATGCAGGGGCTGACCTGATTGAACTTGGTGTGCCTTTTTCGGACCCAATGGCAGACGGTGCCGTTATTCAGCTTGCCAGCGAAAGAGCTATCAAAAAGGACGTAACTCTCAAAAGCGTTTTACAAATGGTGAAGGATTTTCGCCAGTCCGATTCTGAAACCCCGGTTGTCCTGATGGGTTATATGAACCCGGTCGAGCACTATGGACGTTCGCGGTTTCCCGACGATGCGACGGCTGCGGGTGTTGACGGTCTTCTGCTGGTGGACTGTCCGCCTGAGGAGCGTGATGACCTTGGCCTGGCAATGCATGAGACCGGTCTCGATGGCATCTGCCTGGTTGCCCCGACAACGACACGCGAACGTGTCAAGGCTATCTGCGACCTGGCCAGTGGTTTTATTTACTACGTTTCACTCAAGGGTATCACCGGTGCGGGACAGCTGGATTCGGCCGGTGTCATGAAACCGGTCCACCAGATCAGGGAATTTACCGACCTGCCCGTGGCGGTCGGCTTTGGTATCAAGAATGCCGAAATGGCTGTCAGGGTGGCCGAGCACGCCGATGCGGTCGTCATCGGAAGTGCGTTGGTAGAGGCCCTTGCGGAGGCCAAATCACGTGACGATGCCTGTACAGTTGCAACAGCATTTGTTGCGCCGGTGAGAAAGTCGTTGGACAATATGGCTTAAGCGAAGCCAAACCGGCGAGCGAATGCAAAGGATTAAATAAACTGATATGAGTTGGTTTCAGAAGTTCCGACCATCGAGAATCCGTACTGAAGGCGGCAACAAACGCAATGTCCCTGAAGGTTTGTGGACATCCTGTACCGCGTGTACGGCCGTGCTGTATCGCCCCGAACTGGAACGCAACCTGCAGGTTTGCCCGAAATGCAGCAACCACATGCGCATCGGTGCGCGCACGCGTCTCCAGCATTTTCTTGACCCGGGCGAGCACCGCGAAATAGCTGCGAAGCTGGAGTCCGTGGATGCATTGGGCTTCAAAGACAGTAAAAAGTACAAAGACCGGATTTCAGCCGCGCAGAAGAAAACCGGGGAAATCGATGCACTGGTTGTCCTGGCGGGCAAGCTCAAAGGCGCCAATATCGTGACGTGTGCTTTTGAGTTCGGCTTCATGGGTGGCTCGATGGGCTCCGTGGTCGGTGAAAAGTTCGCTCGTGCGGGTCTGGAAAGCCTGCGTCTCAAAGCGCCCCTGGTGTGTTTTTCCGCAAGCGGTGGTGCGCGCATGCAGGAGGGTCTTTTATCCCTGATGCAAATGGCCAAGACGAGCGTGGTGCTGGCGAGGTTAAGTGAACAGGGAATCCCGTTTATCTCGGTCTTGGCACACCCGACCACCGGAGGCGTGTCCGCGAGCCTCGGTATGCTGGGTGATATCAATGTTGCGGAGCCCATGGCGCAAATCGGTTTCGCCGGACCCAGGGTCATCGAGCAGACTGTGCGTGAAAAACTGCCGGAAGGGTTCCAACGCAGCGAATTCCTGGTTCAGAAAGGCGCCATCGACCTGATTGTAGATAGGCGCAACCTGCGTGATGAGCTTGCTGCCTTACTCGCGCTTTTGTGTTCCGGAAGACTGCCGCGGCCGGTCAGCGGCGAACTGATTAGCAGTTGAATTTCGGCCCGCCCTTTCAGTTTTAAAAACAGATATACAGATATCATGAATCTTGACGAGTGGCTGGAGTTGCTTGAACAGCGTCATACGCGGGCGATTGATCTTGGTCTTGAGCGTTGTGGCGCAGTTTATCAGCGCATGGGCTCGCCAAGGCCGGCGAATACGGTATTTACCGTGGCCGGTACCAATGGCAAGGGTTCAACGGTCGCGTACCTTGCCGCAATGAGTGGCGCTCTCGGACAGTCCCGCGGGACCTTTACATCTCCCCATATCCTTCGATTTAATGAACGCATCAGCGTCCGGGGTGAAGCGGTTTCCGATGACTGCCTGGTCAACGCGTTTGAAGAGGTCGAGGCGGCGCGTGACGGGGTTTCGCTGACCTATTTCGAATTCACCACGCTCGCCGGTCTGCTTATTCTGAACCGGGCGGAACTTGATTGCGCCGTGCTGGAGGTTGGTCTTGGGGGGCGTCTGGACACGGTAAACCTCGTGGATGCGGATTGCGCGATCATCACGCCCATCGGTCTCGATCACCAGGAGTACCTCGGTCCTGACCTGGAGTCGATTGCCAAAGAGAAGGCCGGCATCATTCGTTCGGGCGCTCCGGTGGTTTGCTCGGAGCCCAACCCACCGGCAACCATATTACACATCGCCGCAGACCTGCTGGCACCGGTATATCGACGTGGAAAAGACTTCGACCTGGTTAAATCCCCGCAGCCGGAAAGCAGCCTGCTGCAGTTCTCAATGGGTGATGAATCTATGCTGATTTCACCTCCATCCATGGGTGGCGAGCATCAGGTTGACAATCTCTCCGCGGCGCTTGCGGCGCTGTGTTTGATGAATCCGGGTTGCAATCTCAAAGCGGATGATATCTCAGATGCGGTCCGGTCCTGCAGTGTACCGGGGCGTCTTCAGAAAGTATCATCCTCGCCCGAAGTGTTTCTGGATGTGGGGCATAACGAACTGGCAGCAGAAGCCCTGGCCGCTTTTCTCTCCGGAAGCGGGCGATCAGGCATCACCTGTGTGCTGGCAATGCTCGAAGACAAGTCAGCCGAAAGAGTCGCGCATGCCATGGGCAAGGTTTGCAGACGCTGGCTGTGTGCTGATTCGCCAGGACCCAGGGGGCAATCCGGAGAAAATCTCGCGCGGCGTATGAGAACAGTGCTGCCAAAGGCGGATATCAGCGCTTTTGGATCAACCGGCGCAGCCATGCGTGCGGCGTTATCCACTTCGGCGGAAGATGAAACCATATTGGTGTTTGGCTCATTTACGACGGTCTCAGCCGCAGCCCAATGGATGCAAAAGCGTTTGCAGCACAACGCTCATGATGCTGATAGAATCAACACAGTCGAATCTGTTAAGGGTCCCTGAGAAAAACCAAATGGATAAAGCACTTAAACAAAGACTGGTCGGTGCAAGCGTATTGATTATTCTCGCGGTCATCGTTTTACCGATGTTGCTCAGCGGGCGCTCGGACAGGCTCAAGCAGGAATCCCGCCAGATCGAATTGCCATCCAAGCCCGAGGAATTATCCATTGAAACCCGTCGCTTCCCCGTGGGTGTTCCTGCCAGGCCGGTTTCAAATGCAGAGCAGGATGCGAGTGGAGACGAAGTACCGGAAGATCGGCAATCGCTGCAAACCGGTGAAGAAGAGATTGTCACTGCCGGTATTGAGGAGCAAGCTGTCGCCAGAATCGAAAAAAAGGACACGGCGGACAGGCCGGTCTCCGAATCAGAGGGGGATGCATTACCGGCTGGCACAGATGATTTCGCAGTGGCGCCCGCTGAAACCAGCAAGCCGGCTGTCAGTGCCATTGCGCTTTCACCAGCGTCGGATGAAACTCAGGAAATTTCCCCATCCGCGGAACTGGCTGAAGACACACCGCGATACCTTGTACAGGTGGCCAGCTTTAGCAATGAGAAAAACGCAAATGCATTGGCGGGCATGTTAAAGGCTGAAAATCTCTCGGTCCTGATGGATGTGGTTGAGCGGCCTGCAGGTCGCATGTATCGCGTTCGTGTCGGCCCCTATGGCAGGCGTCCTGAAGCTGATGCTGTTGTTTCCGGCTTGCGTGAGAAAATGACGGATTTAAACCCGCGGGTGCTGGACCTGAGACCGGATGAAAGCGCCCCGGTGTCAACGCCGTCAGATCCGCTGGTGCGTTGGGTTGTCCAGGTGGGAAGTTTCAGCAATTCCAAAAGTGCAGAAGACCTGGTTGCGCGACTACGTCTTAATGGTTTGAGCGCGTTTTCAGAAAAGGTGAGTTCGGCAACCGCCACGGCTTACAAGGTTCGCATTGGTCCAGAACTCGACAGGGACAAGGCAGCGGAACTGGCGCGAATGGTCAAAGCTGAACACGGCATTGATGCTTTCGTCACGACCCTTGAGTAACCGGAAAACTGATGCAATACGCTGATTTCGTCGTGCTTGCCATCATTGCCATTTCCGTCCTCGTAGGCGCCATCAGGGGATTCATTAAAGAAGCGTTCTCGCTGGCGGTATGGGCAGCGA
>Ga0316201_10002791_pt1 | contig 12612 bp, 17 predicted proteins | sample CS6wburrow_MG_FD_204516 | JGI IMG/M metagenome (GOLD analysis project Ga0316201, IMG submission 204516) | Coastal sediment microbial communities from Delaware Bay, Delaware, United States - CS-6 worm burrow | ecosystem: Environmental > Aquatic > Marine > Coastal > Sediment | place: USA... | reverse complement strand
AATGTAGATCTTCTTAATAAAACAATGGGGAAATTAACTGGTAGTGATGTACTTGCACAAAATAGACAAGCACACCAACCAAGTATGGTTAATGTATATGTAAAAAATTCATTGGGTGATTATCGTGGTCGTGCTAATATGTTGAATACATTTAGATTTAAAAAGGCAGGCATCAAGGATTGGGAGGCTGCTAAAAAAATATTGCAAAAAGCAATTGATCTTGAAAAGAAATTAGACCCAGCAAAATTAATCAAAAAAATAAAAACAGTACAAAACATATCAAAAGAACCTTTAGGAAAAGAAGCAGGCAAGGGGGGAACAACAAGTAGTGATAGTTATGCAGATGGTTTAAGTGGAGGCCCATCAGCAATGACAGGTGGTGATGGTGGAGGTGGAGAATAATGTATTTAAGTTTATTGAAAGAAGCTTCTAAAGCATCTGTCAAAATTAAATTGTTGACCCCTCAAGAAGAAAAGAAATTTATTTCAAAGTTTAAAGATGCTTCATCGGCATATTCAAATCATGATATATACGGTGTAATTGATAATGGTATTTTTGTTGGAGGTATTGTAATAGCTGAGAATCCAAATCAAAAAATCTATCAAAAATATAAATTAAAATGTGAAGCTGAAATTGTATTTATTTATTTATTGAATAAGTATAGAAAAATAGGTTTGGGACAACGACTTTTAAATATTCCTATGAAAAAATATAAAACTTTAGGACTTATAACAAATAAAGGATTTACTACTGAAGGAGCATATCAATTATATAGAAAAAATAATTTTCGAGAAATTGAAAAACGAAGTAGAACATCCAATTGGTATTGGAGAAAATAATGGTAACAAAATCAAGATTCATTGTTGTTGAGCATGATGCAACAAAAGCCCGCCTACATTGGGACCTTCGTTTCGTTATGCCAAAATCAAAAAATTGGATGTCATTTGCTGTAAGAAAGGGAATACCTCTCAAACCCGGACAAAAGGTTCTTGCAGTTAGAACACATGATCACACAGAAAAAGAAGCATTGTTTCTTGGTACCATTCCTCCAGGCGAATATGGGGCGGGTCGATTGAAGAAATGGGACGATGGACAATGTATTATACATAAATTTAAACCTGGACATATATTGATTGAATTTAAAGGAAAAAAAGTCAAAGGATTTTATCACCTGATAAGCACCGGAGTGATGAAAAAGAAAGACTTTAAGAAACAACAATATATGTTATTCAAGGGGAAATCGTTGAATGAATGGACGGGACTGGCCAATACAATACCACCTGATCCATATGAAGACCAAGATGATCCAGATATTGATGGGCCAAAATTACCTTGGAGTATAAATTAGATGATAGGAGGAATGATTATTATGAACCGGTGCATTGTATTGAATGGTGACTTCACATTTTTGAATACTGTGAGTTGGCGTAGAGGACTCAGACTATGGTTAACAGGAAAGTCTGAGGTATTGAAGTATGCTGATAAAGTTGTCCGATGTGCAAACGGTTCGGAATTACAAATTCCTTTAGTCGTTCGATTGATTAAAGTAATTAGGATGATATACCGGAACCGTGTGCCATACAGTAAAAGAAATATTATGGTTCGTGATGGACATAAATGTATGTATTGCGGTACCGATAAAAATCTAACTATAGATCATATGTTACCATCTTCAAGGGGTGGTAAAACAACATTTGAAAATTGTGTTACAGCGTGTCAACCATGTAATAATAAAAAAGGAAATAAAACACCATCAGAGTGTAAAATGTTTCCAATGAAACGACCACACTGTCCAACAATTTCAGAGTTTTTCAGAATCAAAATGAAATCTCTCGGTGTTGACGCATGTTTAAAAGAGTGGGGAGTATATTAATATGGATGATAAACAAGAGTATATAAATACATTAAAGTCTCTTACAACAAGTAAGATTAAAAAGATTAAGGTTGAAAATCAAGAGCAAGTTCTTATGGAAATGGATAAGAAAGATAAGGATTTACGAGTTCAATTAATCAAATGGTTTCTTGAAAATCCATATCCTAATGATAAACAGGTTCATGCATATGCTGAAAAAATTGGAATGGATGAACATGAACTTGAAGGGCATATTTATTCTATAATCAGTTCGGTTTTATCAGAAGGAAAATCAAAAGGAAAAGAAGTTAAACATGATCCAAAACAATTAGAAATGGGCATTAAGGTTGAAATGGAACATACATCATGTCCAACAATATCAAGAAAAATTGCATTGGATCATTTAGCAGAAATTCCTGATTACTATACAAGACTCGACAAAATGGAAAAAGAAGCTGGAGTTGAACATCACGATTAACTTTAGCAATACAATGTGAAATTAAGAACAAATAAGTACAAAATGTGAAGGAGTAGCCATGAGAATTGTAGAAAATGTATTTGAAATTGCAGAATCGTTTATGAAATCGCCAAGGTACGTTTTCATGAACAATGCGAAAATTGATTTGTTGGCAGACACAATTTCGCAAACAGAAAAACCTGTATTTCCGTTCCCGGACAAAGGTATTGAATATTTTCCTGCCGTTGTCCGGGAATTAGTCGCGGCATCAATAAATTATTGTTATTGGTATGGTCGTGACAATGTTCGACCTAATGGGGCCGGGTCAACAAGAATGTACGAACTTTTAGCAAATGCTTTCTTTGATTTCAAATATGCAAGCGTTGATACATTTACAAAATGTATTAATGATTTCTGGAAGTTAATGGCTATAGAAAGATTTCCAATGCTTGAAGAAAGAAGAAAACATCTTGATGAATTGGTGGGCAGTGGAATGGAATTTTGTATCTATGTTGAAAGTGGGAAATATGATCTTGAATATCTTTTAAATGAAATGGTTGAACGATTTCCTGGATTCGCATCTGATATATTTCTCAAAAGAGCATCCCTGTTCTTTATACAACTGCACAGACGTTTTGGATGGTATAGTGATGAGCTGCACAATCTACATGTTCCTGCCGATTATCAAGTCCCCAAAATGATTGAACATTTTGGATGTACATATTATTCCTCTGATTTGGATAATAGAATTAAATCAAATATTCAAATCCCTAAAAATTCATTAGAAGAATGTGAAATTCGTGCTGCAACTATTTTAACTGTTAAACGCTTTTGCGAATTAACAGGATGGAATGTTTCAGAGATTGATTCTTTCTTCTTTTTAAATCGACATTCCGCAGAAAAACCATTTCATCTAACAATTACAACAGATTACTAAGGAGACAAAAAAATTATGAAAAAAGTTGAATTATCCGATAATGCATTGGCAGTCGCACAGAGTCGATACTTCATGGATCATGAAGATTGGGAAGCATGTGCAAATAGGGTTGCCGGTGTAATATCATTGCCTGAACAATCAGCAAGAGATAAATACAAATCTGAATTTGCTGAAATGATTTATAATATGGATTTTCTTCCAGGTGGAAGAATATTAAGAAATTGCGGAAGACCGCGAGGATCATTATTCAATTGTTACCATTTACCTATAGGTGATTCAATTGAAGAGATTGGTCAATGTCTAAAAGACAGTCTTATTTTATGGAGCGAAGGTGGCGGTGTGGGCATCAATTTTACTCCATTAAGACCTAAAGGTGATCCGATCTTTGGAAAGGGTGGAAACTCGTCAGGTCTTGTATCGTTCTTAGAGTCGTTTGACAGGGTTGCAGATACAATTGAATCTGGTGGTTCAAGGCGTGCGGCAGCTATTGCTCACGTTGATGTTAGCCACCCTGAAGTCATTGATTTTATTGATGCGAAACTAACACACGGAAAACTATCACACTTTAATATTTCTGTATCTGTCAATGATGATTTTCTAATGGCAGTTGAAGCAGACGACTATTGGACATTCAAATTTAAACAACAGAAATATGGAAAAGTAAAAGCTATAGAGATATGGAATAAGATTGTTCAGAATATGGTCAATTGTGCAGAACCAGGATTGATCAACTGGACAAACTTTGCAAAAAACAATTCGTATTACTTTGAACCTGTTATGGGCACGAACCCATGTGGAGAAACAACATTGGGGCCATATGGTGTCTGTGATCTTGGTTCATTAGTCCTCCCAAATTTCATCACAGGAAATATCAACACAAACTGGAAAAAACTACAAGCAACAATTAAACTTGCGGTTCGTTTTCTTGATAATGTAATTGAAGTCAACAAATATGTATTAAAGGAGATTGATATCAATGCTCACAAGTCAAGACGTATCGGTATTGGCGTTATTGGTCTGGCAGAATATCTGTTTGCAAAGAAAGTTCGTTATGGTTCTGAAAGAGCTGTGGTCGAGACTGAAAGGTTAATGCAATTTATTAGAAACACATGTTATCAAGCATCTTTAGAATTGGCAATCGAAAAGGGTTCATTCCCACAATTCGATCCAATTCCATTTGGGAAAGCATCTTTTGTAAGAAAATTACCTGCCCCATTAAGAATGGATATCAAGAAACATGGTATTCGTAATTGCACATTAATGGCATTGGCTCCAACAGGAACAATTTCATTGATCGCTGATTACACAAGTGCGATTGAACCACTGTTTGCAAAAGCTATGAAACGAAAAGATAGAGTAAGCGAACGTCTATACATTCATCCGAAATATCAAGAGTTCATTGAAAGTGGTGAAGAGATCCCTGATTGGTTTGTTGATTCATTTGATTTGAAACCAAAAGACCATTTTGAAATGCAAGTGGCCTGTCAAAAATTCTGTGATGCATCTGTAAGCAAAACAATTAATCTTCCTAAAGAAACCACAGACGAAGCATTGAGTGCACTATTGTTGGAGTATGTACATGATCTAAAAGGGTGCACAGTGTATCGTGACGGTTCAAGGGAAGGTCAAATATTGAACCAAGTAACAGAAGATGAGGTTCGTGAATATTTAATGACTGAAAGTGCGCCTGATAATAACCTTGATGAAGATCAGGTTAAATGTGCAACAGGTGCTTGTGAAATATGAGGAGGATAAAATGAGTGTATCAAAAATGGAAGTGTTTGATAATTGGTTAAAGGAGATCGTGTTTCCTGGCGATGTTTACGATTTTGTTCAACAAATAAGGGACTTGAAAACTGAAGATCAACATTTGAGAGAGGTTTGTCTTTATACAAACCAATTCAAATATCATATCTCTGCAAGTGATCGACCTGATGATGAAGGATATTTGGGATGCCAAGTAACAGCAAGAAAACAAAGAGCAGGAGAAGATTGGAATCGGGGGAACGATTTACCTGACGGACCATTCACAGAGGAAACATGGAGAAAGATTTTAAATGCGATTATTAATTATGAATTGGTTATTTTATCAAAATTTACAAAACCTATTGTTGATACACCAGAAGATATTTTTTAACGGAGGATTTTAACATGATGATTTTAAAAGAAAAAGAATTGTGCCCGCATAGTTGTAGATGTCCTTACAATGTAAATGCATTGGGAGACCCATGCCACGGAACATTGTTAAGTAGAACCAATGAATTTATATGTGATTACGTTGTTAATGGTCAAATTATCACAGATGGTTCTCCAAGGATTCCAGGCGATAAAACGGGTAGAATGAAGGTCATTATGGAATAATTTAGAACAAAATATAAAAGGATACAACATGGAACAATCAAATCAAGAAATAATTCATGAGCTTCTATTAGAATTTAAAGAGCATCGTAATGCAATAAAGAAAATGATTTCTGATCTAGAGGAAATCAAAGCTAATGTTGATAGATTGATTCCTGCAAAACTTGACGCAAGATACGCTAGATTCTTTGAAGAAAAGGTAAAATCAGTAACAGAATTATTTAAAACTCTTTTAGAAATGCGTAAAGAAATTCAAAAAAGTCTTAAAGAGGAAATTGATCTTCGTCGTAAGGTTGATATTAGTGGTGAAGAGCAAGATATTGAAAAGATCATTGATATTAGAAGTTTAGCAGATAAGGTAGAAGGGTATCAAGTTAAACGAAAGAAAATGCGTGAAGATACAATTGAAAAAGCTCAAAGAGAGACAGATCAAATTGCAAGTGAAATCGTAACCGTACAAGAAAGCGGATAGGAGGATTGAATGGTAAAGAATGAAGGCAAGGAAATTTTAGAAAGTGTTTCATTAAAGAAAGACGATGAACCTGTATCTAATCAAGTAACATCAGAGATTGTTGATTTAGAAGCTGCTGAAAATGATGTCGAAGAGGACAGTGAAGCATCAATGGATCTGTATTCAGAGTTTAATGCTTTTCTTGAAAAGAAAACAGATATGAAGAATGATAGAGGAACTAAAGAAACAATCGGTACAGGTATTGATGTTGTTGATGCTGTTCTTGGTGGAGGTTTTGCTATTGGGGCTTTGAATATCATTGTTGGACAGCCAGGTAGTGGAAAAACAATGTTAGCTATTCAAACATTGGGTCAAGGGCAAAAACAATTCAAAGGTAAATTGTTGGGTTCATTTCTCGATTCAGAAGAAGCAACCACAACAATCAGATTGGCAAACCTTGGAGTTAAATATCCAAAAATAAAACCATATTCTGATATTACAGTTGAAAAAGTGTTTAAATTTATAGAAGGGATGTGTGTATTTAAACAAGAGAAAGATATTATTGATGTACCATCTGCAATTATTTGGGATAGTATTGCTAATACATTATCTCAAGCAGAAATTGAAGCTGATGATGTAAATCAAGTTATTGGTAGAAAAGCAAGGACCTTATCATTGTTGATCCCCAAATATGTGGCAAAATGTGCTCAAAATAATATTTGTCTCCTAGCTGTAAATCAGCTACGTGATGTTCTCTCAATGGGACCATATGGAGCTCCAAAAGATTTGAAATTTATGAGTGCAACAAAAGATATGCCTGGTGGAACAATTCTAAAATACAATGCGTTTCATCTTGTTGAAATGAAAGTGAAAACAGTCATTGCTCCAGGCAAAGCCGAAGATTCAACGAAATATGGTTTTGAGGGTGTTATTGTTACATTAAAATGTGTGAAAAATAAATTGTTTCCACCAAACATTGAAGTTGAAATGGTCGGATCATTTACATCAGGATTTTCAAATTTCTGGACCAATTATAACTTTCTAAAGAATGCTAAAAGATTAAATTCAGGAGCATGGAATTATCTTGTTGATTTGCCAGACAAAAAATTCAGGACAAAAGATGCCCCGAAATTATATACGACAGACGAAGAGTTCAGGACAGCGTTCAAGAAAGCTGTTAAGGAAACAATACAATCAGAGATTATTGATAAATATTCACCAGAGTTATAATCTAACACTTTCATTATTTTAGAACAAAATTAAAATTATGTTAGATTGAAAAATGAGCCAATCGAAAAGGGAGAAGTGAAATGGGCGAGATGTCACAATTATTAAAAGATCGTGTAGAATTATTTACTAAGGATGTCGTTGACAATCCAGAATCAGTCGATGTGAAAGTTTCTGTCTCCACAAAAGCAATAATCATTCAAATTAAAGTTGACAAAAGCGATTGTGGAAAAATAATTGGTAAACGGGGAAGAACAATAGATTCCCTGAAAGTTATGTGTTTAGCGATTAAAAATACTAAATTTCCAGAAGATTCAAGAAGAGTGATGTTAGAGGTTCTGGAAGACGAAAATTCAGAATTTTCGTATAAGTAATAGGAGGGTTAAAAACCGATGTTATCAAAAGAGTCTAAAATCAGAGTGTTAGAAAATTTTTATTCACTTGATTACGTTTTCTTTGGAAAACCTGTAAGTCAAGTAGATATGTGCTGCCCTCTTGTAAAGGAAGAATATCTTTCTGTAAAGGGAGCACTAATGTCAGTCTATGTTGAAATTTTAAAACTTGTTCAACATGCACCAGAAGCTATAGAGGAAAAAGTTAATAGTAAGATCCTGATGGGTCTTGCTAGAAAATCAGCAAAGATTGCTCGTGAAAACGCACAAAAAATTGTTACTACACCAAAAGCAAGAGCTAACATCAAAGAAACATTGAAAGAAGCTCTTAAAGAAGATAAAAAGGTGGATGTTTCAAAAGTTGTGGAAAATACAATCAGAAGTAAGGCATTTAGTCTTGCTGTTGATAATCTTCTAATTGCTCGTTCTATCAAAGAATCAAAAGCAGTAAAAAGTTTGAATGAGTGGGAAGGACAAATTGTTGAAGATTCTTACAAGATTCTTCGTGACAATTTAGTTGAAGCTGCTCGTATGGTTCTTGAAACTGACGAAGAAGACGTAAAATAATCAACAAAAAGAAAGCGAGAGTGAATGGCATTAGAAAATGAATACGAAAAATTACTTCGCTATTTAGAGAGTCACGATAATGCCAGCGGTTCATCTAAAAAAACAAAGAAGCAAAGAAAGACAGAAATCAAAAAGGCCAAGGCTTCTGTTAATACAAAGAAATTATTAGAAGAAGCCACCATTGAGGAATTTAAAGATATTCCTCACACACACGCAGCTTCTGAAAAAGGTTCTGACGGATTTAGTGTTCTTGAATTTGAATCAATGATGAGATCAAAACTCATCGAAGAATACAAAACAAGTCAGAGTTATGAAAGACCATATATTTCTTGTTCAGAATTATACAATTGTTTAAGACAATCGTATTATGCCAGAAAGAGATATCAAATTAGTGTAGCGTCTCAATTTAAATTTGCATATTTGTATTTAATACAAAAGGTTGGAAATACGATACACGAAATCTTTCAAAGTCTTTATAATTTTTCAGAGGTAGAAAAAACAGTAGTCAGTGAAAAGTTCAAAGTTAAAGGTAGAGTTGATGCTATTAAAGGATCACACCTTTATGAAATAAAAAGCATAGATCCAAAAAAATTTAAAGGGTCATTTATCAAAGAGCATTATTTTCAGGGACTTGTTTATGCATATATCCTGATAACTGAATATGACTATAAAATTGATAAAATTACAATAATCTATGTTTTAAGAGATTTAAAAACGGTTAGAGCATTTGATTTGCCAGTTGATTTGAAATTAGCTGAAAAATTTCTACAAAGAGCTCCAGTATTATTGACAGCTCTTGAATCAAATACTCCGCCCGAACCAATAGGTGCTGTTATTAATTCCTGTCAATGGTGCCCGTATAAAGAATATTGTAAAAAGGACAGTTACAGTAAAGTAGCTCCACCATTCTTAAAAACGAAAAAGAAAGAGAAGATTGAAGTCAAACAACCAAAACAGGATGATAAAAAAACAGCATTCTTATTATAGGAGATAGTTAAAATGATTGTAATATATCCAATGTTAACTTCGCAAAGTGTATCTCCAAATATATTGCCTGGTCTTATTAAAGCCATAGAAAAATATATTTTGATTTATAATACAGATGAGGTATTAAAACATGCCGGTGGTGCGTCAGCAGGGCAGATTATATCAACAGGAGCTCAACTTGCTATGGCAGGTGCGGCATTATTGGCTGGAGAGGATAACACAGAAAAACCAGGAGAACAAATTAGTGAAGCCCCAACTTGGGATCAGATGCAAGCCAAGGAAAGATTGAAACAAAAAGCAGCAAATGTAGGAAAAACAGCAGGCGCAATTGACCAGGCATCTCAAGCTGTTAGTAAAAGTTCAAGACCTGCTACATTAGATTTTCCAAGGGGTGAATCAGTATCACTAGAACCAACATATGTGCAAGTAACTACTAAAAAGAAAGGGTTGCAGATTTTAGGAGTGAAGGTTATTCCTTTTAGAGTTAAAACAAATGAAAATATGGCTGGTATGATTCTAAACGACAAGGACTTAAAAGGACTTTCTTTCCTTCAACAAAAGTACGGACGTAAAATAGCAAGAGTCTATTTTAGAATTATGCGAAAAATTATTCCTGCAATAAAGGAAAAAGTCATTTCGGGAAATCCTCAAAAGGATGTGATTTATGCAAGTAGTCGTTATGGTAAAGATATGTTTGTTTGCATGAGTCAGTTAGACCTTGATAGTGAAGAAGAATTTTCCAATCCAGCAGCAGTTCAAAAATTGCATAGACTTGGTTGGGCATCATTCATTGTTACTGACGATGTAACAAAACGTGCTACATTCTGTATGAAAGAATTTGGCGGAGTTTGTTCAGTTGTTCCTTATGCTTTTATGTTTTCATCACTAGGCAAAGAGCATAGTAAAGTATATGAAGACTTAGAAGATGTCAAGAAAACTTCAGGTCCATTCTTCAATATGAGAACTAATCGTAGACGTATGTTTTCAGAAGTTAAAAGTACAACAGACAAATATCTGGAATTAATACAGAAATAATGTCTGGTTCTGATATAAGATTAGACTCATTGATTGAAGATGATAGTGATGATAATGATACAATACAAAGTAACACTGAAACATTAGAGATATACAGTGAACGACACCCTTTCAGTCTATCTCTAAGAATCTCCAATTTTGAAAATGAAGCAATGTATAAAAAGTTCGTTAAAAATTGTGAGATGATGGTCAGAAGGAGTATTGAGTATAAGGAATGGAGAAACTACATCGTTGATGTATTACAAATTAACGAATGTATGATAACCCATGAAAGAATGTGTGATGTGACCGTTGAAGTTCATCATCATATTCCTTCGTTATACACATTGGTTACTGCCCTAGTCAATAAACATATAGAAGAAAATATTGATTTTTGTACCTTCGATATTTGTCAAGAAGCAATAGAAATACACTTTCAAAATAGAGTTGGATATGTAACACTGTTGAAGAGTATCCATGAAAAATTCCACAATGGAAAATTGGATGTTCCAATTCAATATGTACAAGGTGATTACAATTATTTTATCAGAGAGTATTCTAAATATTTAGATGAATCTGATATTGAAACAATACAAAGTAGATTAGCTATTAATGAACATAATTGTTCATGGACAAGAGATGATTATCAAAAAGCAATTGGAGAAAATTAAGATGGACTATTTACAAGAACATCTAGATCAAATCTATTTACAAGAAGATTTAAAATCTGCTGCTAAAAATTTTATTGCAAAATTTAAAAATTTCAAGGGTAATAGAAAAAATATTAAACAGATTAAACCTATGTTAAAAGATGTTCCAGAACAATCTCCAGATCAAATTGCTTCTCAGGCTAAAAAACTAAAAGGATTCGATAAAAATTATAAAATTGCACAAAGGAAATTGAAAGGTTCTGCTGATACCCCGGCTGGAAAAGGAATCTCTACTCTTTATGGTTTAGTTAAATCTTTAGAAAGTTATGAAAATGATAAAAAAGTTGATAATGTTGCACTTTCAAAAGGTATGGCTATTATAGAAAATATATTTGCACTTGTTTTCAAACATCCGGAAAAAATACGAACTACTGGTTTTGATCTTTGGATACTTGGATGGTTAGGAATATTTTTCTTTTCAGGAATGGGATCAATAACAGTAGCTTTTACTGCATTTGTATCTGTTGGATGGTATATTTGGGTAACAGGAATGATTTTAAGTGTATTAAAATTTTTTCTTTGGAACAATTTTATAGAGGATTAATAATATGCCGTTAACAATTGATAGAGAAAGTCGTCAAAGAGCAAATTTAGCAATTGACATAAATTTTGCTGGCGATAGATACAGGACTGATAATGGGATTTTTACGTTTCCGGCACCTTCATTAGACGCAATTGATCAGTATTTATATTTTCTTTTACAAAATTCTTCTGAAAAGAAATTTGAAAGACAATATTTTATGAGACCTGATTATTTAAGTTTTGATGAATATGGAACTGTTTCTCTTGCACAATTGTTAATGTATGTAAATGCTGTACCATCACTTGAAGCATTTGATTTAGAATATGTTGTAATACCCTCAATGTCAGCAATTACAGAGATGTTAAAAGATAAATTCCCGAAAAGAAAAGTCACAGAACTTACACAGGTGGAATGGTAATGATTGTTAAACAAAAATTTGATTTATTAAAAAACACAGATAATGTTTTACATTTATCTGCTGCAAAAATAAAAAGTGTATCTGTTGAAAATGGTCCTTATAGAGTTTTCGTTGTTATAGAATTGATGAAAAGCAGAATCAGTCATTATACAAAAAAGAAAGTATTTGACATATTAGAATTTCCAAGTAAAAGAAAATCTCTGCATGTTTTACGCTTGCCAGACTACCCCCTTCCTGTTTCTTATAATGTTCCAACAAAAGGTATGGTTATAAATATCAGTCCTTTTGGAATAGATGATATAGAAACAGATAAGCCTGGCAAATTTAATTTATATGCCTTAATGGTTTATGCAATTGTATTTTCAGATATGGTTTCAGGAAAAATAAAAATATCAGAAAAACAATCAAAAGTTATAGCAGATTATTTTGTTAGTGTTTTGATTAGACTCTTTGGTAAACAATATGGTCTGTTGGGAAGTTTTTCTAGAGAAATTCCTAAAATGAAATTCTTGACAAATGTTTACATTTTAGATTCTTTCTTCGGCATTAAAGATCAACGAGCATATAGAATAGCTGCTGCAAATTCAGCTTTTAACCCAAATGAAATTATTGATAGATTATCAAGATACGATTTTTCTAATATTAACTTTTTTATAAAAGCGTTATCAGATTTTAGTGTTATGCCAAATATAAGTAGAAGTCTGTTTGCACAAAAATTA
>Ga0316201_10002790_pt1 | contig 12613 bp, 11 predicted proteins | sample CS6wburrow_MG_FD_204516 | JGI IMG/M metagenome (GOLD analysis project Ga0316201, IMG submission 204516) | Coastal sediment microbial communities from Delaware Bay, Delaware, United States - CS-6 worm burrow | ecosystem: Environmental > Aquatic > Marine > Coastal > Sediment | place: USA... | reverse complement strand
CTGACGGCCACCTTGAAGGTCTCGTTCCCGCGCATCTTGATAAAGGGAAGCCGCTGATCGATGGACTCGGTGCTGTGGGGCGGAAAACGGGACCCGCCACCCGGCATCGAGATGAGATCCGAGTAGTTGCCGTCAGTCCGCCATTTAATGTGCAGGATACCCTCTCCAGGCTCGCCGGGTTTGAGCACCACAGCGCCCGCCCCATCGCCGAAGAGCACACAGGTGGCGCGGTCGGTCCAGTCGACATACCGGGTCAGGCATTCGGCACCGACGACCAGGATCGTCTTGGCCTCCCCGCTGGCGATGAACTGGCGACCGATATTGAGCGCGTACGTGAACCCCGAGCAGGCCGCCGAAATGTCAAAGCAGACCGCGTTGACCAGACCCAGCGTGGGCTGAACGATGGCCGAGGTTGCCGGAATCGGCTGCTCGGCCGTCGCCGTAGCCAGGATCAGCAGATCGACCTCCTCTGGCTCGACCTCGGCATCGCGAAGGGCAGCGCGGCCGGCCCGCACGACGAGATCGACCAACGCTTCACCCTCGGCCACGACCCGCCGCTCCTTGATCCCGGTTCGGGTCGTGATCCATTCGTCGGTGGTCTCCACCATGGTCTCGAGCTCACTGTTGGTGAGCACCCGCTCCGGGAGGTAGGAGCCGAGGCCGACAATCTTCGCAGTCGTCAGAAAATGATCGTGCACCTCAGGCGCTCTCGCTTCCAGCGGGCTCCGCCAGGACCTCGAGAATCTTGTCGCCGATCCGGGAAATTACATCGCTCGAGGCGTATGAATCGGCAAACCGGATCGCGTTGCGGATCGCCTTGGCGGTCGAACGGCCGTGGCAGATCAAGCAGGCGCCGTTGACGCCGAGAAGTGGCGCACCGCCATGCTCGGAGTAATCGACCTTGCGTTTGACATTGCGAAAGGCTCCCTTGGCGAGCACCAGACCGGCGCCATAGAGTGGCGATTGCCGTGCCTCCTCCTTGAGCATTCCCACAACCATCTCACCGAGCCCCTCCGCCACCTTGAGAATGACGTTGCCGGTGAACCCATCGCAGACCACGACATCGACATCGCCGGTAAAGACGTCCCGACCTTCGACATTGCCGACGAATCTGATTCCAGCGTTTTTGAGCACCTGATAGTGCCGCCGAATCCGCGGGCCGCCCTTGGTTTCTTCCTCGCCCACCGACATCAAACCGACGCGCGGTTCCTCGATGCCGAGCACCTCGGATGCGTAGTAGGAGCCCATCACCGCGAACTGGACGAGTTGGTGGGGTTTGGCCTCGACATTGGCGCCGACATCGAGCACCAGAGTGTGGCCGTTCAGTTTGGGCAAGATCGCTGCGAGGGCGGGCCGGTCCACTCCACCGATCATCCCGAGGGAGGACTTCGCCGCAACCCAGGCCGCTCCGGTGTTGCCTGCGGTCACCATGGCAGCGGCCCGGCCACTGCGAACCAGGTCCGCACACACCGAAAGCGAAGAATTCCGTTTACCGCGAAGAACCGTCAGCGGGGGATCCTGCATCCCGACGACATCGGTGGCGTCAACGAGCTCGAGTCCGCTGGGCAGGGTCCGAAAACGTCCGATCTCTCGGCGAAGCCGTTTCATCGGGCCGACGAGACAGACCGACAGGCCGTTGTTGGAAATCGCTTCCAGCGCCCCTTGAACGCGGACTTGGGGTGGGCCATCGCCTCCCATGGCATCGAGCGCAATGGTTTGGCCGGCCATCACTCAGCGCCTTCGATATCCCGTTGAAGGGGGTATTGCGCCTCCCGCCGGACGTCGCTTCAGCGCCATGCGGATCAGTCGAGGTCCTCGACCTGGATGACTTCGCGGCCTTTGTAACTCCCGCAGTGGGGACAGACATGGTGCGGGGGTTTGGGTTCGAAGCACGAGGTGCAAAGACTCCAGCCCGGTGGCACCAGCGCGTGGTGGGAGCGTCGATTGTCGCGACGCGTTCTCGATATTTTGTGTTTTGGATTCGCCATCAGATTTCTCCGTTTCTTCTCATCGGGTTCAGTCGACCGGGGTCTTTCCCGCCAAATCTCCCAGAGCCGTCCACCTCGGATCGACTTCCGGCTCGCATGTGCAGACCCCCTCTACGTTGCGGTTGGCACCGCAGCGAGGACACAACCCGGCGCACTCTTCAGAACACAACACGCGGATCGGAATTTCGAGCACGAGCTGCTCGAAAGCCAGTTTTTCTATATCGAGAACCGGCTCCTCGAGGAAAACGACATCGAGATCGCCCTCGTCGAGGGCGAGTTCGGGATCCAGGGGCGCATCGCCGACTAGCGCCATTTCCAGATCGAAGGTCGATTTCATCTGCCAGGCAACCGGTTCGAGGCATCGCCCGCAGCTGAGCTGTCCCTCGGCGGCGGTCTGGCCGGTGAGAAGATAGCGGCCCCCCATTGGACGCACGATCCCCTCCAACCGGACTTCCATTGGTCCGATACAACCGGTAGGGTCAAGCCGGTCGTTGTCGAACCCGATGGTCTCGGCAAAACGAGTCGGCTCACTCTCGATCTTGGAAAGGTCGATCTTCACACACACCTCTCCCTGCACAAGGGCCGGGAGTATAGCATTCAGACCCCTGACTGGCTAGATGAAAGGCAGGATCACGGTGGTGAGGAGCCGGGTGACGCTTGTCGATGCACTCAATTCAGATCGGGTTCGCCGCGGCTTTGCTCTCAGACACGGTGGTTGCGAGAATGATGATCCCAGTACCTAACGCGGCAATCGAGCACACACTCCAAAGGACGCCGCCGAGCAATGGCAGGAAGCGAACGATCAGCATGGCGAGCACACCGACGAAAACCTCGAGCGTCAAAGGCAGGGGGCGGCTCAAGCAACGGCCCAGGACGACTCCACCCAAAAAACCGCCGAGGACGGACATGCCGATGGCTCGAAAGGTGAAGAACACAACCGTAAACGCTGCCGACATCGGAACGCCGATGGCCGGCCCGAGGCCGAGCGCCGCCACCACGGCCGCAAAGAACGTGACCCCCGCAGCCAACCAGAGCACCAGGACCCTGTATCCGAGCCGGGGGAGCGTCCAGACGCCGTAGCGAATTCGGGTCGGCAACGCAAAAGCAAGGGCGGTCGCCACGAGCAACCAGCCACCCGAGGTGACCAACCGGACAGCCAGGTTGACCTGCAGCGGCGTCCTGTTTCCCGGCCGGAGAACGACATTCGACAACGAGGAAAACGCGAGGGTCCGGCCGACAACGACCGCGTCGGGGGCGACCTCGACATCGCCGAAGATGGCCACGACGTGGCGACCGACCCGAGCCCGCCCATCAAGGCGAAGGTCACCCCCGATCACCACAACATCGCCGGCCACGTCGGCCAAAGGCCCGAGGTGGACATCGGCTTCAAACGCAACGACGTCGCCATCGACTCTTTCGTTGACCACAACATCGTTGAAAACGGTGGTAAGCGAAGGCAGCGCCATCGCCTCGATCGCTGCGAACGTCAGAACGATCGCGACCGCGGGAATCAGTCGGTGCTGCGCCATGGCGAGACCTGCCTCCACCGGCGGGCCGCGACCGCAACCGCTCCGAATCCCAGCAGGCTGACCACGACGGCGGCCGCGAGAGCCCCTGGACCGAGCAGCGTCGACGCAGCGCCGGCAGCGGTTCCGAGCACGGTGTTCCAATCGCCTGCCGATGCGGCGAGAGAAACCCAACCCTGCGACGACCATGCCGGCAGGAGGGCGAGCAGGCTGCCGCCCGGCAACCCGCCCAACATCACCGTGCCGAGGAGGGCAACGAGCAAGGAGGCCGCCACCGGAAGCAGGGCCAGAACTCGACGCCGCCGGTGGGCAGAGCGCATGGCGAAAAGCACCCGATCTTCCAACTTCGGGTCGGAGGGAGGCAGGACCTTCGCGAAGATCAGACCGAGAGCGGTCTCGGCGGCCCGGACCTCGCAACACTGCGGGCAGGTATCAAGATGCCGGCGTTCCTCTGCGGACAGCCGCTGGGTCTCACCGCGATATTCGGTGAGAAGCTCCTGAATCGCCTCACAGTTGGTCGCCACCGTCGCCTCCTCTCATGGCGCCGCCGGTCTCGCAAAAGGGCGCCAGCGCTTTTCGTAATACGGAGTGGGCACGAAAAAGTTTGTTCTTGACCGTTCCCAAGGGCATCTCCTTGAATTCCGCGATCTCCTGATAGCTCAGGCACCCGAAGTGGCGAAGCATGACGAGCTCACGATACTCGGGCCGGAGCTCCTCGATGGCATGTTTGAGAGAAAGTGCCAACTCGGCGTTTTCGAGATGTCCGAGGGGATCCTTGGTGAAATCCTCCACCACGAGTTCGACCTCGTCGCCATCGCGATCGTTTCGGTACAGCGCCACGGTCTTGAGTCGACGCCGGCGCAGATGATCGATACCGAGGTTGTGGCCGATGCGAAAAAGCCACGTCGAGAAGCGGTATTTCGGGTTGAACCGATCGAGCGCCTTCCACGCCCGGATGAACGTCTCCTGACCGAGTTCCCGAGCGAGTTCGATATCTCCGACCAGTTGACCGAGAAAAGCGGTCAAACGCCTTTGATAGCGGCGTACCAGGATGGTAAATGCATCTTCTTCCCCGTCAAGGGTGAGCTGCACAAGTTGTTCATCAGAGGCGTTGTCGAAGTTCACAGCGTCGACATGATACAAGGTTTCGTCCGGCAGACCGCTCGCATCGGCGCACCTTCGGGGTCGTCGCCGCGCTCGGTCTCGGGAAACCCACGACCGGAATTTCCCATGAGAACCGGGTAGACTCTGGGCGGAGGTGAATCGTGAAGATGAAGTGGATCACCACCATCATGGTGTTGTGCCTCTGCGTCGGAGCCGGCGGAGCCGAAACCGGGGATACGACGGATCAAGCGACCCGGGATGCCGTGGGCGGGCTCCCCTTCGCCGGTGAGGTCGATGTTACCGTGGTCAACGTCAACGTCTATGTCACCGACAAACAGGGGTTCGCCGTCACCGACCTCACGGCCGACGATTTCATCCTGACCCAGGACGGAACTGCCAGGGAGATCACCAACTTCGGCTTCTTCACCGACGAGATCTACCGCAGTTTCTACCGCGACGAGGGGCCTCCAACGGCGCTGCCCACACCGACTCCGATACCGGGGTCGGAAACGCTGTCGAAGGACAGTTTCCGGCCGGTCTATGTCGTGCTCTATTTCGACAACGAGAACTCGCGGGCCGTTGACCGTAACCGGCTGATCACCCAGTTGCGCACCTTCATCAGGGAGAACCTGCACCCGCCGGTGAAGATGATGGTCATCTCCTACCAGAAGTCCTACGACGTCTTGCAGACCTTCACCGATGACCAGCGCGAGATCAACGACGCCATCCGAGAGATCAAGACCATGACCGGCGGCCGAAACGAGGTCGACAACGCCCGCAAGGATATCATGCGGAGTTTCTCCGAGTCCCAACGAAGCTCGCGACCCGACGGCAGTACCATGAACCGAGCCCACGGCGCGACGATCGGATTCGCCGAGCAGGAGGCCAACTCGCTTCTGTTCACCCTCGGTGCGCTCAGGGATACCGTGACCATGCTCTCCGGCCTGCCGGGCAAAAAGGTCATTGTCTACATCTCCAACGGTCTGCCGATGATCGCCGGCCTCGACCTTTTTTACGCCTTTTCCAATACGTACCAACGATCATCGGCGATCACCGAATCGGCCCGATACAACCAGGCCCGCCACTTCACGTCACTGGTCTCGAACGCCAACGCCCAGGACATCAGTTTTTGCACCTTCGGCGTCGGCGGGCTCGAGAACCCTACCGTGGCATCGGCCGAACTCGGTACCCAGCAGGACGCCATGTCGGCGAGCCTGGGCATGCAGAACTACCTCGACTCTCTGCGTTTCATGGCCGACAACACCGGCGGGATCGCCGTTCTCAACACCAACGACTTCACCGAAGGCCTCGAGAAGGTCGCCCAGGACTTCTTCACCTACTACTCCCTCGGTTACACCCTCCACCAGAGCGGTCTCGACAAGGTCCACAAGATCGAGGTCGAGCTCCCCAGCCACCCCGAGTACCGGGTCCGCTATCGAAAACGTTTTGTCGAAAAGAGCCTCGAGAGCAGGGTCCAGGACAAAGTCGTGACCGGGCTCATGTTTCCCCTCGATGACAACCCCATGGAGATCATGGTCGAGACCGGCAGCCAGGGCCCGGCCGGTGAAACCCGTTGGATGGTTCCCTTCGAGCTGTCGTTCCCGCTGCGCAAGGTGGCTCTCCTGCCGGCGGGCGACGAGTACGTCGGCAACATCACCATGTTCCTCGCTGCCCGCAACAGCACTGGAGACCAGTCCGACGTGGTCCGCCAGAACCACGAGATTCGGATCAAGGCGGCTGATTACGACGACGCACAACTCAAACGGTTCACCATCACCGCCAACTTGCTGATGGAGGAAGGAACCCACAACGTGGCGGTTGGTTTTCTCGACCCGGTCACTCGAAATGCGTCGTTCACAACGACCAAGGTGACAGTCAAGGAGTGAGTTCCCGGTCGGCAACGCGATGGGAGGGGTGCCAGGCACCTTTTCGCGGCGAAAAGAGAGCCAGGCACCCGGCCCACGTTCGGCTACTCGAGCTCGACGAGGAGGCCTCCGGCGTCGATGATCTGGCCGGGTTCGACGTGGACCGCGGTGACCTTGCCCGCCTGCTGGGCGGTGAGTTCGTTCTCCATTTTCATGGCCTCGAGCACAACCAGCGGTTGTCCCGCCTCGACCACGTCATCGACCCGCACGTGGACCTTGACGACCTTGCCCGGGATCGGGGCCGTGAGCCGGCTTGGACCGACCGTCGCCGCCGCCGCGATGGATTCGATGGCCTGAACCGGGGTCAGCACCTCGATGTCGAAGTCCCGCTCGCCGACGGCGACCCGCCACTGCCGGTCGGTGCCTCGTTGATAGCTCACGGAGAAGCTCCTGCCGTCCTCGACATAGCGGAGCGAGGCCACGGCGCCGTCGAGCTGAACCAAATCGACCCGGCGGCGCTCGGAGCCCATGACGAGCTCGAAGCCCTCGGGAACCCGCTCCACCTCGACTTCGCGCGTCGTCTCGCCCTGGCGGATGACCCATTTCATCGCGGGTACCTCCCGTGCAGCTGGCGCGCGCCTTCGGACCACCAGTGACTGCTCTCACCGTCGGCGAAGGGGTCATCCGACATGGTGCCGGCCGCGAGAGTCGCGAGGCAGGCGGCCGCAATCACCGCCGCCTCTTCGGCCTCCGGGTCCTGCTGTCCATGCAGCTCGGTCAACCGTTGCGAGGCGAGGAGCTCGTCGAGAAAACCGGTGTGGAAATCGGCCTCGATGAACTCATCCATTTCGACCAGGGCCCGAAAAAGGGTCAAGGTCGTAGCGATGCCCCGAACCTGGTACTCCTGCAACGCTCGCCGCAACCGAGCCACCGCCGCCGCCCGGTCGGGAGCATGAACGACCAGCTTGGCGACCATGGGATCGTAGTCCAACGGCACGACGCTGCCCTGGAAGACCCCCGAATCGACCCGGACTCCCGGTCCGTTGGGACGAACCAGGAGGGTGATGCGGCCCGGTGACGGGGCGAAGTTGCGCAACGGGTCCTCGGCATAGATCCGGCACTCGATGGCGTGGCCCCTGGGCACGAGTTCCTCCTGCCGCCAGGACAGCTCGTGCCCCAAGGCGAGATTGATCATCTCGCGAACCAGATCGACGCCGTAGACCTCCTCGGTCACCGGGTGCTCGACCTGGAGACGAGTGTTCATCTCGAGGAAGTAGAAACTGCCGTCGCGATCGACCAGAAACTCCACCGTCCCCACCGATTGATAACCGGAGCCCCGGACGATAGCGAGAGCCGCCTCGCCGAGCCGCCGCCTCAGCGCGGCATCGACCACCGGAGACGGACACTCTTCGACCACCTTCTGGTGGCGGCGTTGAACCGAGCACTCGCGCTCGCCGAGATAGACGGCGTTGCCGTGCCGATCGGCGACGACCTGAACCTCGATGTGGCGGGCCTTCACCACCAGCCGTTCGACATAGACGCGATCGTCGCCGAAATAAGCCCGACCCTCGGACCGGGCACGCTCGAACGACGCCACGAGCTCCGATCGATCACGGACTTCGCGCATTCCCTTGCCGCCACCGCCGGCCACCGCCTTGAGCAGCACCGGCAACCCGTGTTGATCGACAAAGGCCTCGAGTTCGGCGAAATCCTCGAGAGGATCAACCATCCCGGGGACCAGAGGAACACCGGTGTCGATGGCGAGCTTGCGGCTTTCGGTCTTTGAACCCATGAGTCTGATGGCGGCGGGCGGGGGACCGACCCAGGTCAGCCCTGCGGCCTCGACCCTTTCGGCGAACTCGGCATTTTCGGCGAGAAATCCATAGCCCGGGTGGACGAGATCCGCACCGCTGGCCCTCGCCGCCCCGAGCAGGCGATCGATATCGAGATAGCTTTCGTTCGCCGCGGCCGGACCGATGGCAAAGGCCTGATCAGCCATGAGCACGTGCGGCGATCGCCGATCGACCTCGGAGTACACCGCCACGGTCTCGATACCCATCTCGCGACATCCGCGGATGATCCGAACCGCGATCTCGCCGCGATTGGCAACCAGAAGCTTCATCGCCACTCCTCGTTTCTTCGGACTCGAATTCTCAATTCAAAATTCACATCTATCTACAGTGGAATGTTCCCGTGTTTCTTGGTCGGCATGGTGTCGCGCTTGGTGCTCAACATGGAAAAGGCGGCGACCAGCTTGCGGCGCAGCGTTCGCGGCAGAATCACCTCATCGATATAGCCCTTCTCGGCAGCGACAAATGGATTGGCGAACTTCTCCTGATACTCGGCCACGAGCTCCGCTCGCTTCGCTTCGGCGTTCTCGGCTTTCTGGATCTCCTGGCGGTAGAGAATATTGACCGCGCCCTGCGGCCCCATAACGGCGATCTCGGCCGTCGGGAAGGCAAAATTGACATCCGTTCGAATGTGCTTCGAGCCCATCACGCAATAAGCCCCGCCGTAAGCCTTACGGGTGATCACGGTGACCTTGGGTACGGTGGCCTCGGCCAGGGCGTAGAGCAGCTTGGCGCCGTGACGGATGATCCCACCCCACTCCTGAGCGGTTCCCGGCAGGAAGCCGGGCACATCCTCGACGATCCACAAAGGAATATTGAAAGCATCGCAGAATCGGACGAATCGGGCGCCTTTGACCGACGCGTTGATATCGAGCACACCGGCGAGATGAGCCGGTTGATTCGCGATGACCCCCATCGGACGGCCGCCGAGCCGGATAAACCCAACGACGAGGTTTTTGGCGAAGTGCTCGTGAATCTGAAAAAACTCGTCGTCGTCGGCCGCCCAGCGGATGAGCTTGGTGATGTCGTAAGGCTTGTTGGGATCCGATGGAACAAAGGTGTCGAGCTCGGGGATCTCACGATCGAGGGGGTCGGAACACGTCGTCACCGGCGGCCGCTCGGCGTTGTTGGAGGGTACATACGACAACAGCCTGCGGATCGATGCAAGACACTCGGTGTCCGACCGCGATGCGAAGTGGGCAACGCCGGAGACCGAGTTGTGGGTCATGGCGCCGCCGAGCTTCTCCATGGTGACCTCTTCATGGGTCACGGTCTTGATGACCTCGGGCCCGGTGACGAACATGTAGGCCGATTCTTCGACCATGAAGACGAAATCGGTGATCGCCGGGGAGTACACCGCGCCACCCGCGCAGGGGCCCATGATGGCGGAAATCTGCGGCACTACTCCCGAGGCTATGGTGTTTCGCAGAAAGATGTCGGCATAGCCCGCGAGTGAGCCCACGCCCTCCTGGATCCGGGCGCCGCCGGAGTCGTTGAGCCCGACCACCGGGGCGCCGACCTTCATGGCGAGATCCATGATCTTGCAGATCTTGGCCGCGTTGGACTCGGACAACGAGCCACCGAAGACGGTGAAATCCTGCGCGAAAACGAAGACCGGACGCCCGTCCACCCTGCCATGCCCGGTGACGACCCCGTCGCCGGCGATCTTCTTCTCACCCATCCCGAAATCGGTGCAATCGTGCTCAACGAGCCCGTCGGTCTCTTCGAAGCTTCCTTCATCGAGAAACTGCTCGATGCGCTCGCGGGCGGTGAGCTTACCCTGAGCATGCTGCCGGTCGATCTTGTCCTGGCCGCCACCGAGCCGCCCCTTGGCCAGCCGCTCTTCAACCCGCCCGAGTACATCGTTTCCCATACAACACCCCCCGGCGCCATCGGCGGCATCCGCTGTCCGGCGCTTCGGCATTCTACCTCGGCGACTTCGACAACCATCCCGGCTGGACGGAGTTACCATGAACCTCGTGCAACGACCGATACTCAGCAGTGCGCCCTTCGACGCGGTGTGGCTCGAGGAGCTTTCGGACGGCTGCCGCCGGCTCTCCGGATCCCACCCTCGGTTCGAGGACCTCTATTTGGAGCGCCGGCTCGAAATCAGGGTGTCCGCCGGAGCGGAGACGGCTTCATGCCGGGTCGAGGGTAGTGCCGCCCGCTGGCGATTTCCCACGCGATGGGCGATCCATGCCGCCGCCGGCGTTTCGTCGAGGGTGGTGACGGAACTGGTCTCACGCTATGCCGATCGCCTCGAAATCCCGCCGTTCCCATCGCCGCCCGCCGTCGATTTGGAACCTCCACGCGGGTGGGTCGACTGGGCGCGGGAAATCGCCGAACGAATGGCCGACCACAACGCCGTCGTCCGCTTCCTGGCTCGGAACGCCGCGGTTGTTCGGCGCGACGGCTGGCGGCCGATTTCGAGCCCCCCGCTGGTCCGCCTGGAGGGCGGGGCCATGGCCGGAACGGCGCTGTTGGCGGTCTGGAATCATCCCCGGCTCGGGGACTGGATTCGGACACTCTTCGAGCCTCCGCCCGCTCGCAGCTGGAGTCCTCCTCCGGGGTTGCGGGTTCCGGTTGTATTCACCGAAGGCACCGCCGGAGCTTTGCTGCACGAACTCGTGGGACACCTGGTCGAGGGTGACCTCATTGCCAACGATCGCTCGCCTCTCACCGGTCTCGGTGGAGCCAACCTCACTGAGGCTGCAATCGATCTGGTTGACGACCCCGGACGCACCGACCTCCCCGGAGCCTTCGACTTCGACGACGAGGGGGTCCCGGCCAAACCCGCGGTTCTGCTTCGGGCTGGCCGGCTCAGCGGTCTGCTCTGCGATCGCGAGACCGCCGCGATCTGCGGAGCTCACCCGGGTCGCGGGCGCCGTTCCGACTGGAGGCATCCCCCGGTTCCGCGTCTTTCCAACCTTGTGGCCGCCGCCGGATCGGTTTCGCCGAAGTCCCTTGAATCCGATCTGAGACACGGCATCGTCGTCACCCGCCTGTCGGGCGCGACCGTCGACCCCATGTCGAGCCGGACGGTGCTCCGGGTGGAACGCGGATTCGAAATCCGCAACGGTCGCCGCCGACGTCCACTCGCCCCGTTCGAACTCACCGGCGGCGTCATTGAAATCCTCGCAGGAATCGACCCGGCGGTGGGGGACGACCCGACCCCGGACTGGCGCCTGGGCTGGTGCGTCAAGGATGGTCTTCCGCTACCCACCGGTTCAGAAGCGCCGACAATGATGGTGCGGCGCCTCGAGGTTCTCTGATGACATCGCGCGGACCAATCCCCGATCCTCACGACGAGTTGACCCGGGCGATCTCGATCTGTGGAGACCTCCTGCAAAGCGGAAACTCATCCCGGTGGGAGGTCTACGCGAAAAGCTCGCTCACCCGGGAAACCGAGATTGTCGAAGGACAGTTGCGACGCACGGCGCAGATCGAGGAGAGCGGGATCGGCGTCCGACTCTGGGACGGGAGGCGGACCGGATTCGCCGCTGCGTCCGGGCTCGGACGCTCGGCAGCGCGAACAGCCGTCGAGGCGGCTCGGGCCGGCGCCGTCCCCGGCCCCGATCCCATGCCACCCCGACGCCTGCTCGGAACCACCTCGGTGCCGGACGGGCCGAAAATGCCGCCACGAGGCTGGGCCCAACATGTCGCGGGAGAACTCGGGCTCGCCCTCGCCACCCTGTCGGGCGGAGGACTCCGCCTCGGACGGGCCATCGCCCAGGAAGGCCGGTACGCCTGGTGTCTGGGCACGGCCGATGCTTGGTCGGCGGAGCACCAACGCACGGTGGCGTCCATCCTCGTCGAAGTGCTGGTCGGCGATCGGCCCGGAACCTGGCGGGAGTGGATCCACATCAGCGATCCCGCGACCTTCGACGCCCAAGCCGTCGCCGCCCGGATCGGCAACCGCGCTCTGCTGACCCGCCACCGAGTCGTCACCGATCAGGGTCTTCATGACCTGCTTCTCCACCCGGAGGTGAGCGCCCAGCTTCTCGCCGCCATCTCACCTCTTTTTCTCGCATCTCCGGACGATCGAGACCCGCTACCGGGCCTGCTCAGCTCCGATGGATTGCTCTCGGCGTACGCCCTGACCCTCGTCGATGACCGGTCGGATCCGACGGCGCCGGTGGTCGGTCCCTGCGACGGTGAGGGCCTCCCGGCCCGGCGCACCCTTCTCCTCGAAGAGGGCGCGCCACGCCACCGGGTCGCGAGCTTCGCCGATGCCCGTCGATTCAACGAGGTCCCCCGGGGCGGCGCAATTCGCTTTTCCT
>Ga0316201_10002789_pt1 | contig 12614 bp, 7 predicted proteins | sample CS6wburrow_MG_FD_204516 | JGI IMG/M metagenome (GOLD analysis project Ga0316201, IMG submission 204516) | Coastal sediment microbial communities from Delaware Bay, Delaware, United States - CS-6 worm burrow | ecosystem: Environmental > Aquatic > Marine > Coastal > Sediment | place: USA: Delaware... | reverse complement strand
ATCGTAGAGACGGAATATGCCAAATGATAAAAATACTATGGACGGGGATGAAAATATGCGTTTCTGCGCAGAAACGCATAATTTCATCCCCGTCCCTAGTATCCCTGCCGATCGCTGAACAGACCCCGGAAGCGCTTACATGAGACAGACCATGCCTCCCAACGCAACGAGAGACCGTTTTCCTGCGATGGTAAGGGGGTGTCGGGGGGCGAAATGGCTGTACTGGATAATTTTCTTGATTTAGAGGTATCGACTTCATATTCTGCGCGCTTTTTACTTTGACGGATATACTGCCGACGGTATAGGTTGGCGGAGTGGCATAATCCATTCAAACGGTGAGGGAGTCTGCACATGACCGAGTTTGCTTATCAGCCGATGTTTCCTTTGGGCAAAGAGGATACCCCCTACCGCCACCTGAGCGACCAGTATGTATCGACCATGACGGTGGACGGAAAAGAGATCCTCAAGATCGATCCGGCCGGTCTCGAATTTTTAGCGGAAGCGGCCTTCAAGGATGTTTCGCACCTCTATCGCCCCGACCACCTTGCATCTCTCGCCAAAATTCTGGATGATCCGGAAAGCTCTGAAAATGACCGCTTTGTGGCACTGGAGATGCTCAAAAACGCGGTGATATCCGCCCAGATGGAATTCCCCATGTGCCAGGATACCGGCACGGCCATCATCATGGGAAAAAAGGGCCAGTCGGTCTGGACAGGCGGGGGGGATGAAGCGGCCCTGTCAAGGGGGGTCTTCAATGCCTATACCCGAAACAACCTGCGGTATTCCCAGAATGCGCCGTTGACCATGTATGACGAGAAAAATACCGCCTGCAATCTTCCCGCCCAGATTGAATTGTACGCCACCGATGGGGACGCGTATACCTTCCTGATGATGGCCAAGGGGGGGGGCTCGGCCAACAAGACCTATCTCTACCAGGAGACCAAAGCGGTATTGAATCCGGATACGTTGGTGGAGTTCATGGTGGCCAAAATGAAAACACTGGGTACCGCCGCCTGCCCTCCCTACCATCTGGCATTTTGTGTGGGCGGCACCTCTGCAGAGATGAACCTCAAGACGGTGAAGCTGGCCTCTGCCAAATACCTCGATGCCCTGCCCGACAGCGGAGCAGAGGGCGGACACGCCTTCAGGGATCGGGACCTTGAAGCGGTCCTGCTGGATCGATCGAGACAACTGGGTATCGGCGCCCAGTTCGGTGGCAAGTATTTCTGTCACGATATCCGTGTGGTTCGGCTGCCGCGCCACGGCGCCAGCTGCCCCATCGGCATCGGTGTCAGCTGCAGTGCGGACCGCAACATCAAAGCCAAGATCACCAAGGCGGGCATTTTCCTCGAGCAGCTCGAAGCTGATCCGACCCGGTACCTGCCGGAAACAGTAGATGGTGGCGGAGAGGCGGTCTCCATCGATCTCAACAAGCCCATGGACAAGATTCGCGCCACGCTGACCCGCTACCCGGTAGCCACACGCCTGCTGCTCAGCGGGGACATCATCGTCGGGCGTGATATCGCCCATGCCAAACTCAAGGAGCGGTTGGACAGTGGGAAGGGGCTGCCCCAGTACATCAAGGACCACATTATCTACTACGCCGGTCCCGCCAAGACTCCGTCGGGATATGCATCCGGCTCCTTCGGCCCCACAACGGCAGGCCGTATGGACAGTTACGTGCCCATTTTTCAGGCCGAGGGGGCTTCGCTGGTGATGCTGGCCAAAGGGAACCGCTCTGCCGTGGTGACCGATGCGTGCAGCCAGTACGGCGGATTTTATCTCGGCTCCATCGGAGGCCCTGCCGCCCGGCTGGCCAAAGAGTGCATCATCCACAAAGAACTGGTGGAATATCCTGAACTGGGGATGGAAGCGATATACAAAATAACCGTTAAAGATTTTCCCGCCATTATCCTTGTGGATGACAAGGGGAATGATTTTTTTCAGAACCTGCTATAGGAACTGCGCCACCGCCATCGATCAATAAGCGGACATGCTGAAACGGTCGGATCAGCCTGAGGGGAGCTGGGGCGGTCGGGTATGCTTTCTTTATGGCACCGGATCTGCCAGTGCTTACAATGCATAAATGGACCCCTATCAACCGATGGCCGGTCCGGTGATACTTAGCGCGTGACCTGGACAATACAGCCCCCCTTCGAATCTATGCATTCAGGGGCTGGTAACCCTATAAGCGGCGCAGCGAAAACAAGAGGACCCATGAGAGACTTAGACCCGATTTTTTCCCCCCAATCCGTAGCCGTCGTCGGTGCATCCACTACCTCTGGAAAGGTGGGGCACGATATTTTCGTCAACATATTGAAAGGCGGATACCAGGGTACCCTTTACCCGGTCAATCCCAAAGCCAAGTCCGTCGCCAGCGTCAGGGCCTATGCCAGTATCGCTGACATTCCCGAAGCACCGGATCTGGCCATGATCATCCTGCCCCCCAATCTTGCACTGGATGCGGTCAAAGAGGCCATTGAAACAGGGGTGAAAGGTATCGTTGTCGTTTCGGCCGGCTTCAAGGAGATCGGGGGCGAAGGCCGCCAGATCGAAAACCAGATCGTTGCCATCTGCCGGAAAGCCGGCGTTCGCCTGGTGGGACCCAACTGCCTCGGGGTGATCAACCCTCTAAAAAATGTCAGTCTCAACGCCAGCTTCTCCACCCGCATGCCCAAGCCCGGCAATGTCTCCTTCATGTCCCAGAGCGGGGCCCTGTGCACGGCGGTGCTCGATTTTGCCGCCGACCGGGAGTTTGGTTTTTCCAAGTTCATTTCCATTGGCAACAAAGCCGATGTGGATGAAGTGGATCTCCTGCGCTATTTTCACGACGATCCCGATACCGAGGTGATTTTGATTTATGTGGAGGAACTCCAGCGCGGCCAGGCGTTCATCAAAACAGCCAAGGAGATCACCGGCGGTGATCATCCCAAACCCATCCTTGTCATCAAAAGCGGCCGCACCAGCGCCGGGGCACAGGCGGCGGCATCTCACACCGGCTCGCTGGCTGGATCCGAAGCAGTTTACGACGCCATATTTGCCCAGTCCGGCATCATTCGGGTGGACAGCATCGACGAACTGTTCGATTTTGCCATCGCTTTTGCCTACAAGAATGAAAACGCCTTGGGAAAGATGCGCCGCAAGGTGCCGTTGGGCAACCGGGTGGCCATTGTCACCAACGCTGGCGGCCCCGGGATCGTCGCAACGGACATGACGGTGGTATCCGGCCTTGAACTGGCCGTTTTCAGCCAGGATACCATCGACTCCCTGCAAAGTCATTTGCCGGTGACCGCCAACATTCACAATCCTGTCGACGTCATCGGCGATGCCGCCCAGGACCGCTATGAAAAGGCGCTGTCGGCGGCGATACGGGATGAGGGGGTGGACGGCGCCTTGGTGATCCTGACCCCCCAGTCCATGACCAATGCCATGGGGACGGCGGAAGCTATCGTCAAAATCGCCAGGCGTTCACACAAGCCCATCTTGTGCTGTTTCATGGGGCTGATCGATGTATCCGCTGGTGTCAAGTATCTTCAGAACAACGGCGTTCCCGTCTACCGGTTCCCAGAAAATACGGCCAAGGCCTTCGGGGCGATCTATCGGTACTCCCGATGGCTCAATCGCCAGGAACTGGCCCCCTACGAATTCAAACATGACCGGCAGCGTGCGCGTGACATCATTGCGTCCAGTCTCGCAGCCGGCAAGACCTATCTCGGGGAGCTGGAAGGCACCAAACTTCTGGCATGTTACGGTTTCAATGTGCTGCCGACCCATTTGGCCACCAGTGCTGAAGCGGCTGTGAAATTGGCCGACGAAATCGGTTACCCGGTGGTCATGAAAATTGTTTCGCCCGAGATTATCCATAAATCCGATGCCGGCGGGGTGATGATCAACCTGGCGGATGCCGCCGCTGTGGAGAAGGCCTTCACTGCCATCCTCGCCAATGCCAAAGTGTTCGATGCCGAGGCCCACATCGACGGTGTTCTGGTTCAAAAGATGGCCCCCAAGGGCCTCGAGGTCATCCTCGGCGCCAATCGTTATCCCAAGTTCGGCCATCTGCTGATGTTTGGCTCGGGCGGTATTCTGGTGGAGGTGTTCAAAGATGTCACCTTCCGCCTTGCGCCGATCAACCGGAACAGTGCACGGTCCATGGTGCGGGGGATCAAGGGCTTTCAACTGCTCGATGGTTTCCGGGGCTCCGGCCGCAAGGATATCGAGGCGGTCGGAAAACTGCTGGTCTGCCTCTCGGATCTAGTTGTTGACAACCCCGAAATAAAAGAGTTGGATATAAATCCCCTGCTGGTTCATTCCGAAAAACAAGGCGCCACGGTAGCCGATTGTCGGTTCATCCTGGAACCGGAAGATGGGTCGGTATGATGCGGTGGGCCGCCGCAAAAACGAAAAAATGCCGCTGCGGTTCTGACCACAGGGGCCATAGCTGTGCCGGTGAACTCCCTTATTGTTGCCCTACAATGCCCTCCACCCCTGCATGCTTGACCGCAGGGTTCATCGGCTCGCCGCCAGCCGACCGTTATTTCCTGGCGGTTGGCGGCACCCTTTTCTATCCCTGGCGTCTGCAGCACCGGGCTGCGCCACCCACTATTTTTTATGGTGACCAACTCAAGGGAGAATGATTATGGCTGAATCCTTATACTGGGCTGATGGATATGTCGAGAAGTTGAGAGATGCCGAAACTGCTATCCGAAAAATTAAACCGGGCCAGCGCGTTTTCATTGGGTCGGCCTGCGGGGAACCCCAGGAGCTCATGCGCGCCTTGGCCGCCCATGCCAGGCTGTTCACCGGCCTGGACGTGGTCCGCATGATGAGCAAGGAGTCCAGCTCTCTCAGTGATATCGCCAACAAAACCGAAGAGCTGCTGAGCATTCGCAACATCTACCTGGGGGCGGCCAGCTCCCAGCACTTTAAACAGAACCGGCGGTTTGTCACCCCCATGAACATGTCGGAGGTGCCCACCCTGTTCAAGAGCCGCAAGCTGCCCATCAATGTGGCCCTGATCCAGGTTTCGCCGCCAGATGATTTCGGATGGATGAGCCTGGGCGTTTCGGTGGATGTCACCCAGGCGGCCGCCTATTCTGCAGAGGTTGTGATCGCCCAGGTCAATGAACGCATGCCCCGGGTCATGGGCCAGAGTTTTATCCACGTCAACGACGTGGACATTATCGTCGAACACGAAGAGGATCTGCTCACCATCAATCCGGCCCGGCAGTCCGAGGTGGCCACCTTGATCGGCAAGCAGATATCGCGTCTGATCCCGGACGGGGCAACCTTGCAGGTCGGTCTGGATGCCGCCTCACAGGCGACAGTGCATACCCTGTCCCAGAAAAACGATCTGGGATTTCACTCCCAGTACCTGACCGGCGACATCATGCACCTTTATGCCCTGGGAGCCATCAATAACCGCAAAAAAGGGTTCAACGAAGGCAAATTGGTCGCCTCGGCAGCGCTGGGCGACAAAGATCTTTACGAATTTCTCAACGACAACCCGGCCATTGAGTTTCACCCGTCGGACTATGTCAACAACCCCTATATCATTTCGCGGCACAACCGCATGATCTCCATGAACGTGGCCAGAGCCATGGACCTCACCGGTCAGGTGACTGCCGAGGCTGTGGCCCAGACCCATTTTGCCGGCATCAGCGGTATCATGGATTTTGTCCATGGTGCCAAGCGGTCCCCCGGGGGTAAATCCATCATCATGCTGGCTTCCACCACAACGGACGGCAAAAAGAGCAACATCGTTCCCTCCATGGGGGGCGATGCCGTGGTGGTGCCCCGCGGAAGCGTTCATTACGTGGCCACGGAGTTCGGCGTGGTCAATCTTTTCGGCAAAAGCCTGCAGGAACGGGTCATGGCCATGATCAGCATCGCCCATCCCGATTTTCGTGACGAACTCTTCGACTACGCCAAAGAGGACGGCCTGATCAGCAAAGGACGCAGCCTGGGAGAAGCTTCCCGGGCGATTTACCCGGTCAACCTCGAAGATGTCATCCGGGTGGACGGTCAGGAAATCACCATACGGCCTGCCAAACCGGTCGATGAGCGCCGCATCCGGGAGCATTACTACAATCTGGACAAAAACGATATCTTCCTGCGGTTCTTTCACGAAAAAACCACTTTCAGCACTTCGGAAGCGGAGGGCAAGTCCCAGATCGACTACATCAAGGATCTGACCCTCATTGCCGTGGTAGGTGAGTCCGGATTCGACCGGGTTGTCGGTGTGGGCGAATACCTCCTGCTGATGGATAACAACATGGGCGAGGTGGCGTTCACGGTGGCCAAGGATTTTCAGGGCAAAGGGCTGGGCAAAATTTTTATCCGCAAACTGGCCGAAGCTGCCAGGGAAAACGGGATTGCCGGGCTCATCGCCTACACGGCGCAACATAACAAGGCCATGATTCGATTGTTCAAGACGCTGCCGTACAAGGTTAAAACCGCGTTCGACGGGGAGGCGCTCTCACTGAGCTGCCGATTCGATCAACTCAGTGACGGATAGGCCGGGGCAAGGGAATGTCGACAGGCGCGTCATCTTCCTGCAGCTGCACATCCTCCGTCCGGAGACGCATTGGTCAGACCAATGTCCATTGCAGCGCCTGCCTTTGGCCAGACTTTTTTTTAAATTAGTATAACATACCGTATTTTATGCACTATTTTTTTCTTGTCAAGGTTTAATGAATGTGATTTAGTGAAAATCTTTTAGACCTTGGGTTTCAATTTTCACGGCTTCGGCTTAATGCCGCAATTCCGCCGCCATGGTCCGCATTGCATGGCGGCAACTATAGGACAAAGGAGCAAATGTATGGCAAAGACAATGATGACAGTAGACGGGAATACGGCAGCAGCCCATGTGGCCTACGCAATGAGCGACGCTGCGGCGATTTATCCGATCACACCCTCGTCGCCTATCGGCGAGATCAGTGACGAATGGGCGGCCGCAGGGCGCGAGAATATTTTCGGTCAGCAGGTGCTGATCCGACAGCTTCAAAGTGAAGCCGGAGCCGCCGCCGCTGTCCACGGCTCCCTTGCGGCCGGTGCCCTAACCAGCACCTTTACCGCTTCCCAGGGCTTGTTGCTGATGATCCCGAACATGTTCAAGATGAGCGGCGAGTGCCTGCCCGGCGTGCTGCATGTAACCGCCCGCGCCATTGCCGCCCACGCCCTCTCGATTTTCGGCGACCATCAGGATGTCATGGCCGTCCGCCAGACCGGATTTGCGCTGCTGGCATCCAACTCGGTTCAGGAGGCCCAGGATATCGCTCTGGTGGCGCACCTTGCGGCCATTGAAGGCAGCCTGCCGTTCCTTCACTTTTTCGACGGCTTCCGCACCAGCCACGAGATTCAGAAAATCGAAGCCATCGACTACGCCGATATGGCCAAGCTGGTCAACCAGGACGCACTGGCCGCTTTCCGGGCCCGCGGCACCAACCCCGAGCGCCCCGAACTGCGCGGCACCGCTCAGAACCCGGATATCTACTACCAGGGCCGCGAGGCGTCCAACGGCCTTTACTTGAAGCTGCCGGGCATCGTGGCCGACTACATGGCCAAGGTCAGTGCGTTGACCGGACGCACTTACAACCTTTTCGACTATGTCGGTGCTCCCGACGCCGAAAAAGTGATCGTCTCGATGGGGTCTTCCTGCGAGACCATCGAAGAGGTGGTCAACTACCTCAATGGCCAAGGGGAAAAACTGGGTCTGGTAAAGGTTCGCCTCTTCCGTCCATTTTCGGCAGAACATCTGGTTGCCGCCATTCCCCAAAGCGCCAAGACAGTGACCGTTCTCGACCGCACCAAAGAGCCCGGCGCCTTGGGCGACCCGCTGTATATGGATGTCTGCACAGCCTTTGTCGAGCAGGGCCGTTCTGCCAAGATACTCGGCGGCCGCTACGGTCTGGGATCCAAGGAGTTCAACCCCTCCATGGTCAAGGCGGTGATCGACAATATGACCCAGGCGTCCCCCAGGAACCACTTCAATGTGGGCATCACCGACGATGTCACCAACACCTCCCTGCCGGTTGAGGAGGGCTTCGACGCCTCTCCGGAAGGCACCGTCGCCTGCAAGTTCTGGGGCCTCGGCGCCGATGGCACGGTGGGCGCCAACAAGAGCGCCATCAAGATCATCGGCGACAACACCGACATGTATGCCCAGGCCTACTTTTCATATGATTCCAAGAAAAGCGGCGGCATCACCATCTCCCATCTGCGTTTCGGCAAGACACCGATTCAGTCCACCTATCTGATCGATGCGGCCGACTACATCGCCTGCCACAATCCTGCCTACGTCCAGATCTACGACGTGCTGGACGGGATCAAGGAGGGCGGCACTTTCATGCTCAACAGCCCCTGGTCGGCGCAGGACATGGAGACCAAGCTTCCGGCTGCCATGCGTAAGACCATTGCCGACAAAAAGCTCACATTCTACACCATTGACGCGGTCAAGATCGCTGCTGAAGTGGGCCTCGGCGGACGCATTAACATGATCATGCAGACGGCCTTCTTTAAAGCGGCCAACGTGATTCCCGTGGATCAGGCCATCGATTACCTCAAAGGCCAGATCAAGAAGCTCTTCAGCAGAAAGAGCGACAAGATCGTTCAGATGAACTGGTCAGCCGTGGACGGCACCCTGGCCAATCTTATCAAGATCGACGTGCCGGCCTCCTGGGCCACCGCCACCGGTGCGGTCGCTGCAAAGGGCGACGTGCCCGAGTGGGTTTCCGACGTTATGCAGCCCATTCTGACGCAGAAGGGCGACGACCTGCCGGTTTCCAAGTTCACCATGGACGGCATTTTCCCTGTCGCCACCACCCAGTATGAAAAACGCGGTGTGGCCATCAACGTGCCCGAGTGGATCATGGACAACTGCATCCAGTGCAACCAGTGCGCCATGGTTTGTCCCCATGCCGCCATTCGCCCGTTCCTCGTCTCCGGGGAAGAGATGGAAAAGGCCCCGGCAGCATTCGAGGCCAAGAAAGCCATCGGCAAGGAGTTCAAAGATAAGGGCATGAGCTTTCGCATCCAGGTTTACACCGAGGATTGCATGGGTTGCGGCAACTGTGCGGACATCTGCCCGTCCAAGAAAAAGGCCCTGGAGATGAAGCCCCTGGCCACGCAGATCGATACCCAGGTGCCCAATCTCAATTACGCTCAAACCCTGCCGTTGCGGGAAGAACTGGTCAATCGAAAGACGGTCAAAGGCAGCCAGTTCTATCAGCCGCTGCTCGAGTTCTCGGGCGCCTGTTCCGGCTGCGGCGAGACCCCCTATGCCAAGCTGATCACCCAGCTGTTCGGCGAGCGCATGATCATCGGCAACGCCACAGGTTGCAGCTCCATATGGGGCGGCAGCGCACCGTCAATTCCTTATTGCGTCAACAAAGACGGTCACGGACCCACCTGGGGCAACTCTCTGTTCGAAGACCCCGGAGAGTTCACTTACGGTATGCTGCTGGGCCAGTTGCAGCAGCGCAGCAAACTGACCCAGTTGGCGGAGCAGGCCGTTGCTTCCGATATCGATGGGAGCGTCAAAGAGGCCCTGTCCAACTGGCTGGCCAACATGAAGGATGCCGAAGGATCGAAACGATACGGCGACCAACTCAAGGCCCTGCTGCCCAAATTCAGCGACAACGACCTGCTGGCCAAGATCAACACCATGTCGGGCCTCTTCACGAAAAAGTCCTACTGGGTCTTTCTCGGTGACGGCGCCGCCTACGACATCGCTTATGGCGGTATCGACCACATACTGGCCTCCGGCGAAGACATCAACGTCATGGTTTACGACACTGAAGTCTATTCCAACACCGGCGGCCAGAGCTCCAAGGCCACACCCACCGGATCCATTGCCAAGTTCGCCGCTTCCGGTAAAAAGACGGCCAAAAAGGACATGGGCGCCATGGCCATGACCTACGGCTATGTCTACGTGGCCAACGTCGGTATGGGCGCGAACAAGAACCATACGCTCAAGGCCATTCTGGAAGCCGAAGCCTATGACGGGCCTTCCTTGATCATGGCCTACTCCCCGTGCATCAACCACGGCATCAAAAAAGGCATGGGCAAGACCCAGGAAGAGACCAAACTGGCCGTGGAATCGGGCTACTGGCCCCTGTACCGCTTCAATCCGGAACTGAGGAAAGAGGGTAAGAATCCGTTCGTTTTGGATTCAAAGGAGCCCAAATCGAGCTTGAAAGATTTCCTGGGCGGCGAAGTGCGCTATGCCGCACTGGAGAAACTCTTCCCGGAAGAGGCGGCCCGCCTGCACACCCAGCTGGAAACAGAGTTTGCCGAGCGGTATGTGTATCTCAAACAAAAAGCCGAACAGGAACTGCCCACCATCAAGGTCACCGAAGGCGCCGCAACCGGCGATGGCGACAGTGATGTCTGCGTCCTGTCCAGCACGGCCGAGCATGGCGGCGACGATGCCTGCGACGACGGCCGGGCCGGCAAATAGCTGTCGAATGGAATGACTGTTAACATCTAAATAGGCCGCCCCGATGCAAGATGGGGCGGCCTATCCTATTCTAGCGATAGGGCCTCGCGTTATAGGACCCTGTGTTACAGGACCTCGTGTTATAGGACCCTGTGTTATAGGACCTCGTGTAGGAGCGGCTTTAAGCCGCGATTTTCTCTGCAGACCGATGGCACCTATCGCGGCTGAAAGCCGCTCCTACGATCAATTGCATGATTCGCATAGAAAAAAACAGGGTGTCTACCCATGTCCAAAGACAAAACCGGTCAGAGCAGCCCCCCCATCACCCACTGCCAGCGCTGCGGCACTTGCTGTAGCAAGGGGGGCCCGGCCCTGCACCTCGAGGACCAGGAGCTAGTCGAGTCCGGCGAGATCGCCCTGAGGGACCTGTTCACCATCCGTCAGGGCGAACCGGCCTTTGACAATATCACCCACACCATCGCACCGGCCGTGACCGATATCATCATGGTCAAAGGCCTGCCGGATAACCGGCCGCACTGCCGCTATTTTGACTATGCCAGCAAGGGGTGCCGTATCTACGCTCACCGGCCGCTGGAGTGCCAGGCCCTGGAGTGTTGGGATACCCAGGCGGTCGAAAGTCTTTACAGTGTTCGGAGACTGACCCGACGCCATCTGCTGTCAAAAGTGGAGGGCCTCTGGACCCTGGTGCAGGATCACCAGGATAAGTGCGACTACGGCTATATTGACGAACTGGCCACCGACCTCAAACGCGCCAATTCCGCAAAGGCGGCCATGGACGAGCTGCTGGCCCTGATCCACTATGACGAACATCTGCGCCAGGGTACCGTGGAACGCTCCTCAACGGATCCGGAAATCCTTCCTTTTCTATTCGGCCGACCCCTTTCCTTCACCATTCAGATGTTCCGCTTAAAGCTGGTCGACAGCCCCCAGGGCCGCACCCTCGAGCCCCTGGGCCCTGCCCACGAGCAGGTCTGCTACCGGCGTCAGTAAGGTGGAGCAGGATACCCCGGAGCGTCTCGGGCGGGCTGATCACCATCAGTTCAATTTCGATTTTCAACGCTGTTGAGCCCGGAGCCAATCCAGTGTTCAATCTTACTGACCTCCTAAAAAAGGCCTTGGAGAAAGCGAAATGGTTTTACAAATGCTTACCCAAGCCTTAATTTCTGCCGTTTATAAATTTTCGATGATAAACCGCGGGAGATGACCGGGCGGATGCATCATCCGCCATCGATTCAGAGCCATATACCGCACGAAAAGAGAGGAGTTTCTATGCTCAGCGAGAAGATGACGGCTGCATTGAACGAGCAGGTAAATCGAGAAATGTATTCAGCCTACCTTTACATGTCCATGTCGGCGCACTGCAGCGCCATCGGCTTCAAAGGGTTCAGTTCCTGGTTCATGGTGCAGTACCACGAGGAGATGTTTCACGCCATGAAGATTTATGAGTACGTGCAGCGCCAGGGTGCCGACATCCGGCTGGCCGCGCTGCAGGCGCCGCCGGCGGAATTTGGTGCACCCCTTGACCTGTTTACCCGGACCCTGGAGCACGAGCGCTACATCACCAAATCCATCAACGACCTCATAGACCTGGCCATCGCCGAAAAAGACCATGCCTCCAAAATCTTCCTGGAGTGGTATGTGACCGAGCAGGTGGAGGAAGAGGAGAACGACAACGACATTATCGCACAGCTCAACCTTATCAAAGACAATCCGCAGGGACTGATGATGCTGGATCGGGAACTGGCGGGCCGGGCGACCACGGTTCCGACAGATTTCAGCAGGGGGGTGGAAGCGGCCATAGCCGCGGGTGCAGCAGCCCCGTGACAGTTTACAGCGGAGCAGCCCGATGGCTGCTTCGACCCTTTTGCTCCGCCTCCGTTGTTCGGCCGGGCAGCAAGGGGTTGCATCAAGGTTCAATTTCGGACAATGCTGCCCCGTTGCCAATGACGATGACCACATCGCCTTCCTTCAACTCATCGTCAGTTTTGGGAATATAGCGGTAGTTTGGCTCTTCGTGCTTTCGGATGGCGATGACCTGACAGTTGAACCGGATGGTCAGATCGACTTCCCGCAGCATTTTGCCTACCAGATGCCGCAGGCCGTGAGCCAGGGGGTTGAGCGCTTATGATGCCGACTATATTGAGGCGGGGCGTAGGTG
>Ga0316201_10002788_pt1 | contig 12616 bp, 8 predicted proteins | sample CS6wburrow_MG_FD_204516 | JGI IMG/M metagenome (GOLD analysis project Ga0316201, IMG submission 204516) | Coastal sediment microbial communities from Delaware Bay, Delaware, United States - CS-6 worm burrow | ecosystem: Environmental > Aquatic > Marine > Coastal > Sediment | place: USA: Delaware... | reverse complement strand
CGCGCGGTGTCTCGGCCAACGGCGAGAGTCGCCGCCAGCAGTGGCAGTTTGAATTCCCCGAGGGTACGGCCTCCATTTCACTGTTACCCCTGGTCATCAAGCGCGTCTCCCTGTCCGGTATCGAGGGCCGGGATGTCAAGTACTACCAGCGCCCGCGCCTGAAACCCGACAACGATTTCGCGGAGGTGCGCGAGTTCTTCCCGCCGATAGAGAACCGCGAGTATTCGCTTGCGGAGCCGCTGCCCACCGGCAAGCGCGGCTGGACCATCAGTATCAGTGATGCGCATGTCAGCGGTACGCACGAGGTGTGGTTCTACCAGGTGCGCGGCACGGTGAAGGGTGAGCTGGCAACGGACTTTCGTTATCGCACACGTGGCGGTCCGTTTCGGCTGCGTAATGGTGAATTCGACGTGGCCATGGACTCGGTGTACGTCAACCAGACCCGGGAAACACTCAGTGACGTGACGCTCAAGGGCGAGGTCGAGTTTGCCGAGTTCGTGCCACGGCAGACCAAGGGTACTGATGCGCTGTCCTACCTGACACTGGATACCGAGGTCAGCGGGGGCGTCGACAGTCTGGCCTTTCTCAACCTGTATCTGCGACATTTCGATGGGATGCACCTGGATGGCGCGGGTCACATTGCTGGCCGGGTCAACTTCGAGCGGGGTATCCTGCTGGCAGATACACATCTCGATATCGCGGCACCGGTACTGGAACTGGAGATATTGGATCATCATGCGGTGGGTGACGGTGATGTGGTTCTGGATGTGACCGCAGCAGAGCCTGATAGCGTGGCGGGCGCGATACGCTTCAATGAACTGGAGGCCTTCCGCACGGGTGACGAGCGAGCGCTGTTTACCGGTGACGGACTCATTGTCGACCTCAAGGGTGATGCCGACCTGTTTCCGGACGACGGTGGCAAGCCGCATGCAAGCTACCTTGCAGTGACGGTGCCGGCCGTGTCCGTGCCGGACCTGGCGGTCTACCAGCATTACATTCCGGATAACCTCGGACTGCGGTTTCATGGCGGTGAAGGGGTGCTGCATGGTCGCGCGGTGGTCGACCATGTGACCATGCATGCCGACCTGAAGCTGGACTCGAAAGACGCGGACATCGGTATCAAGGACTACCGCTTCAATTCAGACGTCGATGTTGCCCTGCTGTCGTATACGGATGACGTCCCCGGACTGGATGTCGGCGGGACCTATATCCACTTGTCAGATGCCCGCCTGGCGAATGGCGACAAACGGGTCTCGGACAGCTGGGAGGCGCGCATCGAGATTGATGAAGGCCGGCTGAATTTCAATCTCAAGGACGAGGTGGCAGAAAGCGGCCTGTTGCAGGCTGTTACTGCCCAGGATGCAAGAACGCTGTTTGAGCAGGCCGACGGCGATCTGACCCTGTCCGGCAAGGTGTCGAGTCTGGGCTGGCTGAACCAGTTGCTGAAAAACGATTACCAGACTGTGATTACCGGAAGCAGTGATATGCAGGCGCGCCTGCTGTTGCAGGGTGGCTGGCCGGCGGCCGGCACGCGCCTTGACGTGCTGCCGAGCAATCTCAGTGTCAGCGTGCTCGACTACATTGCAGAAGGCGAGGGTGCCGTTTCGCTGAACCTCGAGGAGGGTGGCCAGCGACCCGATGCCTTATTCAGCGTGGAACTGAAGGATGCCGTGTTTCGCCGGCAGCACGAGGAAACGGCGTTTATTGAGCATGTGCAGTTAACGCTGGAGGGCGAGGCCAGGGATATGACGTTTGACGGTCCGACCGAGAACCTCGCACTGCGTCTGCAGATCCCAAAAGCGCGGGTGACCGACATGACGGTCTACAACCTGTACCTGCCGGAGAATTCGCCCCTGCGCCTGCTGGACGGCGAGGCGGACCTGGTTGCCGATGTCCGCATGGAGCCAAAAACGGCGAGCGGCTTCGTGACACTCAAGACCGACAAGTTGCGCACCCGGCTGGATGCGCAGGAGATTGCCGGTGACGTGACCGCAAACATCAAGATCACCGGTGGTACACCGCGGAATATGGATTTCGATATCACCGGCTCCACGCTGCTGCTGGATAACATCACGGTGGCCGGCAAACAGGACGTGGTCGACGGCAGCGACTGGAGTGCCCGCGTGGATTTTACCCGGGCAAACACCGTGTGGAAGAAACCGGTGCAGCTGAATGCCGAGGCTGACATCGAGATGCAGGATTCGACGCCGATTGTCGCCATGCTGTCGAACCACCGCAACAAGAACGGCTGGATAGAACAGATGCTGACTGTCGGCAAGATCGAGGGCAAGGCAACCATGAACATGCAGAAGGACCGGATCGTCTTTCCCCATGCCTTTGCCGGCAGCGACAAGATCGACGTGGGCGCGAAAGGCATTATCACTGAACAGTCCCGTGACGGCGTGATCTATGCACGCTATCGCAAGCTCAAGGGCCTTCTCAAGATACGTGAAGGCAAGCGCAGTTTTGATGTCATCGGTGCGCAGAAGAAGTTTGATGCCTATTCACCAGAGGAGATGTTGAAGTAGTCCCGGACGTTCAAAGCACCGGCCTGTGGCTGACCCTCGGCCGCATGTTCTTGCAAATCGTGTGGATGCTGTTCGCGCTGCTGCTGTTGATGATCGGCGCCCATTATGCCCGGGAGATGCCATGCTGGGGCGTGTTTCTCATGCTCGCACTGGCGAGCTGGCCCTTCTGGTGGCAGCGTGTCGAGTATTTCCTGTTTCGCAGGCAGCTTGTGCTGGAAGGTGCCATGCAGCCCGGCAGTCGTATCAGGAAGGTCTTCTGGAAGGGTAGCCTGATGCGTGTCGTGCAGGTGCTCGCTGCCCTGGTGCTTGCCGCCCTGTTGCTGGCGTTTCTCTCGCGGCTTGGTGTTTACCACTGGCTGATGCTGGCAATCGACGTCCCCGTCATTGTCCTGATCCATGAGCTGGCAAACCGCCGGCTTGCAGGCACGGTGAGGGGTGAGTATTGCGGCATTGTCGCGCGACGCTGGCCAGTGCTGCTGGTGAACGGACTGTTGCTGACGCTGGCCTTCATGCTGACCGACTTTTACCTCGCCGGGGTTGTGGATACACGGTCATTCTCGTGGCAGGAACTTGCCAGGCTCTCTTTCTCTGGCAGTGTCGATGTCTCTACTTGCCTGCCGTGGGGCGTGGTATCCGGTGCGGTTGCCACGCTGGAGATGCTGGCATGGCACGGTTCGCAACTCATTATTCCGGGACTGCCGGACCTGAACATGCAGTACATCGCCTGGGGTGCGTTCCTGTTGCGTGCCGCCACGGTCGCCTGGCTGTACACGGCCCTGTTGCTCGGGATGATTGGCCTGCTGGAACGGCGTGCCGCAGGGCGACCTGCGGGTACAGCGGGCAACACCGTGTCGCTGGTGTTTCTCACGACCATCCTGTTTCTGGCGGTCATATTCTATGCGGCCTCGCTGGGGCTGGTCCGGTTGCTGGAGGATATGCAGGCGCCTGTTGAGATACTCGATCCGGCAACAGCGAACGACTGCCGGCCCGATCCGGTGGCACGGGCACAATTGATTGCACAGCTGGATGACGAGGTCGCGGCGACTCGTGGTGAAACCATCGAACTGGTCAGCAGCCAGGCGGGTAAATCGGTCGATGCGCTATTCGCTGATGTCGGCCAGGGCGTTGACAGCTACCTGGACTGGTACTTCACCGTCCTCGGTGAGTACCAGCGGCTTGCCGCGGTGTTCTCGGCTGACGTGGCCGGGACGATGAGCGAGCAACTCTCCAGCCACCTGTTCGCAAACAGCAATTTTGATCAGCGGCTCGCTGAACTTGATGATCAACTGGCCGGCATGGCCACGGACCGGTTCGTGGCGCTGACCCCGCAACTCAGCGACAGCATAGCCAGGGCGGACTGCATGCCGGATGATTTGGCATCCTTGCCGCCATCGACACTGAACTATGACGCGTTGCGTGCCTCGGTCGCGGCAGGCAGTGGTGTCGGGATGGGGCTGGTAACCAGCAAGTTACTGGCGAGCAAGACCACCTCGGCCGTGGTCGGCAAGGTCGCGGCGAAAAAGTCCTTCCAGACAGGTGCCGCGGTCGTCTCGAAAACACTGGCCAAGAAGGGTTCATCAACCCTGCTGTCCACCGGCGTCGGTACCGCCATCTGTGCACCGACCGGACCCGTGGCAATCCTCTGCGGCGTCACGGCCGGGCTGGTGACCTGGTTCAGCGTCGACAAGGCCCTGGTTGAACTGGACGAGGCGATGAACCGCGAGGAAATGCGCGCGGATATCTTGGCGGTACTGGATGAGCAGCGGCAGATTCTGACAGGACAGCTCGTTGACAGGCACGTCATTCGAATTGACCGCATGGCAGAACATGTCGACCAGACCATTGACAGAATATTTATTCCGGCCAGTGATGGACTTGGTGAAAATTGAGCCCCGGGGTTGGGCCGGGACAGGCGCTCAGGACTGTTCTGCTGGCTATTTGCCTGTCATTATATGTGCTTTGGTTGAACACTGGAGGCAGGGTTTGTCTATGTTGCACGTTGTGCGTCGTTTTTTACTGGTATTCAGCTTGTGCGCGGCCAGCATTGTGGCGCATGGCTACGAGGTCAACGAACGGTTCTCGGTGGAGGCCGTACTGGCGGGAGCCGGTCAGTGCCAGTTCCTGACGGTAAGCGCCGCTGCAGATGATGCGTGCCGGGGTGCCATCCCGTTCAGTCCACAGTTCAGCTACAAACTGACGCAACAGGACTTGCTCAATGTCCGTTTCGCCTTTGTGGCAGGAAACGGACTGAATCCGGTGTCACCGTTTCAATTCGCCCCCTGGGCCGCAGATTTGCAGGATGACGTCAAGGACATCAATGGTCGTGGCCGTAACTACCTGATGACCGCCTGGTATCAACACAATTTCACCATCAGACCCGACATGCGCCTGCAGGCCACCGTGGGGCTCATCGATTCATCGGAATACCTCGATACCAACCTTTACTCCAACGATGAATACACGCAGTTCATGAATGAGGCGCTGGTGAATAACCCGGGTGTCTTGCTGCCTGCCTATGACCGGGGGCTGGCAGTGACCTGGGGTATGGGGGCATGGAATATCCACGCCGTCTATATGAATGTCGGCAAGACCGATGAAGATGGCAGTGACATCGCCGGGTCGGACAGCCTGGATATTTCCGATAACTATGACTATCTCGGCCTCGAGGCTGACTACACGCTCACCACCCCGCTGGGAACGGGCAACTACCGCGTCATGTATTTACAGACCTCGGATGATTTTATCAATGCTGATGGCACAAAGGCCGCCCGTTCTTCTGCTGTGCTGCTTTCATTTGACCAGTCGCTGGGCGAATCACTGGGTGCCTTTTTACGTGTTGGCAGGCAGTCTGATGACAAAGCCATAACGTACCGTAGTATTTATTCCGGCGGCCTGGATATCAGCGGTAACCTGTGGGGCAGGGCGCGTGACAATGTGGGGCTTGGTATTGGCTTCCTGGAGGGTGGAAACGAATCAATTGATTACAGTCGTGTTGCCGAGGCCTATTACCGGCTGGTGTTCAAAGAGCATCTTGCAGTGACAGCCGATCTCCAGTACATGCGCGACGTGCAGCGCGACGGCTCCGGTCCGGAAGGCTTTATCCTGGGCCTGCGTGTTGTCACACATTTGTAAGACCGCCTGCCTGTCGCTTGTTCAGATCAGCAATCAGGAAACAGGCAGGCCCGGGTTTGCGCGCCTTTCAGCCAGCCAGGTTCCCGTGTACTTGCAGGGAGTCGGCCTGTGTAGCAGTTGCCCCGGTGTCGTCGTTCGTCGCTGGCTCAAGATCCTGCAGACGGTTTAGCGCATCCATGCTGATCAGCGACCAGGCAGACTTGTCGGTCAGCAGCTTGTAGATCAGCAGCTTGTTCATCAGGTGTCCGCTCTTGAAGGCATGGTAGTGGCCCATCAGCGGTGCGCCGATCAGTGACAGGTCGCCGATGGCGTCCAGCACCTTGTGGCGCACGAACTCGTCGGCAAAGCGCAGGCCTTCCGGATTCACAACGCGCTCACCATCAACCAGGATGGCGTTGTTCAGCGAGCCGCCCAGCGCCAGGCCACGCTCGCGCAATTGCTCCACCTCGTGCAGAAAACCGAATGTCCGTGCCGGCGCAATGCTTTGTCTCAAGTCCGGATCATCGGTATTCACGGACAGGGTCTGTGCGCCAATCGCGGGTTCGCTGAAGTCGATCGATACCGTCACCCTTGGCTGGTTATCCGGCATGAACAGGGCGTAGCGTTCGCCGTCGCATACCTCGACGGGCTTGTGTATCCAGATCGCCTTTCTCGGTGCATCGATCTCGCGTGTACCGATGCTCTTGAGTGTTTCCACGAATGGCTTTGCACTGCCATCCATGATCGGAATCTCCGGTCCATCGACCTCGATCTCCAGGTTGTCGATAGCGCACAGGCGTAGTGCCGCCATCAGGTGTTCCACGGTCGAGATGGAAACATCATGGCTGTTCGACAGGCCGGTCGAGAGGGTGGTGCTTGATACCCGGTGCCAGCGTGCCGCGATCAGGGACCGCGCCGTCGGCACATCCTTGCGGCGGAAAAAGATGCCGGATGCATCGTCACAGGGTCGCAGTGTCATGCGTGTCTTCTTGCCGCTGTGCAGGCCCAGGCCGACAAAGCTGACGGCCTGCCTGAGTGTGCGTTGCCTGGTAGTTTGCTTGTTCATGGGCACCTCCAGTTGCGTGGGATGCCCCTAGATTAAGAATGACTATGCCCTGTGTCGGGTCTGGATGTGCCAATAACTGGTTGTTGTACGCCAACTATTTGTCCAGATTATGCTGCCGGTACTGGTTGGGCGTGAGCCCGGTCCAGCGCCGGAAGGCGCGGGAAAAATTACTCGGGTCTGAGAAACCGAGTACGTAGGCGACCTGCAGTACCTGGTAGTTCGGTGACTGCAGGTAGTGACGGGCCATGTCATGACGAACCTGCTGCAGCACGTCTGAATAGCTGGTCCCGGACTCCGACAGCTTGCGCTGGAAGCTTCTCAGGCTCATGTTGAGGTCGCAGGCAATGTCGGCCTGCCTGGGAATGCCTGAAGGCAGGTGGTCGATGATATAGCTGCGCGTTTTCGTGACAATGTCATCCTTGTCGAACTGGTTCAGGTAGTCGATGACGATCTGGTCGTTGATGCGCGTCAGTTCAGGATTGGCGGATGAGGAGGCCAGTTCGGCGGTATTTCGTGAGAACTCAATCGAGTTCCCGGTTGCGGAAAATTCTACCGGGATTCCGAAGTATTCCGTGAACCGTTCCGCGCAGGCAGGTGCCGCGTGTTCGAGGCAAACGCGGGACGGCCGTATATCGGGACCCATCATGATGGTGCAGATCCTGAATACGATGGCGACGAATGAATCATATACCGCGGCGGGAAAACCGAACGGATCATCTTTCTGACTGATCGTGTCATAGATACAGTAGCCATCATCTGTCTCGCGGAGCGCAAGCGCTGACTCGGTTGCCAGTATCTTTTGAAAGCGGACGACACGTTCCAGTCCCTCTTTCAGTGTATGGCTGGCGATCCACGACAAGCCGAGGCCGTGCAGGGACGATGGCTGTATATAGGCAGCACAGGTCAGACCAAAACAGGGGTCACCACTCTCTCGTAAGGCAATCTCCCAGAGCTTCTTGAACTGCAATGACGTGATACGCCCGGATGGCCTGTAGATCGCGTCCGGGTCCAGGCCAGCCTCGATCAGCACGGGCCGGTAGTCAATGCCGTAGGATTCAATCGCGCTTACCAGCGTTGCGGCCACACTGACCAGCGTACTGTGTGATTCCGTGGATGTGGTGCTTACCTTGTCCATGTCAGCCGGGGTGTATTGAGGTTTGTAACGATCATAACCGACGGCACGAGATCGTGGAAATGCATGCCTCCCTGTGGCCGGCTGTTGCTATACTCCCGGCCTGTTAGTCAATTCATGCCGGCAGAGAGGTTGCCATGAAAACCAGAACAGTGGACGTTGCCATCATTGGCGCAGGGACGGCAGGCCTGAACGCGCGACGTGCCGTTGAAAAGGCCGGTGGGCAGCCGTTGCTGATCGAGTCCGGGGTGTACGGCACGACCTGTGCACGCGTTGGTTGCATGCCGTCGAAGTTGCTGATCGCGGCGGCGGACGCGGCACACGAGGTGGCCACCGCGGGTGGCTTCGGTATCGATGTCCCTGACTGGCAGGTCGACGCTCCGCGCGTACTGGAGCGTGTGCAGCGTGAGCGTGATCGCTTCGCCGGCATGGTCGCAGCCAGCACGCAGGCACTGCCGGCCGGGCAACGCCTGCTTGGTCATGCCCGTTTTGCCGGGCCGACCACGCTGGAGGTCGATGATCACACCCGTGTGCAGGCACGTGCCGTGGTTATCGCGACCGGCAGTTCTGCGTTTATCCCGCCGCCTTTCGACACCCTTGAGGACGACCTGCTGACCAGTGACAACCTGTTTGAGCAGAAATCCCTGCCCGGGAGCCTGGCCGTGATAGGCACCGGCATCATCGGCCTGGAGCTGGGTCAGGCCCTGCAGCGACTCGGTGTCAGCGTCACCTTCTTCAATCCTTTCAATGAATTGGGGCCGTTTACTGATCCGGTGGTTAAGGCGGCTGCGCAGTCCATCCTGACGGCGGAGCTGGACCTGCAGTTGCAGTCGAGCGTGCAGTCGGCCACCCGTGTGGCGGGCGGTGTCGAGTTGCGCTACGTTGATCAGGCGGGCGGCGAACACACGGCCGTGTATGAAAAGCTGCTGGTTGCCGCCGGGCGGCGCCCGAACATTGCCGACCTGAATCTTGCCAGCAGCGGCCTGCAACTCGATGAGCGTGGTTTCCCGGCGTGGGACCCGCGCACCACGCAGGCCGCGGAGGCACCGATCTTCCTTGCCGGTGATGTCAGCGGTCACCGGCCGTTGCTGCACGAGGCCTCGGATGAAGGAGAAATCGCCGGTGCCAACAGCATGCTGTATCCGAATACCGCGGCACACGTGCGCCGCACACCGCTGGCCGTCGCCTTTACGGATCCGCAGATGGCCATAATGGGCCAGTCCTTCGACCAGCTGGATGCCGATGCCGTGGAAATCGGCGAGGCGTCATTTGAAAGCCAGGGGCGCGCCCGCGTCATGGGACAGAATCGCGGTGTCGTACGGCTCTATGCGCAGCGCAGTGACTGCAAGCTGATCGGCGCGGAAATGATCGGCCCGCGCGCCGAGCACATGGCGCATTTGCTCGCCTGGGCGATACAGGAAGGCATGCCGGTGAAGCGTGCACTGGAGATGCCATTCTATCACCCCGTGCTGGAAGAGGGGTTGCGCACGGCACTGCGTGATCTCGCGGCGAAGCTCCGGGTGACCGGCGAGTGTCGCGAGGAAGATTTTGCCAGCGCACCGGGTAACTGAAGCGCTACGGCGGTAAGCTACAATACGAACCCGCGTTGGCCTAACGCACATTGCACGACAACTGGGAGGGGGCATGAAACAACTACGCACATACCTGACGGTAGTTCTGCTGGCCGGCATTACGGCCTGTGCCAGCACCACCACTTCACTGATGTCCGGCATGTCACTGTCGGATGAGCCGCTCACCGGCAAGTTCGTCTGGCATGACCTGGTGACCACGGACCTTGAGGCGGACAAGCGCTTTTACAGCGGCCTGTTTGGCTGGACCTATGAACAACGCCACGGGCCCAATGGAAACCCCTACACGCTGGCGAAGTCGGGTGACCGCTTTGTCGCCGGCATGGTGGTCGAGCCGCAACCGAAGGACGGCACTGATATCTCCCGCTGGCTGGGTTATCTCTCGGTGCCGGATGTGGAGCTCGCAGTCAGGCATAACGGCACGGCCGGCGGGTCAACCGTTGTCGAGCGACTCGATATCGGCGACTTCGTACGCGTCGCCGCCATCATCGACCCGCAGGGTGCGGTGCTGGGGCTGGCGCAAAGCGGCATCGGCGATCCGGATGATTCACAGGCCGGCAAGCCGGGCAGGGTAGTCTGGGATGAATTGCTGGCGAGTGACCCGGCTACAGCCGCACAGTTCTACAAGGCACTGGCGGGCTACAAGGTCGAGGCGCTGCAGCGCAACGGTGGTGAGTACACCTTTTTGATTGCCGATGGCGTCAAGCGGGCCGGCATCCTGGATAATCCTATGGATGGAGTCGAGCCGATGTGGCTGACCTATTTCGGTGTGCAGGACGTCAAGGCTGCTACGGCAAAGGTCGGCGGACTGGGTGGTCGGGTGCTGCTGGCACCGACAGCCGATATTCGTGATGGAATGCAGGCGCTGGTCGTTGGCCCTTCTGGCGCGCTACTCGCGCTGCAACAACTGCCGCTGTAACGGGAGGATATTCACATGAGATCCATGAAAAAGAAATTGTTACTCATGCTGGTGCTGTCATCCAGCCTGTTACTTGCCGGCTGCAATGCCAATGTGGGAGTCGGCATGAGTGTCGGAGTGCCGATCGGTAACCACGGTTACATGAGTGTTGGTACCGGCAGGGGGCGCTGGTTCTAACCATCTTGTTTAACCGGTTATCCAGTTTACTGCTGCCCCGTTAACATTCCTTCGTCATCTCCGCCTTGCTCTGTCCGGAATGACGTATCTGGCTATTCGTGATTATATCTTGAGCGGAAGACGATTCCTGCTGAACGACAGGGCAACCACCTGATCTGTCGTGTGAATTTGTGTTCATGTTACCTGCAGAGTGCGTTGTTGCAGTGCAGGGCCGGGCGGATTCTGTTTTGCGCCGATGGCATTTGTGGCGCATTATCCATCAGGGGGTACGGAAACTCAGGCGTTGGCGGCCGGATATTCCCGGCGAGTCATTACAACAATCAAACAGGAGATAGCATCTTGAAATCATCTAACAGAATTTACGGCATGCTTGCCGCGGTAACACTGGCCAGCTCGATGGCGATGACCGCGGCCGATGCCGGCGGCATGGGCATGGGCAGTTCCAACAGGAATGACGATCGCGGTTATGGACCGGGTGACAGTTACGGGCGCGGCGGCGGCTATGGTCCCGGGCCAGGTTATGGCCGGGGTTATCAGCAACAACCCGGCGAAAACACTGGCAGCGGATCCGGCTTTGGCATGGGCGGTGACCGCGATCGTGGTTACGGTCCTGGCGGTCCTGGCGGCTACGGCCCCGGCGGTGACCGTGGTAGCAGTTCCGGCTTTGGCATGGGCGGTGACCGCGGTCGTGGTTACGGTCCTGGCGGTCCTGGTGGCTACGGTCCTGGTGGTCCCGGTGGCTACGGTCCTGGCGGCTACGGCCCCGGTGGTGACCGTGGCGGCGGTTCCGGCTTTGGCATGGGCGGTGACCGCGGTCGTGGTTACGGTCCTGGCGGTCCTGCTGGCTACGGTCCCGGCGACGAGTCTGGCCGCGGTTCCGGCTTTGGTATGGGCGGTGATCGTGGCCGGGGTTACGGTCCTGGCGGTCCTGGTGGCTACGGTCCCGGTGGCTACGGTACTGGTGGCGAGCGTCGTGGCGGTTCCGGTTTCGGCATGGGCGGCAACTGATAAATCCTGGAAGAAGGCGTCTGCCTTGTTTGGCTCCTCACAGCGAGGCCGCGTTATCCAGCGTGGCTTCGCTTTCTGGTAGCCGTTAATCCCGACTGGCGATAAAAACAGGATACTACAGCGTATTTCAGCGCTTCTGTATGGGACTGGCCCGGTAATAAAATCTACGGATGGTTATTCAGCCGGGCATTGCGATTCAAATGACGCAGCTTGAAACGCGTCCGTGTTTACTGCAAAAGACTGTTCAGGATTCAGGTCAGCCATCAGTCTGTTTCGCGGCCGAGTAACTCAAGGGCCGCGGCAGCCATGCTGCTGATGCCGGTGACCAGGCTGGGCCTGATATCCGGGTAAAACAGGGGCGAGTGCAGTGAGGGAGGTGAATTGCCTGCGGCTGTATAGTCATCGAGTCGCTGCTGCTCAACGGCACCCAGCCAGTACATCAGGCTCGGCACACCGGCACGGCCGTAGCGACTGAAATCTTCCCCGGCCATCGTCATGGCCGTCAGCCCGATGTTCTCCTCGCCGACTGCTGCTGAAAAGACCGGTCTGAGTCGTCGCGCCAGGTCCGGATCATTGAACAGTGCCGGCGTTCCCCTTGCAATATCGATGCGTGGTGGTGGTGCAGCATTGCTGCTGGCAGCCGCGTTTGCCTTGCGCTGTATCGCGTCCAGCAGGTGTTCACGTACCTCGTCTGAAAAACTGCGCACCGTGAGCTCGAGTTCGGCGGTATCGCCGATGATGTTGTGCCTGGTACCCGCGTGCAGTGACCCGACGGTAATCACGGCGGGTTCAAGTGGGTCGATTTCACGACTGACGATGGTCTGCAGTTCCAGGACCAGTTGGGCGGCCTGGACCACGGGGTCATTCGACTTGTGCGGGTAGGCGCCGTGACCACCCTTGCCATGCAGGGTGATATTAACACTGTCAACATTGGCCATGGTATAGCCGGGTCGGTAGGCGATCTTGCCAGTGGCGAGTTCCGCCGAGACATGCAGGGCAAGGGCATAGTCGGGCTTCGGGAATTGCTTGAACAGACCCGCGTCCAGCATCGCACGGGCACCGGCGCCTTTTTCCTCGGCTGGCTGG
>Ga0316201_10002787_pt1 | contig 12620 bp, 12 predicted proteins | sample CS6wburrow_MG_FD_204516 | JGI IMG/M metagenome (GOLD analysis project Ga0316201, IMG submission 204516) | Coastal sediment microbial communities from Delaware Bay, Delaware, United States - CS-6 worm burrow | ecosystem: Environmental > Aquatic > Marine > Coastal > Sediment | place: USA... | reverse complement strand
TCAAAAACCGTTCGCAGCGTCGCAAGTTTTTCAATCGTGGTATCGGCGCGAAGATTGTTATCCTTGCTGATGCCGTTCCAGGGTGTGACCAGGCTGTCAAAAAAGCCATCATCATAGGCGGCAGCGGCTTTCTGATGACTTTCGTAAGCTAATTGATCCTGGTCCTCACGTGTAATATGCCACTCCTGTGCCATCCGTTCGCAATGCTGACCCATGGACAGGCCGGTACGCATTTCGCCGTTGGTTGGTGAGACCGGTTTCAGTTCACCCGGGTTGAATCCCTTGAGCGCGGCAAGCCGCTGCTTTCCGGTTCTCGCCTGGCTCAGGTCAATCATGCGGTGGGCAAACTTGTCACTGAATACTATGGGTGCGTCCGAGGTCGTGTCGGTACCTGCCGCAATACCGCTTTCCATTTGTCCGCAGGCGATTTTTGCCCCCAGGCTCAAGGCGCCCTGGAGACTCGTACCACATGCCTGCTGCATTGTAATGCCGGTCGTCAGAGGTGAAAGCCGGCTGGACAGCACTGCTTCGCGCGCCAGGTTGAAATCTCTGGAGTGGGTCATGACAGCTCCCGCCATCACTTCGTCCAACTGTATACCGTCGAGGTCAAATCGCTGTACCACCCCGTTGATCGCCGCTGACAGCATGTCCAGGTTACTCTTGTCAGAATGTATTGTGTTTGATCGGCAGAAGGGAATACGGCTGCCGCCTACAATGGCTACCTTGCGTAGTGAATCCGTCATTGAATCGCTCCTTTTTGCTTCAGGTAATACAGCGGGCCGCCACGGAAGGGCGCGAACCCCGTCCCAAAAATCATACCCGCATCCAGGACGTCTGCATCCTCGACGATGCCATCAGCCAGTGCGGCCTCACAGGCTTCGAAGTAGGGTTGCAGCAGGGATTCTGTGATCTCCTCCAAAGCATATTGCCCGGTATCCTGATCCGCCCGTTTGGGTTTGCCTTTTTCCCAGGTATAAAATCCTTTTCCGGATTTTTTACCCAATTCACCCGCATCGACCTTTTCCTGTAACAGGTCGGCTTCCCTTTTGGTTGATTCCCCACCCAGCAGGCTCACAACCTTCATGCAAACATCCAGGCCCACCGTATCCGCCAGTTCAACCGGACCCATTGGCATACCAAACGAGGTTGCCGCCTTGTCCAGTATTTCAATCGGAATACCCCGTTCCAGGTGCATGCTCATGGCCTTTGCCATATAACCGGACAAAACCCGGTTGACCAGAAAACCTGGCGAACTTTTGACCGGCAGGGGAAAGCGGTTGATCGCGCCACAAAATGCCGCGCCTTTTGCGACCTGTCCGGCGTCTGACTTTTCGTCATATACAACTTCAACCAACGGCATTTTGGCGACCGGATTGAAAAAATGAATACCAATCAGACGTTCCGGGTTTTTGAGAACCGATGAAATCTCCGCCAGCGGTATGGCCGATGTATTGGTGGCAAGCACGGCATCGGGTTTCATACGTGCTTCGATGTCTGCAAACAGCTCCCGCTTGGCATCAACGTCTTCAAATATGGCTTCAATAATGACATCGGCATGACTAACGCCTTTGCCTTCCACATCGGCAACCAGGCGGCTAAGCGCACCGTTGACCTTGTTTCGATTTTTTAGTTTTTTCTGGAACAGGGATTTCGCCCGCTTGAGTGCCGGCTCTATGTATTTAAGCTCCCGGTCCTGGAGTGTGACGTCCATACCTTGCAGTACACACCAGGCTGCAATATCACCCCCCATCACACCTGCACCAATGACGTGCACCCTGCGTACACTAATGTCACTTTGTTTACCGATATCCTTGAGGCGCTCCATCAGGAAAAACACACGCCGCAGACTCTTGGAGGTTGCACCGGATATGAGTTTTCCAACCCTGTCCGATTCTTCTGCCATCATTCGTTGTGGATCATCACCGTATTGTTCCCAGGCTTCGATCAACTCAAAAGGGGCGGGGTAATGTTCGGGGTTGGCCCTGGCGGCCACTTGCTTACGCATCATACGCGCCAGAACCGAGCGTACCGGAGCAACATTTTGTAAACGTTTCAACTGTCCGGGTTTGCGGCTCTTACGGCCCTGCTTGATGGCCCGGCGGGCCGCCCAACGCAATGAACCATGTGCTCCGACCAGTTCATCGACCAGTCCCATGGCCCTGGCTGCACCTGCTCGCAAGTTTCGTGTGCTGAGCATGAGTTGCATGGCATTGGATGCACCTGCCTGCTGAACGCTTCGGGCACTGCCGCCAAAACCAGGGTAAATTCCCAGTTTGATTTCTGGAAAACCAATCCGTGTATGTTCAACGTTGGTCGCAATACGATAATCAAATGCCAGGGCAAGCTCCAAACCACCACCAAGGCAAAAGCCATCAATGACAACAACCTTGGGAAAGGGCAGGGCTTCTATACGGTTAAAAAGACGGTGTACCCGGTCTATGCCATCGCTGGCCATGTCGGCATCATCGTAATCGTCGAATTCCCGCACATCCGCGCCGACGATAAATGAACCGGGTTTGGCTGATTGCAATACAAGTCCGGCGGGAGCGTCAGCCTCCACCTTATCGATAATGTCTCCAAGCTCGCTGAGCACCTCCAATGACAGGCTGTTAGCACTTTCACCCTCGCGGTCAAGGCTAAGCCATAAAACATTGTCAAGGTCAGTTGAGAGCGTCCAGTGCCTGAATAGGGTCTCGTTGCTTTCTGTTTTCTTCATAAGGTTTCCAACGTTTTAAGCAGTAGGTCGAATCCGGTGAACCACTGATCTGTTCCATGAGTTCCTGTCTCGCCTGAAGTTGCCTTCTACCGGCGTAACTGAACATTTTAAATCACAACCTGCTTTGCTCAGAACAAATCGGGGGTTTCTTAAAAAGATAAGGGCATATGTTACTCTTGCAAGCCTCATTTCCCCATGTTTTTTGTCACTTTCAGTGTGATTTATGGTAATTGCAGGCCAGCCCGGCGTAACAGGGCCGAGGTGCGAATCAGTGGCAGGCCAATCAGGGCCGTAGGGTCTTCGCTTTTGATACTATCAAACAGGGTAATCCCCAGTGACTCGACCTTAAAAGCTCCAGCACAATCAAAGGGCTTTTCGATTTCGAGGTACCGTTTGATTTCGCCGGCCTGCAAATGCCTGAAACTGACGCATGTGGGCACGGTGGTCTGTTCGTTGAACCCGCTGGCAAGGCATTGCACAGACACCGATGTCAAAAATTCAACTTTCCGTCCGCTGAATGCCAGCAGTTGCGACATCGCTACTCGCTGATTACCCGGCTTGCCGATCACCTGGTTTTCAAAAATAGCGATTTGATCTGATCCAATAACGATTGCCCGTGGATTTTCCCGGCTCACGGACCCTGCTTTGTCGCTGGCCAACCGGCCCACCAGTTCGAGAGGTGATTCATTGCCGAGCCTGGTTTCATCTGTTGCCGGTGACATGCAATCAAAGGGGATCCCGAAACGACGCAACAGCATTTCGCGGTATTTGCTGGATGAAGCAAGAATTAGCCTTGCAGATAGTGACTCATTGTTCATTTGTGTAGTAAAATGATCGGTTAAGTTGATTTGTTATCATTTGTTTGCTTTGATCTAATTGATACCGGGCTTAGATACCGGCGCGGCGGAGTACGAAACTGTAATCGGGACCGTTGTTCCATTTTGCATTCAAGCGACCTGGATTTCAGATTTTGAATTGGTTAGGGATTGTGAAGCTATGTCACGGGAATATCCAGACTGGATTTCGCCAAATCGTGCCGCTGAGGGTAAACGCATATTCAGCGGGACCATTCCGTTAAAACGGATGAGGCGACTTGCGGCACTGCTGGTAGATACGCAAGGTGAAGCATCATTTACCGCGGTATTCAGGATAGACCTGGAGCAACGGGTCATTATAGATTTGCAGGTCGAAGCGGCACTGCCACTGATTTGCCAGGCAAGTTTGGAAGAATACGATGAGCAGGTTAATCGAAGCAGCGAGCTCGCGGTTATCAATGACGATAGCGAGCAATTTGATTTGCCGGATAACTACGAACCGGTAGTCACGGAGAATGGAAGGTTGGCTATTGCCAGCCTTGTAGAGGATGAATTGTTACTTGGTCTGCCGCAGATTCCGCGAAAACCGGGATTACAAGTGGTTGGATACTCGACCGGTGGAAAAACACTGAAAAGTGAGGCGCTACCGGGAGCGGGCAGGAAACACCCTTTTTCGGCTTTGCAGGATATGTTAAAGCAGGAAAAGTAGAATTAAATGTTATATTTTTTGAATCAGGAGTAGATCATCATGGCTGTACAAAAAAGCCGAAGGACACCATCAACACGCGGCAAGCGACGTTCGCATGACTCGCTGAAAGCGCCGACCCTGTCTGTCGATCCGACGACGGGTGAGACGCATCTGCGTCATAACGTGAGCCCGGAAGGCTATTACAAGGGTCGAAAAGTTATCGACAGCAAAGTGGTTGAATTCGACGACGAGGAATAATAAATTTCCTTTGCATGGGATTACATCGATCCACTGACCGCCGGCCAATCTGCCGGCGGTTTTGTTTCAAGCCTGGAACCGAATGAACACAACTGAAGAAACTGTTGTTGATAAAGTCGTCCTGGCACTGGATGCACACGGTGGTGATTTTGGCCCCGGGGTGACGGTTCCTGCCGCCCTGGATGTTTTGGCTACCCATGCCAATCTGGAGATCCTGCTCTGCGGTATCCGCGGGGAAATAACACCGGTGTTGGAAAAGGCCGGGTCTGAACATGATCGGAAACATTGTATTGACCGGCTGCAGACCATTGACGCTACCCATGCATTGAGCTCGGATGCGCGGCCTGTCGCCGCATTACGGCGTGGCAGGGGCAGTAGCCTTTGGCTTGCCCTTGACCAGGTCGCCAATGGTCGCGCAAACGCCTGTGTAAGCGCGGGGAGTACTGCGGCAATACTGGCCCTCGGTGTGAAGTTGCTGGGTATGCTACCCGGTATTGAGCGACCGGCACTGATGTCACGGGTCCCCTCGGCCTCCGGTCATACGAATTTGTTGGACCTCGGTGCAAACCTGCATGTCAGTGCCAACCAACTGGTCCAGTTTGCCATCATGGGTTCAGTTGCCTGCCCAATGGATGGTATAAGCGGTGAGCCGAAGGTGGCGTTGCTGAATGTTGGTCATGAGGACAGCAAGGGTGATGGAATGATCAAGGAAGCCCACGCCATGCTGAAGGAACTGCCCATAAATTACACAGGTTTTATAGAGGGGTATGACATTTTTGCGGGCAAGGCCGACGTTGCGGTTTGTGACGGATTTTCGGGAAACCTGATACTGAAGTCCGGTGAAGGTCTGGCCAAAATGTTTTTTCAGCATATTGAATTGGCGCAACAAAACGGATGGTTGGCAAAGACGGGCGCCATGTTGCTTGGTAGATCATTGAATGGAGCGCTGGAACGTTTTCAACCATCCAAGCATAATGGTGCACCGTTGCTGGGACTTCGGGGTGTTGTGGTGAAGAGTCATGGGAATGCCGATCGCACGGCGCTTGGCCACGCAATAAATGAAGCTGTCGTGGAAGCTGAGCGCCAGGTACCGCGGTTAATTGAATCGATGATAAGTGATTACTCCATTGAGGTAGGCCTGTGAAATTTTCAAAAATAATTGGTACCGGTAGTTATTTGCCGGAAAAAATTGTCACTAATGCCGACCTCGAAAAAACACTCGACACCACTGACGAGTGGATACGCGACCGCACAGGAATCAGTGAGCGGCGTATTGCGCGTGATGATGAGACCAGCGGCGACATGGCCGAAGCCGCAGCGCAAAGGGCAATGGAAGCCGCTGGAATTAACCCAAAGGACATCGGTTTGCTGGTGGTTGGTACCACCACGCCGGACCTGGTGTTTCCAAGTACCGCGTGCCTGCTGCAAGCGCGCCTGGATTTGCCGGATTGCGGCGCCATGGATGTCAACGCCGCCTGTTCCGGGTTTATGTATGCGATGTCAATCGCAGATAAATACATACGCTGCGGGGAAGTGAAAACGGCCCTGGTCATTGGCGTAGACAAGCTGAGTGCGATGACTGATTGGGATGACCGGGGCACAGCGGTTTTATTCGGTGATGGCGCCGGTGCTGTCGTACTTGAGGCCTCGGAGGAGGCGGGTATTCTTTCTACCCATATTCACGCTGCGGGCAGGCACAGTGATTTATTGAATGTGGATGTGGGTGTAAGTAGGGGCTTCAAAGCCGAAAAAAACGGCGGTGTTCGTATCAAGATGAAGGGCAATGAAGTCTTCAAAGTCGCAGTGAGGACCCTGGGCCGGATTGTGGATGAAACCCTTGAGCACAACCGTATGGAAAAATCCGAACTCGACTGGCTGATTCCACATCAGGCCAATCTTCGCATCATCGCAGCGACTGCCAGGAAATTGGGGATGACGATAGACCAGGTGGTGGTAACAGTCGACAGACACGGTAATACCTCGGCCGGGTCGGTGCCATTGGCCCTGGATGAGGCCGTAAGGTCTGGAAGAATAGAGCGTGGTGATATCATGTTACTGGAAGCTTTCGGCGGGGGATTTACCTGGGCTTCCGCACTTATAAAATACTGATCGTTGATCTTTGGTTTAGTAGAGCAAGAAATGACAAAAGCTGCTTTTTTATTCCCTGGTGAAAGTTCCCATTCGGTTGGGATGATGTCTGCCCTGGCTGGTAGTTTCAGTCTTGTGCGCGACACCTATGCCGAGGCGTCCGAGGTATTGGGATACGATTTGTGGTCAGTGACCGAATTTGGTCCGGAAGCTGAACTCAATAAGGCCGAGATTAAGAAACCCGCGATGCTTGTAGCAGGCATAGCGACCTGGCGGGTTTGGCAGGAACTTGGTGGCGCACGCCCTGATTTTTTCGCCGGTCATGGCCTTGGTGAATATACTGCGCTCGTGGCAACGGGTGTGATGCAGTTTACAGATGCCGTTTCAATCGTTGCACAGCGGGGACATTTCATGCAGCAGGCGACGCCGGTTGGCGGGGGCGCCATGGCAGCCGTCTGGGGTCTCGAGGATATTGTTATGCGACAAATATGCGACAGTGTGGAAAATGGTGAAATCGTCAGTTGCGCCAATTACAACGCACCCGGGCAAGTCGTAATTTCAGGCAACCGTGAGGCCGTCAATCAGGCGGGTGAACGGACATTACGGGCAGGTGCCCGACAATTTAAACTGTTACCTGTCAATATACCTTCGCATTGCCTGCTGATGAAACCTGCCGCCGTAAAGCTTCAGAACTTACTTCGGTCTGTTCATTTTTACGATAGCTCGTTACCGGTGATACAGAATGCGGATGTCCGGGCTTACCCCGATGCAGAGCAGGTCAGGGAAGCCCTGGCACGGCAGCTGTGGCAACCGGTGCGCTGGAGGGAATCGATACGGTCTCTACTGGATGCTGGTGTGACACGGTTTTATGAGTGCGGCCCCGGCAAAGTGCTGGCAGAGATCAACCGTTCCATTACACCTGAATCTGCCGTTTTTGCATTAACAGGGAAAGACATGATGTACGAGGCTGTGCAAATGGAGAGTTCCAATGAGTAAAGGTTTAGAGGGGCAGGTTGCCCTTGTAACAGGTGCCAGCAGAGGTATAGGAGCGGCCATTGCGGACCGGCTCGCGAGTGACGGTGCACGGGTATTTGGTACGGCGACATCCGGGACCGGCGCCGGGACCATCGACAGTCGGAATGTAGAAGGGCTGACCGGCCTGGTGCTGGATGTCAATGATGTCGATAACATCAGTTCGGTGGTGGCTGAAATCACTACCCAGGCCTCGGCCCCGACGATACTGGTCAATAATGCCGGCATCACGCGGGATCAGTTATTAATGAGGATGTCGGAGGACGATTGGGAGACGGTACTCGATACCAACCTTCGTTCTGTTTACCGTCTTTCAAAGTCCTGTTTACGCGGTATGATGAAGGCCCGTCAGGGACGGATTATCAGTATCGCATCGGTAGTGGGTTCCATGGGCAATGCCGGCCAGGCAAACTACGCAGCGGCAAAGGCTGGTATGATGGGTTTTACACGGTCGCTGGCCCGGGAGGTCGGTTCCAGGGGTATCACGGTGAACGTGGTTGCACCGGGATTTATCGATACCGACATGACCCGTGAGTTAAATGAGACGCAGCGTGAAGCCATGTTGAAAGACATACCTTTGCAGCGTTTGGGCGAAGCCGCTGAAATAGCCGGGGCCGTCGGTTTCCTGGCATCGTCATCGGCTGCTTATATCACCGGTCAGACACTTCATGTGAACGGTGGTATGTATGTGACATAGAACGCGGCTAAATTTTAAGTGGTTGATTTAAAAAGTAGAAATATATTGAAAGGTGCGCCATCTTTGAACCATACGGTGGCGAATAGGATTAAACTGGCGGAACTGACGCAGATTCTTTAAAATTGCGTCTCTCGAGTCAAACATTTTAGGGAAATATAAAATAATGAGCAGCATTGAAGAACGCGTTAAAAAGATTGTTGTAGAGCAGCTTGGTGTTAAAGAAGAGGAAGTTACCGCCAACGCATCTTTTGTAGACGACCTCGGCGCGGATTCTCTGGATACCGTTGAATTGGTTATGGCGCTTGAAGAAGAGTTCGAATGTGAAATTCCTGATGAAGAAGCGGAAAAAATTACCAGTGTCCAGCAGGCTATTGATTACGTCAATTCCGTCAAAAGCTGAAATTAATTTCATGAATTAATCGTTTTCGGCCGGCAAATAGTCGGCCGTTATTCGTTCTAACCTATCAGTTATTGAGGTATTCCAAATGTCACAGCGTCGCGTTGTAGTGACGGGTATGGGGATTGTATCGCCCGTTGGCAGCACCATCGATACCGCCTGGGATGCCATATGTAATGGACGCAGCGGTATCAAAACAGTTAAGTCATTTGACGCAAGTCACATGAAGACCCGTATCGCCGGTGAAGTGATTGATTTCGATGCGTCCCAATATCTCAGTCCACGCGAAATGAAGCGAATGGACAATTTTGTCCATTACGGTTTTGCTGCATCGGTTGATGCGTTGCGTGATGCCGGTCTGTTCGGCGATGACGCCATTTTTGATCCGGAGCGCATTGGTTGCGCGATCGGTTCCGGTATCGGTGGTCTCAAGACCATCGAAGATACCACCGAGTCCTATTTGAACGGTGGTCCGCGCAAAGTGAGCCCGTTTTTTATTCCGGGTTCAATCATCAACATGATTGGTGGTTATCTTTCTATATTGTACAACTTTAAGGGTCCCAACCTGGCGATCGTAACTGCGTGCAGTTCAGCCACCCACAACATGGGTTTGGCAACCCGCATGATCCAGTATGGCGAAACGGATATCATGGTTGCCGGTGGTGCTGAGTTTGCAACAACGCCCACCTCCATGAGTGGTTTTATTTCGGCGCGTGCGATGTCGACACGCAATGATGAGCCAGAACGGGCCAGCCGGCCCTGGGATGAAAGCCGTGACGGATTTGTGCTTTCCAACGGAGCGGGAATTGTTGTCCTAGAAGAACTGGAACATGCGAAGAAACGTGGCGTCTCTATATATGCTGAAGTCCTGGGTTTTGGAATGAGTGCAGACGCCCACCATATGACTTCCCCGCCAGATGACGGCGAAGGTGCTGCCCGGTGCATGCGTATCGCCATGGATGATGCCGGTGTAAATGCCAGGGATGTGGACTATATCAATGCCCACGGAACATCAACGCCCCAGGGTGATCTTGCCGAAACCATTGCAACTAAAACAACTTTTGGTGATGCTGCATACGATGTTGCAATCAGCTCTACCAAGTCCATGACCGGGCATTTGCTAGGTGCGGCAGGTGGTGTTGAGGCTATATTCAGTCTTCTCAGTATCCGCGATGGCATCATTCCCCCTACGATCAACCTTGAAAATCCGAGTGCAGATTGCGACCTGGATTATGTGCCCAACACCGCACGTGAAGCAGATGTGAATGTTGCAATTTCAAACTCGTTCGGTTTTGGCGGCACTAACGGCAGTCTTGTGTTTCGCAAATATACCGACTGACCAAGCGCTTGCACCACTGTTCGTTCGAATGTGAGTACGATCTGCCCGGGGTCGCTGCGGCTTTACCAGAACGCTATCCCTTTTTACTCGACAGTGCCGCATCCGGCCCCTTAAGTGAATGCAGTTTACTGCTCAGAACCAGTGGTGAACTGCTTTGCCTGGACGCTGATCGCAGTATCAGCGGCCCTGGAGACAACGGCGATTTCCTGACCCGGCTAAACGACTGGTATCAGAACGAAAAAAAATCAGGTGGTGAGACAGCAGACTGGCCTTTTTGCGGTGGCTGGTTTTTGTATCTTGGTTATGAGCTCGCCGCTGAAATCGAACCAAAGGTTGAATTTCCGGCTGCCAAAGACGGCTTTCCGGTCGCTTTTGCCTGTCGTTGTCCTGCCGTCGTTTACAGCAGCCCGGACCAGCCCGGATTTCTGCATTTGGTGGCAGAGAGCGAGGCATTGCTGGATGAAATGCGCAATGAACTTGAGGGCCTGCACCCTGTACCTGATCAGGCATGCGCAGAGTTAGAGAGTTTGGTGGTGGATCCTCCGCTGGATTTCAAACGTGCTGTCGAACAAATTCATGAATATATACTTGATGGTGACGTTTTCCAGGTCAATTTATCGCGGGCCTGGCGAGGGAAGTTCGGGGCAGCTGTTGACGCTGGCACCCTCTACCGGTCACTGCGTAAGAACAACCCCGCGCCATTCGCCGGTATGGTGCGCTGGAAAGATTATGTACTGATGAGTTCTTCTCCGGAACGGCTTGTCCATATCAGTCAGGGTGTAGTCCAGTCGAGGCCGATCGCGGGTACCCGTCCACGTGGTTCAGACCGTGATTCTGACCAGGCGCTGAGTCGCGAGCTGTTGAGTCACCCTAAAGAACGTGCCGAACATATCATGCTGATTGACCTCGAGCGCAATGATCTCGGCAGGGTATGTCTACCCGGAACAGTTGAGGTAGACGAACTGATGGTTGTCGAGAGCTATGAACATGTTCATCATATCGTATCCAACGTACGCGGGTGTTTGCGTGGCGGGGTCACTCCTGTTGACGTAATACGCGCGGTGTTTCCGGGTGGTACGATTACCGGGTGCCCGAAGGTTCGCTGTATGGAAATAATTGCTGAACTGGAACGGGTAGGCCGCAGTTTTTACACGGGCTCATTTGGTTATCTCGGGCTCGATGGCAGTATGGATCTGAATATTTTGATACGTTCCATGCTTTTGAATAATAATCAGATCTCATTCCGTACCGGGGCAGGTATTGTTTCTGATTCTGATCCGGGCGGAGAGTTAGCAGAAACCGAGGATAAGGCCCGTGGACTGTTACGGGCGCTGGGGCCGGTATTGAAACCGCGAGGACGGGCTCATGAATGAATGTTTGGTAAACGGCGAAATCTCGAGCCTGGTTGAGACATCCAACCGGGGCTTTAACTACGGTGATGGTGTTTTCGAAACCCTGTTGGTCCATTCCGGACGTCCACGCAGGTGGCAAGGTCACATGGATCGTCTCGGGACCGGCTGTGAACGCCTGGGGCTGCCGATGCCACCGCAATCAATCCTGTTACGTGAGGTACAGACGGTCAGCGCCGGACTGCTTGACGCGGTTGTCAAAATTGTCATCACGCGGGGTGGGCAGGCGAGAACTTACATGCCTCCTGAGGGTGAAAACGGCGTCAGGATAGTCAGTGCTCACCCGTTTCCGGACGGGATTGCTGAGCTTGCCCGGAAAGGTGTCAAGGCCCGTATTTGTGATCTCCGGCTTGCTATACAACCCGCGCTGGGCGGGATGAAACATCTGAACCGGCTTGAGCAGGTACTTGCCAGCATTGAATTACGTGAATCCGGTGCGGCCGAAGGTATCCTGCTTGACCGGGAAGAGCATGTTGTCTGCGCAGTCTCTGCAAATATTTTCCTGGTCATGGAAGACCGTCTTTTAACACCGAGACTTGATCTTTGTGGTGTTCGTGGTGTCCTACGCGGTCACATACTGGCGGGTTTCGGGGCGCGCTGCGAACAACGTCGTGTCACACTGGACATGGTTCAGGAGGCTGATGAGGTGTTCATCTGCAACACGGTCAAGGGTATCGTACCGGTAACCGCTATTGACGATCAGGAGTTTCAGATCGGAATGGTAACGCGGGAGTTACAGACCTGGCTGACGGAGGGGTTCAAAAAGGCATGAAACGGCTTTTGCCGGTTGCACTGATGGTGTTTCTGTTGGCGTCTGCCAGCCTCGCGGTGCTATGGTATCAATACCGGCAATTCCTGCAAACCCCGCTGCATATCGAAGAGTCCGGGTTGGTCATGGTTGTTGAGCCCGGCACCAACACGCGCTCGGTGTTGGCAAAACTCGAGCAGCAGGGTGCAACCCGCCTGGACTGGCGCTGGCGACTGTTAAACCGCCTCAAGCAGGTGACCATCAAGGCCGGCGAGTACCAGCTCACACCCGGGTTAACACCCGCGGGCCTGCTTGATTTGCTGGCCTCGGGGAAAGTGGTCAACTACCGGTTTACGATCGTAGAAGGTTGGTCGGTCAGGCAACTGCTTGACGCACTGGCCATGGACCCTGTGTTACGGCATGAAATTACAAG
>Ga0316201_10002786_pt1 | contig 12620 bp, 9 predicted proteins | sample CS6wburrow_MG_FD_204516 | JGI IMG/M metagenome (GOLD analysis project Ga0316201, IMG submission 204516) | Coastal sediment microbial communities from Delaware Bay, Delaware, United States - CS-6 worm burrow | ecosystem: Environmental > Aquatic > Marine > Coastal > Sediment | place: USA: Delaware... | reverse complement strand
TTACTACGAGCGAGGATAAGCTTTGTAGATTGTAATAGGCGATTTATCGCCTGTGTTATAAGAAATAGGCGATAAATCGCCTACTACGAACATGGAGAAAGTTATTAATGAAAAACATCCTGAAACCCGCACTCAAACCTGTTTTGTCCTTATTTTTTGTTAGCTTATTAGGCTTAACGCCTCTAATCCATGCTGATGAAGAAAACGACGAAAGCGACGTTACACTGACCTACGTTGAATGGTCAACTGAGGTGGCAAGTACTAACGTTGTCAAAGTGGTTTTAGAAGAACAGGGGTACAATACCGATATCATGGCAGTCACTGCTATATGGATGTGGCAAGCGGTTGCGAGTGGTGATGCAGATGGGCATGTATCCGCTTGGTTACCGACGACTCACGACTACTATTTCAAGGCTGTGCAGGATAGAGTAGAAAATTTAGGCCCTAATTTAAAAGGCACCAAGATTGGCCTCGTGGTACCGAGTTATGTCACTATTCATTCTATTGATGAACTGAATGCCAATGCCGAAAAGTTTGGAAGCCAGATCAGAGGTATTGATCCTGGCGCGGGGCTAATGAGTAAGACTAAAGATGTCATGGAGCACTACAACCTCAATTTTCAATTGGAAAAAGGTAGCGATGCCACTATGACGGCCGCTTTAGCCGATGCTATCCAGAAAAAAGAATGGATCGTCGTGACGGGTTGGACACCCCATTGGAAATTTTCGACTTGGGATTTGAAATATCTTGACGATCCTAAAGGGATTTATCAACCCAAGGATAACCGCCAACACATCAGTACCATCGTGCGTAAAAGCTTGAAAGAAGATAAGCCAAAAGTTTATCGTCTACTGGATAATTTTTACTGGGAAGCGGCTGATATCGAAAAGCTGATGGTTTGGAACGCGGAAAAGGATGCCGATCCTTATGAAAACGCCAAACGTTGGGTAAAAGAGAATCCTGATAAAGTGAAGAAATGGTTTGAATGAAGATAGATTGGTTTTGTCATAATGGAGTTCAAAAAAAATTGACCACCAATGGAGCAAGCACAAGGGATTGCCCTGCCACCCATGGTAGGGGCAACCCTACGGATTTACCCTATAAATATAATTAATACTGTAAGGGCAATCCCTTGTGATTGCCCTTTTTTAGAGACTAAAATGTTATGAAAATAGTTCGTGCTGAATCTGGATTTTTTAAGGGTTTAAACCCAACAGTGGCGCTGATGTCAATATTCGTTATCCTCGTATTCGTTCTTTACGGAACGTTAATGACTGAAACGGCTTCTGAAGTGTTTGAGAATTTGAAGGCCAATATTATTTGGGGACTTAATTGGTATTACATTGGCGTTGTGGCGTTTTTTCTGTTTTTTGTTTTATGGTTGATGTTCAGCCGCTATGGGAATATACGTCTGGGTGATGATGACGAAAAACCAGAGTTTAGCTATTTTTCATGGTTTGCCATGTTATTTAGTGCAGGTATGGGTATTGGACTGGTATTTTGGAGTGTTGCTGAACCCATATACCATTTCCAAAGTAACCCCTTTATTACAGAAGGCCTGACACCAGAAGCGGCCGAGGTGGCTATGCGTCTCACCTTTTTGCATTGGGGATTGCATCCTTGGGCAATCTATGTGGTCGTGGGCTTGTCACTCGCTTATTTTGCTTACCGCAAAAAGTTACCCTTAACAATCCGTTCAGTACTGTATCCGCTTATTGGAGATAGAATATATGGGCCCATTGGTCATGCGGTCGATGTTTTGGCAATCTTTGGTACAGTATTTGGATTAGCAACCTCGCTAGGCCTCGGTGTTAAACAGATGGATACCGGTTTAGCGCATTTGTTTCAATATGATTCTTATAGCACGGTTGAAGCGAAAGCGAAAGCGGATTATATGACTGAACAATGCGCCGAGTTGGCAGGTGATGAAAAACAAGCTTGTGAAAAGAAGGCCGAAAAAACATTTTTCAAATTTCCAACCAGTTTAGTCATCATCATTGTGGTTGTCACTATCATTGCCACATTGTCAGTCGTTTCAGGCCTTGGACGGGGGGTCAAAATTTTGAGTGAACTCAACCTATTGTTAAGTCTGATATTATTACTTTTCTTCCTCATCTTCGGCCCCACCCGCTATCTACTCAACACTCTATTACAAAGCACTGGCGATTATTTAGGCGCCGTCATTCCATTAAGCCTCTGGACGGATTCTTATAAAAATACCGACTGGCAGAAATACTGGACAACCTTCTATTGGGGATGGTGGATCGCCTGGTCACCCTTTGTAGGTGTCTTCATTGCCCGTATATCGCGTGGTCGCACAATCCGTGAGTTTATTATTGGCGTTTTGCTGGTACCCACCGCGCTGGCTTTCGTTTGGTTGACCTTTTTTGGGGGGACAGCACTGTATATGGAGTTATTCCATACCCTCGTTAATGAAGCAGGTGAAACTGTTGCTGCGATAGGTCAAGCGGGCATTGTTGATGCCGTTAAAAATGATGTGACGATTGCACTTTATACCACCTTTGAAAAAATGGATATAGGCGTGATGGGTCTCCTCGCTTCCGGTATTGCTACCATACTGATTGCCTCTTACTTTATAACCTCGTCTGACTCAGCGACACTGGTTGTTTGCACTATCTTGTCAATCGGTAACGAGAATCCACCGATGAAGCATCGCGTCTTTTGGGGCATTGGCGAAGGTACCGTAGCTGGTGTCTTACTCATTTTAGGGGGATTGAATGCCTTGCAGACGGCCTCAATTATCGCAGCCTTGCCTTTCTCATTTGTGATGTTGGTGATGGTGTACGGTTTGATGAAAGCGTTGCGCCAAGAAATATTGTAGAGGCAGGCCCCTCTCAATGCCATTAAGTTAAGCAGGGCGAACACTTATGTTCGCCCCTACAGCCCTTTAAATATGTGGTACTTGTAGGGGCATACCTGCGTGTCTGCCCTCTGCATGTCGAGCCTCTTCTGCCCTTGTGAAATTATTGACCTGAAAATCTATATCATTAATAATGAGTTGCGAGAACACAATTCATATTAAATATATGAACTTCTGAATTTCTGAACTCATGAATTTCTGAAATTATGTATACTGAACAACTGAAAAAAATTATTTTCATGATCCCTCTTGCAAAATGGATCGATTTCAAAGATAATGTGCACCTCTCGCTGGAGAGGTGGCCGAGCGGCTTAAGGCGGCGGTCTTGAAAACCGCTGAAGGGTAATACCCTTCCGTGGGTTCGAATCCCACCCTCTCCGCCAATTTTCCCTCTCGTAAAAACCCGCCTATCTCATGAATCACACACGCATACGCGCCATTGAACTCCCTTCCACACTTGAATGGTTTAATACTCCTCACCCCATCAATATCGCAGATCAACGTGGCAAAGTTGTCTTATTAGATTTTTGGACCTATTGCTGCATCAATTGTCTGCACGTTTTACCCGATTTGGCTTATTTAGAGCAAAAATATCCCGATAGTTTAACGGTGATTGGTTTGCACTCTCCCAAATTTCCTAATGAACGAGTCGCTAAACAACTACAAAAAGCCATTAATCGTTATGACATCCGTCATCCTGTTGCCCATGATTCCGCATTTACTGTGTGGAAAAGTTATGGTATCCGGGCCTGGCCATCAATTATTCTTATTGATCCTGAAGGTTATGTGATAGGCGTATTGAATGGTGAAGGGCGACGTACTCAACTCAATAATTTGATTGCTCAACATTTGGAAGATGCCACACGTAAAGGCCGACGAGTACACAGTCCCATGCCAATTGCATTGCAGCCTGAGCCTAAATTACCCTTAAAATTTCCTGGAAAAATTCACGTCTGTGCTGATCATTTATATGTCAGTGATACTGGGCATCACCGTGTTTTAGAAATGGATTGGACGGGTAAAATACTGCGTCGTTTGGGCAGTGGGATACCGGGAATGAGCGATGGCGTGGGAGAAAATGCCCAGTTTAATAGTCCCCAAGGTTTAGTCAAAGTTGGCCGCAAATTGTACGTTGCCGATACTCAAAACCATGCGCTGCGGTGTATTGATTTGCCTTCAGAACAAGTTGATACGATAGCAGGCAGCGGTGAACATGGCCGCTACGTGGGCACTTTTTTTAAAAACCCATTACAAGTTGCCCTCAATTCGCCTTGGGATTTAACCATTCATAACGGCATTTTATATATTGCCATGGCCGGGCAACATCAAATTTGGTCAATGGACTTAACATCGCAAACAATTGGCGTTTTAGCAGGATCAGGACGTGAAGACATTATTGACGGTACTCCCAAGGTATCAGCATTTGCGCAACCGTCGGGAATCACTCTAGGTAAAGGGGTATTGTATATCGCTGATTCTGAAACCTCAGCCGTGCGTTGTATCGACTTGCAAGATGCCAAAACCACCACATTAGTCGGCCGCGGTTTATTTGTATTTGGTGATCAAGATGGCTTAGGTACTCAAGCGCGTTTACAACACGTATTAGGTGTTGCTTGGGATGAGCGTCATCAAGGCATCTGGGTAGCCGATACTTATAACAGTAAAATAAAATGGATAAATGCGACTTATAATCAAGTTGTCCACCATGAGATTGGTTATCCTTTAGATGAGCCAGGCGGCATAAGTTTATATAAAGACACGCTATGGATTGCCAATACTAATGCACACCAAATTTTACGTTACGATATTAGCAAAAATGAATGCACCCCTATAAAAATAACGGGCTGATTTTTCAATTCTAATTATCAATGTTCAATGAACACTGAACAATTAAAGCATTTATTAAGTAAGGGAGAAAAGGGCAACCACAATGCCCCCTCCCCTATCAATTTTTAAATCTCCCCCCTCCCGCCTCAAAGCCATTCTATTAATTAAGGGCTATCCGAATGTGCCCCTACGAACAGTCATCTCATGGGCAATCCGTAGGGTTGCCATCACTCAAAAACTTGAACATCGAAAAACTAAATCGCATTGCCTCCCCCTCCTGCCTCCAAGCGGCAAACCGCTTATTCTGAACTCTCCCCCCAATAATAGCCAATCACTCGCTAACAAAAAGCGCCCTTCTTATCGAACTATAATCTGAAAGAATAATCTATCGTAAATATTTGCGTGAAGGCGTGTATGAATTGCGATTGACTTATGCTAAAGGGATTCGCATTTTTTATGAAAAAGACACCATTATTTTATTGCTGTTAGGTTTTGAGAAATCAGCTCAAAACCGAGAGGTTAAAAAAGCCATTGAATATTGGCACGAACAGACAGGAGAATAACTATGGCAAGTCGCCCTTATAAAACCCGTCATTATTTAAAAAAAAAACATCAAGATAGGGCCGCTTATCTAAATGAAGTCTTGGAAAGTGGTGAGCTTAACATTACCCCGACCAAAAATATTCCCCTAACATAATTTTTTCTATTCGCATCAAAAAGCGGATAAACCATTGATACTCAAGTCAATTAGGGCACAATCTGAATTTGCGGCGGTGGAGGCGGTAAATCAATCGGCAGTTCTTGTGCCATCACTTGCACACTTTTGCCCGTTTGTAAAATAGATTGGCTCATCCATTGGAAAAACGCTTTCAGCGCACCTGGCGACAATTCCTCCGATTTTAAAACGATATCAGTAATGCCTTTTAAATTCGCGACATCGGCATTAGGCCCGGCGGCAAAGGCAATTAAATTTGCACTCTTTTGGTTTTTGAGTTTATCGGCCGCGCTTTCCCAAGCATCTGTAGGCATACCATCTGTCATTAAAAAAACCAACGGTTTCCAATCCCCTTTTTGAACAGCCGTATTTTTGCGAACTTCTTTTTCTAAGCAATCCATTAACAAGCGCAACGCGCTACCTAATGCTGTCGCACCACTGGCGGAAATCAGCGGTTCTTTAAACAACATCAATTCGCTTAAAGGTGTCACTTGTTGGGCTGTGCTATGGAATGTAATAACCGACAGATAAACGGTTTCAATCGCCATCGGTTCACTGCTTAAGTCATCCAATAAAGCCCTCAATCCTTGTCGAACTTGTTCAATCGGTTGCCCTGTCATGGATGATGAGCAGTCTAGTAATAAATAAACAGGTAAACGACGTATTAACATCAGAGGCTCCTGTTATGTTATTGTTGTGAATGGAAAAGGGTTGATAACGTATCAAATGAAATCATTTTTCGGGATAAATCTTGCATTGCAGAATATCACAAAGCGACACACCGTTTTAATATAATATGGTTTTTCAAATAGAGAGATTCAGAAAAATAATTTCACAGGTGTTCGCCCTTTTGAAAATCAAAATCCTTTGTTATAAACAATCCTTGTCGTTATTTTACAAAATGCTCTACAAACCGTTATTCCAAATCGTTTTATTAATGATAGCCTTGCCAGTCAAGGCAGAAGTGAGCCTCGATGGTACCCTGGGCCGCAGCGGCCCTTTACCCGGCCCTGATTATCAAATTGGTGCCGACTTAGGCCAACAACACGGGGGCAATCTTTTCCATAGTTTTCAAGACTTTAACTTGCAAAGTCATGAAAGTGCTCATTTTTCGGGCCCTTCCAATGTCAATAATATATTCAGTCGTGTCACGGGCGGTAATCCATCAAACATTGATGGCCTCATTCGCTCAAGCATGCCTCATGCTGATTTGTATTTCTTGAATCCGTCTGGCATCCTGTTTGGCCCTCATGCAAAGCTAGATGTACAAGGGAGTTTTCATGCCAGTACCGCTGATACGCTCCGTTTGCAAGATGGGGGTCAATTCAATGCGCGTCAACCTTCAAACAGTTTATTGACTGTCGCTCCCCTTCAAGCTTTTGGCTTTTTAACGGATACACCTGCTTCTATCACAACTCAAGACAGCCATTTGTCTGTCTCCAAGAATCAAACTTTATCCCTGATTGGTGGCGATTTACACTTAAAAGGTCAATCTCCTGTTCGACTTGACGAAAAAGGTTTTGCTGCCATATCAGCTGATTCTAAACTCACGGCTCAATTTGGACGAATTAATTTAGCCAGTGTCGCATCAAGTGGTGAAGTCATCCCAACTGATTCGGGGTTAGATTTAAAGGCAAAAGGGGGACAGATCACGGCTAACAACACTTTAATTGATGTCAGTGGTAGAGGAGGAGGCCGTGTTTTTATTCGTGGTGGACAGTTTGTGATGCAGGATGCCGTTATTCAAGCCAATACGCTGGCCGATCAAAATGGTCAAGGTATTGACATGCAATTAAGCGAATTGATCAATATCAATGGCCAAACACAAGCTATTTTAAGTAAAACCTTTGGTAGTGGCCATGCTGGCCCCCTTCTGATTGTGACACCTCATTTAGAAATGACTGCAAGTGCCATTAAGACTGACAGCCTTGGAACCGGACAGGCGGGACAGATTGAAATTGAAGCGAAACAGATAGTGCTTAAAGACGGTGCTTCTATTGCCTGTGATTCATTTGGAACAGGGCAAGCTTGCGATTTACACTTTAAAGTTGAAGAAGAAGTCTTGCTAACCGGGCAAGGACAAGGTACGACTACCTATAACGGTCTGAAATTCACCGACTATCCCAGCAGAGTGGCTACAAGCACTTATGGCATCGGTGATGGGGGGAAAATTGTTATTGTGACAAAAAATATTGAGGTAGTCGGCGGTATTATCAGTGCGGCCAGCTTTGGCGAAGGCCATGCTGGTGATATCACTATTCACGCTAATCAAGGATTGGTGAGTAATGGGGGAGTGATAACGACTGGGGCTTTTATCAAAGGACAAGCGGGCATTATTAGCCTTACCCTAACCGATCAATTTTTGATTACAGGTAAACGCTTAGGCTCGTATATTACACCTACGGGTATGAAATTTACTCATAATCAAAGTGTTATTGGTAGTTTTTCCCTTGGAAATAGCCAAGAGAGTCAGGCCGGTAATATTATTATTTCGGCCCCTACCCTACGCCTAGAAAATAATGGTACGATTTCGGCAGCCACTTTAGGTGACAACAGCACAAAAGGTGGTAATATAAGCCTTAAAATCAATGATTTATCTCTCAAGGAAGGCGCACAAATCAATAATAGTAATGCGGCCTTTATGGGAGATAAATTTGTCATCGGGAACGGTGATGGCGGAGATATACAGGTTGTGGCTGATAATATTACCCTATCAGGCATCAATGACAAAGGTGTGCCCAGTGGTCTCTTCAGCAATACCTTCAGTACTGGGCAAGGTGGCAATATTGAAATACAAGTTGAGAATCTAAAACTGAGTGATGGTGGAAAAATTTCGGCCAATAGTCAAATAGGGAATGCTGGTCAGATTACCATAAAGGCATCGACAATAAACTTAAGCGGTAATAGCGCAATCAGCACCGAGGCCCAAAATGCCGACGGGGGCAATATCATTATAGAAATATCTGGGTTATTCTATTTACAAGACGGTCAAATAACGACCAGTGTCAGAGGGGGTAAGGCTCAAGGTGGCAATATTACCCTTGAAAATCCCCTATTTGTCATATTAGATAATGGACAAATTAAAGCACAGGCGAATGCGGGTCAAGGTGGGAATATTCAGATCACCTCTCACCGATTTATTGCTTCCCCTTGTAGTCTGGTGAGTGCGTCTTCTGCATTAGGCATAGACGGTAATGTTCAGATTAATTCTCCAGTAATCAATATGGATGAATTTTTAGTCGTGTTACCAGGTGGTTTTGTTGAACCGAGTATGAAACCTTGCGATATCCAAGATATTGAAAATCCCAGTACTTTTAAAATTCATTTGGCCCCTGATCGGCCAGTGCCTTTTTTCAAAAAATAGCCATTAAGGGCAGACACACAGACACACATTAAGGGCAGACACACAGGTATGCCCCTACCAAATCCTGCGTGGTTCTGTAGGGGCGAACCGGCATGTTCGCCCAGCCTGCCATTAAGGGCTTTCCCAAGAAATGACTCGCAACGAGTGTTGTGGCAGCCTTATTCTTATCCCACTTTGGAATCCATCAATGGTCGTTTTAACAACGTGTACCTGTGGTTCTGAATTTTCCGGTTCATTGTTAGCTGCTACAGAACTTGCCGTCAGCAACTCTGATTTTGCGCTCGCATTGAGCGCATTATGGTTTCCATCAAATTCAATCGAAACGACATGGGGCATTGTCGTTGAAACATTGTATAAAATGATGCCCCGCTTGTTGCCATTGGCAAAAGCATAACTCAATATTTCTGGAAACCCGTTTTTTGTCTCAGGAACACCATTGTACTCGAAAGTACCCGTCACAGTCTGAGTGGGGTTAGCACCCGTATGAAGGGTTTCTAATAAGTTGCCCGCAAGCACTTTATTAACGAGTTCATTAGCCAGCCAAGTAGGCCGATACCGTTCATAACCTTGACGAAAGTTGATTCCACTACCCCATAAACGGACATTGAAATCATCAAGATGATAGAACCTCATATTGAAAGAAAACTGGGAGAAGTTGAAAAAAGCTTGCGTTTTGATCTTATATTTCTTCAACAACTGTAGCATGGTGTTGGAAATATTCAATCCGGCTCCCAAAGAACTGACAATATGGTTTCGTAATTCATGTTCTACATCCCCTTTTAAGGTATGATGATTGATTTCATAAATCGAATATTCCACGCCGGTATCGTTCATCACTTCTTTGTGTCCCAGCATACTATTCTCTATCTCATAGAGACTGCGGGCAAAAAGCCAACTGAAGAGTTCTTCATCATTTTGAAACAACTCGACATCTCCTTGATTGAGGCTATGTAGCTGATAGGGGGCAATGGCGTACCGATCGGCATTAGGGGTATTTGTCAGTATGCGATTGGCCATCCAACTAGAATACTTTTGTCCTGCTGCATGCAGAATAATATTTTCGTGGTAATAGGGAGAATCTTTCGCGGTGGCAAACAAATCATGCCAATAATCAGCGCCATTAAACCCACTACCTTGAAAAAAGGTATTCCAAGCTTCATTGCCGATTTCTACGTGAATTTTTCTCAAACTGTCTGTCCAAGGTATGGGATGCCCTAGTTCGGCACGCCGTTTTCCCCAACCAACCGTTGCTGGCGCAGCCAAGTATTCAATAAACTGAGCCATTTCTTCTTGAGTCATAGTACCAGGCAGACTAAACCACGGTTCAGAACCAACATATTCAGCCAGTTCATAAAATTCATGTAATCCATAAGACTGTAAAGATCGTATTTCCTCAGAACCCACCTTGCTGTAAAAATTATAGGTGCCTCGATAGGATTTTAGCCGGGGCATGATAGTACTTTCGAGTGTATTGCCGCCCATTTGAAGTTTTCTGATGACACCTGGATTGTAGCTTTTGAGAGCCGTCACAATTTCATCTCTGAAAGCCGTCGGATTTTTATCCCCGACCATCTTAACTTCTAGATCATCAACCAGAAGAATGCCATTGGTAACGCTGATGCGGAAATCTAAAAATGGACTTCCGCCATTCGAAGTCTGTTCTGGCACGTCGTGAATTTGTAAAGTCACTTCATATTGTTTCCAATCACTAGCCGTCATCTCGACTGGATGCTTGATCTCTGATCCAAACATCACAAAGGTTTTAGCAAAATCTTCTCCAATGTCAGTCTCTTTTTGCCCATTTTCATAAAATTCTAAAAATTCAGGAAATGCTGAATAAAATTCAATCTCTTGAGTTTCAGACCATTCCGAAACCGATAAATCCACTCCTTGTACTTCTCCATATTTTCCTGAAGAAATAACGACTTTGGGTTCTCCTTCTTTGACTTTGGCCCAGAAGCGGTATTTCCAGAGACCATTGAGGTTGGCATATTCTTGTTTATGGGTAGAAAGGCGAAAGGTGGCTTCTTTTTCAATACCATTCATAGCAAGCGAAGCATAGCCAAACGATTCGGGCGGGCTATCGTTTTCTACAGAACAGTTTGTTGAAGGGGCCCAGTATGATCCCGGTTTTCCGAGATGCCCCTGTTTTACCGGTTCAAGGTTTTCTACTAAAAGACCCATCTCTGGTATTGAATTATCATCAGGGAGGACAATTTCTGTATCAAAGGCAAAAAAGAGACCTTCTACTTGATTTCTCCAACATGTTAGGGTACGAGAGGAAACCGTGGTGATTTTTCCAGTCGTCCATTTTGCAGGGCCAGAAATAAGGGTATATTGCCCACCATTACGCATGAGATCAGCCCAGCCTGTTTTCTCATAGAGAGGTAATCTACCCGAGCAAGAGGCAAAGCCATCTTTAAAAAGGGTACCTTGGTGGATTTGGCGATAAGAGGTGCCTTCAAAGTTTTCGGCATCACGAACTTTTAACAAAACACCAGGGCCATAATAACTATCACCACCGAGATTGATTCCAAGCGGGATTGTCTCAGGTACTAGCACGTCATTGGCGATTCTAACAGTGGTGATTTCATTCTCTGGGATTTCTTCATCAGGAATCTCTTCCTCTGGCATTTCACTTTCTGGCATTTGAGCTGTACTGCTCCAGTCATACCGAAAAGTCATAGCCTCAATATCAGTATAGGGCGAATCAATACTCTTGGTGATTGAACAATTACTGATGTTGAACGAATGGATAGCCGAATCATTGGCTTCGTGGAAGCCCATTAATAAGTTGCCATCGGCTAACATCACTATTGCTTCCGCTTCAAAAGGCAAATTATCACAAATCGGTAGTAATTCGCCTGTTGCAAACTGATATTGATATAAGACTGTCCCTTCAACACCATACAGAAATTGACCATCATGACTACAAGTGATAGCTTCAATTTTCTGATGATAAGGCGCTATCATCGTACCGTCACCTGTTAAAGTATCAATCTCAATCAAACCTTTGCCATCAGCCCAACCCCACAAAGTCGATTCACCATTCTGGTTGTTTGGACGAAACGAAATAGCTGAGACTTCCCCAAAGCCGGTGCTACCAATAGAATCCAATTGGCCAGTGTTTTTATTCACCTTGTAAAGATGGCCGTGTGGAAGTTTTCCTTCTGTATCATTACCAGAAGTCGCGTAGAGCCTACTATCTGAGGAAAGAGCCAACCCTTCAATGTCATGGCCCGTATAGAGAGGGCCTAAGGCCTGAACGGTATAATGCTCATTAGGAACATTAGGATTGAAGGTAAACAGTTGGGAATTATTTAATCCAGCATCGTTCACCCCATAACTTAAACAATCATGGGCCATGATAATACCCGCGCCAGAATCACGATCCCATCCCGGCGCTTCGATATCAAGTGCGGTTTGAGTCAGTTTTGCGCGTATCTGTGCCGGTGTCAACGAGGGATTGCCTGATAGCAACAATCCGGCAATAGCGGCGGCATGAGCTGCCGCCGCTGATGTACCGTAAAAAGGACTGAAAAACGGATTCTGACTGGGCATTGCGGTCATGACACCATTAGCAGCAACAAAATCTGGTTTTAGTCTGATTTTACCACCAGTAGCCGAAAAATCCCCAGGTGTGATGGCCGTTCCATCAGCTTCATAAAATACCCGTCTTGGCCCATCACTGCTAAACCCTTCTACCGATTTGTTAAAAGCTGTCGTTTCAACGCTAACCGCGCCAATCGCAAAAGCGTTTTCAGAAGCCGCATGACCAAAAATTTGCCCATCAGTACCATATTCCAAACGCCCTGTAATGGTATTGAGGTGTA
>Ga0316201_10002785_pt1 | contig 12621 bp, 7 predicted proteins | sample CS6wburrow_MG_FD_204516 | JGI IMG/M metagenome (GOLD analysis project Ga0316201, IMG submission 204516) | Coastal sediment microbial communities from Delaware Bay, Delaware, United States - CS-6 worm burrow | ecosystem: Environmental > Aquatic > Marine > Coastal > Sediment | place: USA: Delaware... | reverse complement strand
TAGGAGTGTAGGAATCATGCATTATGTGGACAAAGGTTTAAATGCCCGCATCAAGGAGCATCTGGGGTTTACACCTCCGGATCATGAAGGGGTAGATGTGGTTGGGGCCATGGAAGCCATGCACACCGGAAAAGCAAAGGTTTTTATGTGTTTGGGTGGCAATTTCTTAATGGCAGCCTCGGACACGGATTATACTGCTGAGGCTCTCCAGAAGTGCCGGCTTACCGTGCAGGTGAGTACCAAGCTCAACCGGACTCATCTAGTGACCGGGCAACGTGCGTTGATCCTGCCAACTTATGGGCGTTCTGAAAAAGACCTTAAAAATGGCAAAGAACGCACCATTACTACGGAAAACAGTATGGGAAGGGTACGAGTATCCAAAGGGGTATTAAAACCTGCTTCAGATCATATAATGAGTGAACCCGATATCATTGCGGGACTCGCCCATACGTATTTTAAAGGAGATCACGCGGTAGATTGGCTGCCGCTGGGTGAAAATTATGACCTGATCCGGGAGAAAATAGATTTAGTTGCCAAAGGCTTTAAGAAGACCAATACACAAGCAAAAGGAATAGGGTATTATTTGCCTAATAATGTCCGGGAGCGCGACTTTAGCAAGCTTCCAAACGGGAAAGCAAAAATTACGATCAACAAGTTACCGGGGCATGTATTGGATAAGGACGAATTAATGCTGATGACAATCCGTTCGCACGACCAGTTTAATACCACCATATATGGGATGGATGATCGTTACAGGGGTGTATACAATGAACGGCGTGTACTTTTTATGAATACGGCAGATATGGCTCAACACGGTCTCAAAAAGGAAGACATTGTAGATCTGAGCAGCACGTATGATGGCAAAGTTCGTACTGCCAAAAATTTTAAAATTATCCCTTATAAGATTCCGGCGGGAAATGTAGCGGCATATTTTCCGGAAACCAATCCTTTAGTGCCGTTTAATATGTTTGCAGACCGCAGTGGAACACCCATAAGCAAATCTGTTCGTGTTCGGATAGTGAAAGAACAGGTAAGAAAGCAGTCCATCTGAAATTAACAGTGTAACAAATAGGAAATACCGTTGTCTTATACAAGACAACAACGCTCATTTATACGCAACAATCATGAAAACTATCCATTCCCTCCATAGAAAAGCCATTTTAATCAGTTGTTTTTTACTGTTTTCAATTTCAGGTCTTACGGCACAATCCTCCTTTACGGCTCAAGAGTGGCAGGAGGACCTGCGTTTCCTGCAGAAAACAATCCATAAGGACTATTCCTTTCTATTCAAAAAGGTAACCAAAGAGGATTTTGATGCTGCGGTGGAGGATTTCTATGTTGAAATCCCTCAACTTGAAGCCCATGAAATACTAGTCGGATTTTCTAAATTGGTCGCTTCTTTTGAATACGGGCATACTGTATTTGGATACTGGGAGGGGATTATTCCATATCATCAATTACCAGTGGTACTGTATCACTATGATGACGGTATCTTTCTTCAGGGGGTTCAAAAGGATTACGAGGAAGCATTGGGGACTAAACTACTGGCTATAGAGGGTATGCCAATTGAAAAGGTATTGGAGCTTATGCGCCCCGTTGTACCTGCTGAAAATGAACAATTTGTAAAGGCCTACGGCATACATTACTTAACATTTCCGGAGTTCTTGCATGCTCAGGGAGTGTTAAAGACATTGAAAAACAACATAGTGCTTACCCTGGAAAAAGAAGGGAAGCAATTTGAACAGCAGATAATGGCTGTCCCGGCAGAGCGCTTTCCAAGGCGCTATGGGATGGTGATCCCGGGTGAAGACTGGCTAGAATCGCGCGACCTAAGTGAAACGCCATTGTATCTTAAGCATCTGGATAAAATCTATTACTACGAATACCTGCCGGAGCAAAAAACGGTGTATGTGCGCCAAAGTCAGATCCAGGATGATTCGTTACAGGCTATCCCGGAATTTTATGATGAAGTTTTTGATTTTGTTGACAAGAATGAGGTTGAAAAACTGATCTTGGATGTACGACTCAATGGGGGAGGTAATAATTATAAAAATAAGCCCATTGTAACAGGCGTTATAGGCAGTGAAAAAATTAACCACACCGGCAAATTTATGGTGATTCTGGGAAGAAGGACCTTCTCGGCTTGTCAGAATCTGGTGAATGAATTGCACACCTATACCAATGCAGTGTTTTTTGGAGAACCTACGGGGGAAAACATTAATTTTTATGGCGATAACAGGCCGGTAACCCTGCCTAACACTAAAATAAATGCGTTGCTGTCGTTTGCCTGGTGGCAAGATAAACCACAGTGGGAGAATGGTCCGTGGTTGGCGCCACAAATTGCCACGGGAATGACTTTTGAGCAATACAGGACCAATCAGGACCCTGCATTGGACGCCGCCTTATCGTTTTCTGATGAGAGTTTTATAGCGGATCCCATAGCCCATTTTACGAATTTATTTACTACCGGGAAGGTAGACCAGATTAAGCCAGATGCCATTAAAATGATAGGCGATCCCCATTACCAATTTTTTGACTTCGAAGCAGAATTTAACCGGGTGGGTTATAGATTATTGAATGACCTGCAATTAGAATCAGCCATTTTTGTGTTACAGCTAAATACGGAACTTTTTCCAACATCCGCGAATGCCTGGGACAGTGTAGCAGAGGCTTACTGGAAGGCAGGAGACAGTGCCAAGGCAACAGCGTATTATAATAAAGCCATTTCATTAGATCCGGATGGGCAGACGGGTGCCCATGCCAGAAAGAAGCTGAAAGAGCTACAAAAGGAGCCGATGAAGGAATAGGGAGCAATGTATAGCTATGCTTCTAAAAATGCTAATAGTTCGTACACCAGGAATACGGGCCAGATAATGGCTTTTAAAAAGCCAAGGACGCCCATCCAAAAACTGGTGGCCATGGAAATGTAATAAAAGGCAGCGCCTACAAATCCTAAACCGTAAATAGCACCAGATGTGCCAGACATGTTTTCTTTTTTAGTTCCCATACAGTTTATTTTAGGGTATAAAGTAATAGAAGAAGTATGAGGCTATTTATGATATAAATCATACGAGGGGGAGTTACTCAATTATTCTATTTGACATAATATAAATTATGGTTCAAATATGGTTGTAGTGTAAAACGGCATATACAGCGTATTTGATATAATTGTAGATATAGTAACACGCCAGTGCTCTATATCGTCAACAATTATGTCTAAGCAGTTTTACTGTTAAGTCTATTAATTTTGGAAAGCCATAATTCTATATTATATAAAATAGCAGATCCTTCTAATTTGAAACTTAGTTCCGAAGTTGTCCCATAATTTGCCGTTATATAAAATAGCCACTACCAAATGCTCGATTGTTTTATAAAATAAAATTACTCTGGTAATTTATTTTACACACAATTATCCATCGCTTACCAACGCCAAAAAAAGTTAACCATTTAGGTTTGTTTAGAATTCATGTATTCGATAATAATCCTGCAAGATTTTTTTCTACGGCATTCGGGTAAAGGTTTCCGCAAGAGTATAAAATTACGCTGCCAGATAAGTTCTACATACTTGCTCAAATTCAGCTATGACTCAGTATTTTTTGATTTGAGCTGTTTAATAACATTTATAACTAATTGACATTAGAAATTATACCCGTAAATAGATTAAAGTGAAATTTCACCTATTCATCTATATAAAAAGGCAACCCATCGAAACAGGATCACCTTACAAATATGGTTAGAAGATATTTGTATTAATTAAAATAACAAAGCCTAAATTATAATTACCTTGGTAGCTATGCGATTATTACTTTTTATATTATTACTGCTTATGTCCCTTAATGGGCTTGCACAAAATCACCAATGGGTAGATTCTGAAAATCCCCAGTATAATAAAGCGTCCCTCACCTACTCGCCAAATCGGGCAACAGAAGGTACAACAGCATTGAAAGTTTCTGGTGTTATTAAACAATTGGATCAGAACACCCAGTTAGATAATAATAGCCTTGAAATTAAGCTAGCTAAGCCCTTAGCTCAATCTGAAGATTGGTCTAAATATAGCTTTGTTACAGTAGATATTTATATGGAAGAAAACCCTTCTGGTTTATCTGAAGCAAGGTTAACCCTTACCAATTCTAAGGGAACTATCAGTTCTACTTCATTGATTTTGGGTTGGCAACTTTTTCAATGGGAAAATCATCAAATGACATTTCCTTTAAAGCCCAATGCCTATAGATTTGGTAATTTAGATCCCGATGTTTTAAAGGATGTGGTTAACGTGTCTATTGCTTTTAATAGATATAGTGATGTGTCTAATAACGATCCCTATAAAGCAATTAACTTTCATATTGATAATATGAAATTAGATGGATATCTGCTATGGGATAATTTTGAGGCTCCAGAAATAAGTAAACAAAATAAAGCTAAAAAAACAGATGATGCAGTGTATGAATATGCGCCAGACGGATCAAATATAACCGTTGGCTTAAGTAAAGAAAATGGTGGTATAAAATACCTTAAAGATAATAGTACTGGACAAAAGGTAAGTCAAGGCACTTTAAATAGCAATCTTTGGAAAATTGTTTTCGTCAATGAAAATGAACTACCTGTACTAGAAAGCAAATTATTTAATCCGAAGAACAGGGATTATAGGTTCTCATTTGACCGAAAAAACGGAAGGCTAGTCTATACCTACACAGCAAAGAACGATCAAAAACTTACGTTTAACGTTGCAATTAATGCGATTTCTATAGACGAAATAGAACTAAAAGCTAGCATACAAAACAATACAAATTACGATATACGAAAGGTAATCCTGGCAGAAAAACTAAGTATAAAAACTTCAAAACTCAGAGAAGCCCTATGGCCTATTCAAGAAGGGATGATTCTTTTGCCTACATTTTTTAAGCAACAACGTAGTTCTATAATAGCCAGACCACCAATGTTTGCAGATATTATGGCTTTTAAAACCGAGAAAAACCACTTAGGAGTTTACTTAGTTCAAGACGAGCAATTTCACAAAGAGTTAATTCCTTACCATCCTGTCGATGAACCCGTTTTTCAGCCTTCAAATCTTTGTATTGGGGGTGAAACTGACAATTCATATATGCATTTTGAAATGATCACCTATATTGGAAAGGGAGAACAATGGAGCAGTCCTAGCTTGCGGATTACTATAAACAAAGATTTTCAAGATTTAGCCAAATTGTATCGGGATTCAAATGGATTCGACAATAGCAGTACATATCCATCCCTTGAAACGAAAGTTGGTAAGGATAATTATCAGGCTTTTAAGGAAAGTCCGATTTATTCAATTGAGATGTATAAGATGATATCATGGTTAAAATCTAAAAAAGGGGAATCTTGGCAAACTATAGAAAACGACTGGATTCCTAAACTGAAAAATAAGGGGATTTTACATCTAACCCATTGGCAATATGGAAGAGATCAATATGAATTTGAATTTGAAAATCACAAATTAGAAGATGACCATCCTGATGCCTTGCCTATTTGGTGGGAACGTTATGGCAGCGAAAAAAGTCTTAAAAAACTATTGGCTAAAGGAAAAGAACAGGGCTTCACCTTTATGCCTTTTACTAATTGGACCGTTTGGAATAAAGAAAATCCCTTAACAAAACAAATCCCTAGTCTAATCGAAAGCCCTATGGCTACTAGAAAAATAAGGGGTGCTGATTACCCATACTATGAATATAGAGGCTATATGATTAAACCATGGAACGATCAAGTACGACAAACAAATGACCGTATGTTTCAGAATTATACATATACCTACCCGCAAGACTACATGTTTGTAGATATGACCGGTGAACGCTCATGGCGTTATATTTTATCTGACTCTGGGAAACCTACTGCAGCAGCATATACTCAAGCTGTTATTAATGAAAACCTAAGATTAAGTCGGCAAAAGCCTATTTTTACTGAAGGTATTTTTGATCGAATAGCAAGCTCTACAACCGGTTATTGCCAAACCTTAAAACAAAAATTTTGGAACAACATTCTAAATCATCTTGGAGATGAATATGTGCATTGGGCACCTTACCCATTTGCAGCATCGATAGTTCATGATAAGGTAGCCTTTTACCAACATAACCTTAATCATGAAGTTTGGGCAGCAAAAAGCAGATCGCTAATGAGTTATTATGTGGTTTATGGATATAACTTTTTAATTGATCTTACGACTCATATGAATGAGGATGAAGCAGTTATCAATAAATTAGGAAGCATTCAAAAATTGATTAACTCTAGAATCTGTGGCGAAAAATTATATAAGATAGAGTACCTAAATCAAGATAAATCTGTGGCTAAGACAAGTTGGGGTTCCGAGAATAGAATGCAAGTTATTGGCAATTTTGATTATGCGGAAAAAGGATTACCCTATACTATTAAAGGAACAGATATATCACCAAATGGATTTTATGCCTTTGATGCGAATAAAACTATAGAAGGTGGCATATTTACTAATAAGTATAATAATTATGCCCTTAAAAGTGGTGATCATACTTTTATATTGGAAAAACTACAAGACAAGATTAAGATACATTACTTAGAGGGTACGGGTACAGATATTCATATTACTGTACCAGAAGAAAGCAGCAAAGAGAACCTAAATATTGAATTGATACTCCCTGACAATAGTGTACAAAATCTTAACTATACTATGGTAAACGTTACGACAGTAAAAGTAAACTGTAAAATCTAAGAATACTTATCGAAAAAAGTATTGAATAACTTGGTTATCGCTAGAAAATGGTAATTCGTCTATAGTAATTGTTATCTCAATATATATATGCTCGGTACTCTATTTAAACCATTTAAATTTGGTGTAAAATTAAATAATTGAGTGTATCAAAATTATAAAAATGGAAACATTACGAAACATCTTTGTTATCATTTTAGGACTACTACCAATGCTTAATGTATATGGACAAATAATTGATACTGAAGAGATTGTTTTGAGCTTTGAAAATATAACCTCTGTTGAAGTTACCAAGAATTTCAATGACAAGGAAATTCCTTTTTGGTCTACCACATCAAGCGATGAGCTTATTGAATTATGGGTAGATGGAACAGCTGATATTTCTGCTTCCGATGGCAAATATTTTGTGGAGTTAAATGCTACAGAAATAGCCTCATTATATTTTGATATAAAAACACAAGGTTATGACACCCTAAAATTATCCTTTGATCATAGAGCCAGACTAAGTGGGGGTTTTGATGAAATTGAAATACTATCGAGTAATAGTCAGAAAGTACTGAAATCGTATGGAAGTTTTAAATCTGATAATCAAAAATGGAATACCAATACCATTGCCATACCTATTGAAAAAGATCATGAGATAACAAGGATTGTATTTAAAGGCCTTTCTACTGTTAGTGATGATCCTTCTATTGGCAATTTTATTGATAATGTTCGGTTAAGATTGACAAAAAGTGTTATTGAGCCAGAAGCAGTTACAATTAATATATACCCTAATCCTTTTGTAGATTATATTATTGTTGATGCCGGAAATTCTAAATCAAATTTTGAATTTAGTTTATATAATATGCAGGGAGAATTAAAAAAACAGCAACAGTTTACATCTCAAACTACCATTAATTTACAAGAACTAAAAGCTGGCTTATTTATATCTACTATTTTGGATACTTCAACTAAATTCATAACACAAACTAAGATTATTAAAAACTAGCTATCTTTAAATTTAAGGTAATGAATTGCTGAAAAAGAATATTTTAGTCATACTAAATGATTTAGGTTGTTCTGTAAGCTATTTTGATGAGACTAATTAATATTTGGCAAAAATAGATCAATACACATGCACACTTCGCTTCTATCGTCGCTTCGGGCAAAGAGTATTCCATTTCATTTTTTTAAAGAAACTTTTAGAAAGAAAAAATCAAAGAAAATTTGAGGAAAGAACTTCGCTTTTACCAAAGCAAAGTTACATAACGCAGAGCATTATGATACAATTATGCCAATTGTATAAATTTGTATCTTAATACCCTGCGGCTTGACCATCCTTTCTTGATTCTGATGCTCCCGAATACACTTGATTTTTTAAATCAATACCTATTGCTTGGTACCCACCGTACATCCCCACGCCAAAACCAATACGATGGCCTTTTTTCCTTAACTCCCTTAGGGTTTGGGGGTCAAAACCACTTTCAAGATATAAGGTACCTCCATTGGTCATTTTAGACCCTGTAGGTTGCGAACTGCCCCGATGTCGCATTCTTGGTGCATCCCCGGCTTCTTGCAAATTCATTCCAAAGTCAACGATGTTCACCACAATCTGTGCATGGCCCTGAGGCTGTACTGCTCCGCCCATAAGACCAAAACTTACCCAGGGTTTACCATGTTTAGTAATAAATGCGGGAATAATGGTGTGAAATGGGCGTTTACCAGGCACCAATGCATTGGCATGGCTCCTATCTTGAACATTGAACATTTGTCCGCGGTTTTGAAGAACAAAGCCCAATCCATCAGGTACCATACCCGATGCAAACTCGGAATAAATACTTTGTATGAACGAAACCATGTTGCCTTCCTTATCGGCTACTGTCAGATAGGTCGTATTCCCTGTTTCTATTTCCATATCACCAGCGGGATAGGTATCTGCAGCTTTGTCGGGACTCATAAGGTTCCTTCGTTGTGAAGCATATTCATCTGATAATAGTATTTCCAAAGGAATCTTGTTGAATTCGGGATCTGCATAAAATTTGGCCCTGTCTTCGTAGGCCAACTTTTTGGCTTCTGTAAGCACATGTAAATATTCTGCACTACCAAAGCCCATTTCACCGATATCAAATTCTTCAAGAATATTCAACATCTGCAGTGCAGCGGTACCCTGTCCATTGGGTGGAAGTTCCCAAACATCATAACCCCGATAGTTCACAGAAACCGGCGTTACCCAATTGGAAGTATGGCTTGCCAAGTCCTCATATCTTAAAAATCCGCCATGCTTTTTCATGTAGCTATCGATGGTCTTCGCAATGGAACCTTTATAAAAGGCATCGCGACCATCTTTGGCAATTTGTTCATAGGTATTGGCCAAATCTTGATTTACAAATACTTCTCCTTTAACCGGAGGTCTACCAGCAGGCATATAGGTTTGGGCAAAACCCGGTTGATCCTTTACCCCTTCATAACTTGATGCCATTTCATAGGCAATGACTTCTGATACGGGAAATCCATTTCTGCCATAATCTATAGCAGGTTGCAAAATCTCTTCTATGGATAACCGGCCAAATTTCTCATGTAACTTGAACCAACCATCTACGCAGCCCGGCACCGATACTGGTAATGGGCCATAAAAGGGAACATAATTTAATCCTTTTTCCATGAAATAATCAATAGATAAGGATTTGGGTGCCCTACCGCTACCATTTAAACCATATAATTTCTTTTCTTCAGCGGACCAAACCATAGCAAAGACATCGCCCCCAATACCACAACTCGCCGGTTCCACAAGTCCTAGCACAGCGTTGGCAGCTATTGCGGCATCAATTGCACTACCTCCCTTTTTTAAGATATCTAAAGCGACTTGGGTGGCCAACGGTTGGCTTGTTGCTGCCATGCCGTTTTGTGCCAAAATTTCAGAGCGCGTAGTAAAGGTTTCACCGGTTAATCGATCTTGGGCATTTACCATGCTCCCTAAGGCAATCAAGGAAATAATGGAAAGTAAAAATTTCATTTTCAAATTTTTAAAGGGTAGTACTTATTTGGGCCAAAACGGTTCAAATAATTGGATTGGATTTAATAATTGGTTTATTCCATTAAATATAGGGATAGTGGACTCAACTTACCAGGCTATTCGAAAAAAAGTTGACTTCTAAATTAGAGAAAATACGTTTTAAACTAAATTTAAAAGGCATCATACTCTCTTATAGAATAAAATGTTTATAAACATTTTAATTATTTATTAACCATATTATTGATTCCTTTCCACACACATTCCACTACGCTCCTATCGTCTCTTCGTAAAAAGAGTGTTCCATTAACATTGCAGAAGAACTTTTAGAAGAAAAATTTAAAGAAAGAGAAAGGTAAAATACTTTGCTTTACCCAAGCAAAGTGTCATAATGCAAGACATTATAGAACAATATCATCAGTAATTTGTATCAGACATTATCGGTATGATCTAGGTCATACCGTTAATAGTAATGTTAATCACGTTTTATTGACTAAAAACTCCAGCGTAGTCGCACAAAAAAACTATTTCCAAGAATCTGATATTCGGCAAATTCAAAAAATGATTGCCCCGTAAAGTCAAGTTCCCAATTTGTGGTTATAGAATAGCCTAAACTCGGCATTATAATTACTGAATGATTTGTAGGTGAATAAATAGTACTGAAAGTACCTTTAAAAATGGGCGTAAATTCTTTGGCTAATTGTAAAAATCCGGAAAATTCAAAAGGCATTAGGTTTTTAGCACTTAAATTGGTATAAACCAACGTTCCTAAATTATTTGACGCTTCATTATCAGTGCTATTATATAAAATAGAACCGTTGATATAGAGTCCTTTTTTAAATCCATAGTCGACAGAAAATGAAGTGCTCAAAACATTTTCTGAGTTGAAATAACGCTCATATGGAACAAAATAAGTTACTTCTCCTTTAAATCCGGCATTCTTTAAATTTCCAGCCCAACCAGCTCCAATTACCCAATCCTTTTGGTACACTCCTGTAATTAACTGAATATCATAAGAGCCTGTATTGAATTTGTACATTGCTGAAACGATATGATCATCTTTACTTCTCCCCTTTTTTGCTGCTACTTCAATCTTGCTGAAATCACCTAAATAGTATTGAATGCGAATGGCATCACTTCCTGGACGCTCTTCGTAATCAAAATCAAGAAGATTGTAGGTGTTGAAAATATCGTTAGGATTCCACGCTAAATTCATTCCCCAATTTACACGTTGCCTACCCAATGTGATATCCCAATCGCCTTTTGTATAATTAATTAAAGCCCTGTCTATAGTTGTATTGAAAAGTAGACTTCCATCATCGATTACATTCCACGATAAGTCGACCATACCATTATTCTGAGAAATGAAATTTGTAAAACCGAATATGTTTTTAACATTATCACCATAAAACAGGCGATTTCTAAATTCTAGTCTAACTGTAATTTCATCCGAAGGAATATATTTAAAATTGAGTCTGTTGTGTAAGAAGGTAGTCCACTGCAATTGATCTAAGTTGTCAATAAAACTAAATTCGTGTAGATTTTTAATATAGCCGGACAGAAATAACGTTTCCTCCTTTTCTTGCGCATTTATAATAGTTAAAGTGAATAGTAACAGATATGTTAAAAACAGCCTTTTCATAATGATTAGGTAGGTGTTTGTGCAACATCTGAATCTATTTTACCATCAACCAATGTTATTACTCTTCTTGCCTTTTTAATCACTCTTTGGTCGTGCGTAGAAAACAAAAAGGTGATTTTTTCTTCTTTATTCAGTTTTGCCATAATATCGAGTAAATTGGCTGCTGATTTTGAATCTAAATTTGCTGTTGGTTCATCAGCTAATATTATTTTTGGTTTAGAGGCCAAAGCTCTCGCTACTGCAACACGCTGTTGTTGGCCTCCAGATAGTTCGCCTGGTTTACTATTTATTTTATCTTCTAGTCCTACTTCTTCTAGTAATGTTAATATTCTTTTTTCGCGTTCACCTTTTGACATATGTTGTAACTGCAAAACAAATCCCACATTCTCTTTTGCTGTGAGGACAGGAATCAAGTTAAATGACTGAAACACAAACCCAATATTGTATAATCTGAAATCTATTAACTTGTTTTCTGAAAGTTTTGTGATTTCTACACCATCAATGAAAACAGTGCCTTCTGTTGGCTCATCCAATCCACCCATCATATTCAATAATGTAGATTTTCCTGAGCCGGAAGGTCCAACTAATGCAACAAATTCACCTTCTTCAATATGAACATGCACATTTTGAACCGCATGAACTGGAATTGTTTTGGGATTGAATGTTTTACTCACATTATGTGCATCTATAATTGTTTTTGCCATAACTTTAAATTTTACGTATTGCTTCTGATGGATTTAATTGCAATGCCTTATAGGCAGGATAAATAGCCGATAGTATTGCGGTTATTAAACACATAGTTACTATAATGACATATTTTTCTTGATCTAACGACGGATATATCATTGAACTAAAACCATAAGAGGCCAATCCTTCTGAAAACATCGAGATATTTATTCCGGTTTCCCCTAATACTGTAACAGTCAACCATCCAACCAGCAAGCCAATTGGGGAACCTATAACTGTTAAATAAAAAGTTTCCAACATGATCATTAGGAATATCTTACGTTTATTTAACCCAATTGCCATCAGCATTCCAAGTTCACGAATGCGCTCTAAAACAGACATTAGCATGGTGTTGATGATACCAAATGTTAAGGCTAATAGAATGATTCCGCTAATAATATAGGTGTACAGGTTAAAAGAGTATATGATCATTCCCAATTCAGGAGAAAGCTCTTTCCAATCTTCGATTTTTCCTTTTGAGACAACAGTTCTACTATAGTTTTTAATGGTATCTAGTTGTTCTTCATCTTTTATCAAAATGGCTATTTC
>Ga0316201_10002784_pt1 | contig 12623 bp, 9 predicted proteins | sample CS6wburrow_MG_FD_204516 | JGI IMG/M metagenome (GOLD analysis project Ga0316201, IMG submission 204516) | Coastal sediment microbial communities from Delaware Bay, Delaware, United States - CS-6 worm burrow | ecosystem: Environmental > Aquatic > Marine > Coastal > Sediment | place: USA: Delaware... | reverse complement strand
GCAGACGTATTGTTTACCTCGGTATCCAAGGATAGCCGCGAAATCGTCAACGGTTCCCTGTATGTGGCAATTAAAGGCGAGAGCTTTGATGGCCATGAATTTGTTGAGCAGGCGGGTGTTGCGGGTGCTGCAGGTGCGCTCGTGAGTGAAGCTCAGGCCGCCGAGCTGCCGCAGATACGCGTCAATGATACACGGCGCGCACTTGGTGAGCTTGCCGCGTACTGGAGACAGCAATATACCGGCAAACTGGTAGGTATTACTGGCAGCAATGGTAAGACCACGGTGAAGGAGATGACGCGAAGCATACTCGAACACGCAGCGGCTGCCAACCAGGTATTGTCAACAGTGGGTAATCTGAATAATGACATCGGTATGCCAATGACCCTGTTAAGTCTGCGTGAGCAGCATCGCTTTGCTGTGATCGAAATGGGCGCAAATCATCCTGGTGAAATTGACTATCTGACTCATATTGCACAACCGCATGTTGCGGTCATTACCAATGCAGGCCCTGCACATCTCGAAGGATTCGGCTCAATCGAGAAAGTCGCGAGTTCCAAAGCTGAAATTTATTCCGGCATTGTTGAAGGTGGCACTGCTGTCATTAATGCGGATGACGTCTTTGCAGATTACTGGGCAGGTATTTGCAATAAGCTCGGTGGCGACAGATCAGTGATCAGGTTTTCGATGCGGGATGAATCGGCTGATGTATTTGCAGCGATAACGCATACTGACGGAAAAACCGAAGTACGGATTAAAACTCCGCTGGGTGATGGGGTCGCGCAGCTCGCAGTCCCCGGTGAACACAATGTGATGAATGCGCTTGCTGCTACTGCGATCGCTGTTGCTCTGGAGGTCAGTCTCGAAGATATCATCAAGGGTCTGAATGCATTTGGTGGTGTCAGTGGAAGGCTTGCTACGTGTTACACATCAAGCGGTGCGCGTATTATCAATGACACCTACAATGCTAACCCGCTGTCACTGAATGCGGCGATGAACGTACTGGTTGCCTTCGAAGGCGATACATGGCTCGTTCTCGGTGATATGGCCGAACTTGGTGATATGGAAGAAGAGCTTCATCGCCAGGTTGGTGAGCAGGCGCGTTTACTGGGCATTAAGCACTTGCTCGCAACCGGCAGGCTGGCACGTTTTGCAGTGGAGTCATTTGGCCGGGGTGCGCAGTTCTTTGATGATCGTCAGCAGCTGGTTAAACAGCTTGAGCAGAATATTGCCGGGGATTCGGTTGTGTTGGTCAAAGGCTCACGCAGTATGGGCATGGAGCAAATAGTCAATGCGCTTGTTGATGAGCGTGATGCACAGGGGGCTCACTGATGCTGCTGTATATAACTGAATTCCTGGAGCAGTTTCATAGTGGCTTCAATGTGTTCCAGTACCTGACGCTGCGTGCCATCCTGGGGACAATAACGGCACTGGTATTGTCGCTGATTATCGGGCCTTCAATGATACGCAAACTGACCAGTTACAAAATTGGTCAGCAGGTTCGTGATGATGGGCCGCAGACGCATCTGTCCAAAGCAGGCACGCCGACAATGGGCGGTTCACTGATTCTGATATCAATTGCGATCAGTACCTTGTTGTGGAGTGACCTGGGCAATCACCAGATGTGGGTGGCTTTGATAGTGACATTATTATTTGGACTGATTGGCGGCGTTGATGATTACAAGAAGCTGCTTTATGGCAATTCAAAAGGTTTGTCTGCGAAAGTAAAATATCTCTGGCAAACCGTGTTTGGACTCGGTGCTGCCGTGTTGTTGTATCAACTTGCAGATACGCCGATTGAGACATCATTGATCATGCCGTTTTTGAAAGATGTCGTTGTTGAGATGGGCTGGTTCTTTATCGTGTTTACCTATTTCGTCATCGTTGGTTCAAGTAATGCAGTCAATCTGACTGACGGCCTCGATGGTCTTGCGGTTATGCCGACTGTAATGGTAGCCGGGGCCCTGGGTGTTTTTGCTTACGCAACCGGACACTCCACATTCGCGAACTACCTCGGTATTCCATATATAGCCGGTGTAGGTGAACTGGCAATATTTTGCGGAACGATGGTAGGAGCCGGGCTTGGTTTCCTCTGGTTCAACACCTATCCGGCGCAGGTGTTTATGGGTGATGTCGGTGCGCTGGCACTTGGTGCGGCTCTGGGTGTGGTTGCAGTACTGGTAAGGCAGGAGATCGTGCTGCTGATAATGGGTGGCGTTTTCGTCATGGAAACGGTGTCTGTCATTTTACAGGTAGGTTCTTACAAGCTTACCGGCAGAAGAATTTTTCGGATGGCGCCATTACACCATCATTTCGAATTAAAGGGTTGGCCGGAGCCGAGAGTGATCGTGCGATTCTGGATCATAACCGTTGTGCTGGTATTGGTCGGACTGGCTTCATTGAAGGTTCGATAGTGAAACTATGTTACAGGCAGTAATCAGGACTAATGAAATGACAACACCGCGAAGAGATGCGCATGCCTATACCCTGGTCGTTGGACTTGGTCTGACCGGCATGTCAGTGGTGCGTCATTTAAACAAGCTGGGCGAATCAATAGTGGTCGCTGATAGCCGCGATATTCCGCCGGCGATGAAAGAATTTAAAGATACGTTCAATAACATACCTTTATATACAGGAAAATTTGATCGCAAGCTGTTTATCAACGCTCAGCGCATTGTTGTCAGTCCAGGCGTACCGCTCAGTGATCCGGCCTTGCAGCAGGCACGTGATGGCGGGGTGGAGATTAGCGGTGATATCGATTTGTTTGCGCATGAAGTTGATGCACCGGTTGTCGCAATTACAGGCTCCAACGGCAAGAGCACGGTGACAAGCTTGCTGGCATCGATGGCAAACAGGGCGGGCGTTAATGCCGTTGCCGGCGGCAATATCGGCTTGCCGGTGCTGGACCTGCTGAATGATGCAAAAGAACTGTACGTACTCGAGCTGTCCAGTTTTCAGCTGGAAACCCTCAACCGACTGCCAATGGCTGCGGCTGTCGTACTCAATGTCAGTCCTGATCATATGGACCGATATGCTGACGTCAATGCCTATGCGATGAGCAAGCAGGCAATATATGAGAATGCATCGTGCGCGATCATTAATCGTGATGATGACTTCGTCAGCAAAATGTTGAACCATCAGCAAAATTCAATTGGTTTTACCTTGAATAAGCCTGCTGCGGGTGATTATGGTCTGTGCAAAAAAGATGGCGAGCAGTATCTATGTGTTGGCGATGAGATATTGCTAAACACGGCGGAGTTGAAAATTCGCGGACAACATAATTATGCAAATGCGCTGGCGGCGCTGGCATTGGGGTCAAGCATCGGCTTGCCGGTGCAGGCAATGATCGATGCACTTAAGGAATTCCCCGGCCTCGAGCATCGCACACAGTGGGTTGCACAGATAAATGATGTTAACTGGTTTAACGACTCCAAGGGAACAAACGTTGGCGCAACGCTGGCAGCTATTGATGGTTTGCCTGGCAAGCATGTACTGATTGCAGGTGGCCAGGGCAAAGGTGCAGATTTCCTGCCATTGCGCAATATTGCAAAACAGCGATTACGTGCTGTCATCCTGATCGGTGAGGATGCAGAAAAGATTGCACAGGCAATTGATCAGCTTGTGCCCGTAAGATTTGCCGAGGATATGCACGAGGCGGTGCATCTTGCGGCAGATTTAGCGCAGCAGGGCGATAATGTTTTACTGTCGCCTGCCTGTGCAAGTTTTGATATGTTCCAGGGTTTTGCCCATCGTGGTGAAGTTTTTATGAAGGCTGTTGAGGAACTGCGCTCATGAGCATCACTATCCCGGTTTCCACAGTTGCACCAGCGCTCAAGCGGGCCACCGAAGGTCAATTAGAAAAGCTTGACCTGGTATTGTTAATTACCAGTCTGGCTTTAATGGCTGTCGGGCTGGTGATGGTAACGTCAGCATCGATCAGTATCGCGGACCGCAACCTGTCATCACCTTTTTATTATTTACAGCGCCAGTCAGTATTTATCGTGCTCGGCCTGATAGCTGCCTGGCTTGTATATCAGGTACGCCTGGTGCATTGGGAAAAATCCGGTATGGCCCTGCTTGGTTTCTCACTGTTTCTGTTGATGCTGGTGCTGATACCCGGTGTCGGCAAAGAGGTCAATGGTAGTACGCGCTGGATTTCGCTGGGCGTATTCAACCTGCAGGTATCAGAAGCGGTGAAGCTATTCATGATTATATACGTGGCCGGATACCTGGTGCGCCATGGCGAAATAGTCAGAACCTCGATCTGGGGTTTTATTAAACCGATGCTGATGGTCGGTCTGGCAGCATTACTGCTATTGCTGGAGCCGGATTTTGGTGCAACGGTTGTCATCATAGGTGCCGTGCTTGGCATGATGTATCTTGGTGGTGTGCGCTTCATGCAATTTGTTTCTTTCCTCGGATTGTTTGGTGCTGCCGCATTATTGCTGGTAGTGTCATCGCCGTATCGCATGGCGCGATTAACATCATTTATGAATCCATGGGCAGATCCATACGACAGCGGTTTTCAGTTGACCCAGTCACTGATCGCCATTGGTACCGGTGGATGGTTTGGCACAGGTCTGGGCGGTAGTGTGCAGAAGCTGTTTTATCTGCCTGAATCCCACACCGATTTCCTGTTTGCGGTGTTATCGGAAGAGCTGGGCTTTGTCGGTGTCTGTATGATTATCGTGTTGTACTCGATTCTGTTTTATCGTGCGATACGCATCGCGCTGCAGGCCGAAAAATGTGGTAACCGGTTTGCAGCATATGTTGCCTATGGAATAGGTATCTGGCTGGCTATGCAGGCGGTTATCAACATGGGTGTAAACATGGGCATGCTGCCTACCAAGGGACTGACCTTGCCGTTGATGAGTTATGGAGGCAGCAGCCTGGTCATTTGCTGTATGGCTATTGGTCTGCTGTTGCGTATTCATTATGAATGTGGCGTGTATACGAATCAGGCAGTGAACCAGAAAGGCAAAAAGCGCTCTGCTAAATCTCGTACACGCAGACGGAGATCCGACTCATGATGTCGGTGAAACCAGTATTGATTATGGCGGGTGGTACCGGAGGCCATGTGTTTCCGGCACTGGCAGTTGCAGATGAGCTGCGTGCACGCGGAGTGCCGATCGTGTGGCTGGGTACACGCAATGGTATTGAAGCGCGCGTGGTGAAACAGGCAGGTTATCAGATCGAGTGGCTGAGTATTACAGGATTGCGCGGCAAGAATACTGCAACTTTGCTGCTTGCACCATTTAGATTGATGATGGCCTGTGCACAGGCATTTCGGGTTTTATCGCAAAGAAAGCCCAGTGCTGTGCTGGGTATGGGCGGATTTGCTGCAGGCCCGGGTGGTCTTATGGCATGGGTAATGCGCCGTCCATTGCTTATCCATGAACAAAACGCGGTAGCTGGTCTGACCAACCGCATACTTGCGCGCCTCGCTAACGAAGTGCTGGAAGCTTTTCCTCAAACCTTCAATAAAAAAGCCCGCGTAGTAGGTAATCCGGTACGCAAACAGATACAGCAACTATCTGATCCGCAAATGCGAATTGGCAGTCACACGGGTGCGTTGCGTGTGCTGGTGATTGGCGGCAGCCTTGGTGCAGCCAGGCTGAATGAGATTGTGCCTGAGGCAGTGAGCAAGATTGCTGCTGAAGCAAGGCCTGAAATAATTCATCAAACGGGCCTGGCGAAGCTTGAAATCACGCGGGAGTTTTATCAGCGTCACGGGGTTGATGCACGCATAGAGGCCTTCATTGAAGATATGGCAGAAGCGTATGGCTGGGCTGACCTGGTGATATGCCGAGCAGGTGCAATGACCGTGTTTGAACTTGCCGCTGCCGGTGTTGGCTCGATACTGGTGCCATATCCCCATGCGGTTGATGATCACCAGAGCGCAAATGCAGAGTACCTGGCCAGGAAAGGTGCTGCCATCGTAAGACAACAGCACGAGCTTAGCAGCGACTGGTTGAGCGACACTATCAAACAGATGACGCAGCAGCGCGATACCCTGATCAGGATGGCTGTGGCAGCGCGTAGTATGGCGAAGCCGGATGCGGCTAATGAAGTTGCTGACCGCTGTATGCACGCTGGAGGTCTGGCATGATTACCGATCATTCAAGCCTGACACCTTTTATGCAGCGTGTGCGGAAAGTGCATTTTATCGGTATCGGCGGTGTCGGCATGAGTGGTATAGCCGAGGTTATGAACACCATAGGTTATCAGGTCAGTGGTTCGGATATGAGTGAGGGCGCGGTAACCGAGAAACTGAAAGCGGCGGGTATAAAGGTATTCAAAGGGCATGCAGCAGAAAATGTCCGCGATGCCGATGTTGTCGTTACATCAAGCGCCATTTCTGCAGACAACCCTGAAATCCAGGTTGCTCGTTCACGCATGATACCGGTTGTGCCACGAGCAGAAATGCTCGCGGAATTAATGCGTTTCAGTAACGGCATAGCCGTCGCAGGTACACATGGCAAGACTACGACGACATCACTGGTGGCCAGTATTATGGCTGAAGGTGGTTTAGATCCAACCTATGTTATCGGCGGCAAGCTCAACAGTTCTGCCAGCAATGCAAAGCTGGGTACTGGCCAGTACCTGGTTGCTGAAGCTGATGAAAGTGATGCATCGTTCCTGTACCTGCAGCCTATGCTGGCCGTAGTGACCAATGTGGATGCCGACCATTTGTCGACCTATGGCGGCGACTTCAACCGCTTGCGAAATGCATTCGTGGAATTCCTGCATCACTTGCCGTTCTACGGGTTGGCGATTGTATGTGTTGATGATGAAAATATACGGAAATTGCTGCCGAAAATCACACGCCAGGTCATACGTTACGGTATTGAGCAGGATGCCGATATCTGCGCATCCAATATCAGGACATCAGGCTTGCAAAGTACATTCGATGTGATGCTGCCTGATAGTGAAGATTCATTGAGCATTACGCTCAATCTGCCCGGGCGACATAATGTATTGAATGCGCTGGCGGCAATTGCCGTTGCCCATGAGCTGGGTGTTGACAAGGAAGCAATAAAAACTGCGCTTAAGAATTTTGCCGGTATTGGCAGACGCATGCAGATGTACGGTGAACTTACAATACCTTCTGGCGTGATAACAATGGTGGATGATTACGGCCACCATCCGACTGAAGTTGCAGCTACGCTGCAGGCGGTTCGTAGCAGTTGGCCAGGCAAGCGGCTTGTCGTTGTATTTCAGCCGCATCGATACAGTCGTACACATGATCTGTTCGAAGATTTTACCTCGGTGTTGGCGGATGTTGATGTATTGCTCATCTCTGAAGTTTATGCGGCAGGCGAGCAGCCTGTCGCGGGTGCAGATGCACGATCATTGTGTGCGGCGGTACGTCAGCGTGGCAAGGCCAACCCGATATTTGTTGAAGATATCGATGAAATAGATCGTGAACTGGCATCTGTTTTACAGGATGGCGATGTGCTACTGACACTGGGTGCAGGCAGCATAGGTCGGGTGGCATCCGAATTGCCACAAAAGTTGCAGGAGGCGGCATGACATGGAGGCAGCTCGGATTATGACTATGCCACCGCTTCGAGGCGAGATGCGCTATGACGAGCCGATGGCACGTCATCTGAGCTGGCGCACAGGCGGTAATGCAAAATGCTACTACCTGCCCGTGGATATTGAAGACCTGTCAGTGCTGCTGGCATCACTGCCCGAAGGTGAAGATATTTTGTGGCTGGGCCTGGGCAGTAATACCCTGGTGCGCGATGCCGGCTTTGATGGCACCGTGATTGCATTGCAGGGTGTCATGAACGAGCTCGAGCGCCTTGATGATAATCGTGTCTATGCCGGCGCCGGTGTAACGGCTTCAAAGCTGGCGCGCTATTGCGCAAAACAGAACCTGATCGGTGCAGGTTTTTTTGCCGGTATACCGGGCCTCGTTGGCGGTGCGCTGGCAATGAATGCCGGTGCTTATGGCGGAGAAACATGGCGCCATGTAGTCAGTGTCGAGACCATCGATCGCAAAGGCAACAGGCATAAGCGTAATGCTGACGAATACCAGGTTGGCTATCGCAGTGTTAAGGGACCGGCTGATGAGTGGTTTACAGCGGCAACGTTCCAGTTTGAAAAGGGTGACGGCAGTGCTGCCAGTGCCAGTATCAAGCAGCTGCTTGCCAGGCGTGCGGAAACACAGCCGATGGGTGCTGCAAGCTGTGGTTCAGTCTTTACCAATCCCGAAAATGATCACGCGGCACGTTTGATCGAGGCTTGCGGACTGAAAGGTTATCGCATTGGCGGTGCCGTGGTTTCGCAGAAGCACGCGAATTTTATTATCAATGACAACAACGCCAGTGCGGATGATATCGAGTCATTGATCAGGTACATACAACAAACCGTGCTCGAGCAGCAGGGTGTGCAGTTACAGACCGAAGTTCGAATCGTAGGAGCTCTGGCATGAGTCATGTAGGCAATTTCGACTACGGCAAGGTCGCTGTCCTGATGGGTGGCTGGTCAGCCGAGCGTGAGATATCACTGCTGAGTGGTGGTGCCGTTTTAACTGCGCTGCAACAAAAAGGCATTGATGCACATGGTGTTGATGTGGGGCATGACATTGCTTCAGTGCTTGCAGCGGGTGATTACAGCCGTGCATTGATCATGTTGCATGGGCGTGGTGGCGAAGATGGTGCAATGCAGGGACTGCTGGAGGTAATGGGCCTGCCCTATACCGGTTCGGGGATCCTGGGATCGGCTCTGGCCATGGACAAGTTGCGTTGCAAGCAGGTGTGGGCTGCTGAAGGCTATCCAATACCCGAGTACATGGTGCTTGAGACCAAGCAGGACTGTAATGACGCTGTTGAAAAACTGGGATTGCCCTTGATTATCAAGCCTGCACTGGAAGGTTCCAGCATAGGTATGAGCAAGGTCGAGGCTGAAGATGAAATGCTGCCTGCATTCAATATTGCACGTGAGTGTGAAGGTACGGTCCTCGCGGAGAAATGGATAACAGGTGCTGAGTACACTGCGGCAATTCTGAATCACAAGGTTTTACCGATGATACGGCTGGAGACGGACAGAGCGTTTTATGACTACGTCGCCAAGTATGAAGCAAACGATACGCGTTACATTTGCCCGTGTGGACTCGAGCAGTCAAAAGAGCAGGAGCTTGGATCAATATTGCTGAGCGCATTTGATGCGATCGATGCAAGTGGTTGGGGGCGGATTGATTTCATGCTCGATGCAAATGGGCAACCCTGGCTGATCGAGGCGAATACAGTGCCGGGTATGACCAGTCATAGCCTTGTACCGATGGCGGCGAAACAGGGGGGTATCGAGTTTAATGAACTGGTCATCGAAATACTGAGAAGCAGTTATGGGCGCCAGGCGTAAACAGCGTAAGCAGAAAAGCAGGGTGAATTACCGTCGCTGGTACAGGCCGTTGATTCTGGTTGTGCTTGTAGCAGGCGGCTGGCAACTTTCTGAACGCATGCCCGCAGAAGTTATGCCGATAGATAATGTGAAAATTGAAGGCGCGTTTGTATATTTATCCAGGGACGATATTCAACAGCAATTGAAGCAGGTGTTAACGGGTGATTTTTTTACGGCTGATATAGAAGCGGTGAGAGCATCGCTACTGTCGCTGCCATGGGTGCAGGATGCATCGATTCGAAGGCAGTGGCCTTCAACAATGCAGATACGCATCGTTGAGCGGCGTGCTGTGGCTTACTGGTCTGATGATTCGCTGTTGAGTGATGAAGGTGAGCTGTTCAGGCCAAAAAACATTAACAGAGAGATGCAGATACCGGTGATAAATGGGCCTGAAGGTTTGCATCATAAAGTTTGGGGATTCCTTGTTTCCCTGCACACCGAACTATCCGGTCTCGGACTTGAAGTTAACAAGCTGATACTGGATGAGCGCAGGTCGTGGTCGATGCAGTTGTCAAACGGCGTCGAGTTACAACTTGGTAGAAATGATACGGAAAGACGCATACAGAGATTCGTTAAGGTTTTCTCTATGCAAAATGCACCAAATATTGATGATATTAATTATATAGATCTGCGCTATCCGAATGGATTTGCAATGAAAAGTAAAACATCGCACGTCAAGGACAGTGATGCAGGTCTGAATAACATTTCAGGGTGGATAAGATATGCATAATTCATCAGTTTGGCAGGAGTATTTTTATATATTCAAGGTGCTGTGGCGCAGTGGGCAGTCTGCATTTCATGCAATATCGAGGCAAAAGATCGGCAATGGTTATACGCGTGGTAGAGGCGCATAAGAATGACTAAAAAGTCAGACAAGAATATGATCATCGGCCTGGATATTGGCACATCAAAAGTTGTGGCCATCGTTGGTGAAGTTAATCCGGAAGGTGAGATTGAAATCGTCGGGCTTGGGTCTCACCCATCACGCGGACTTAAAAAAGGCGTGGTGGTAAATATCGAGTCAACAGTGCAGTCGATACAGCGCGCTATTGAAGAAGCCGAACTCATGGCGGGGTGCCAGATTCAATCCGTTTATGCCGGTATTGCGGGCAGTCATATTCGCAGCCTTAACTCGCACGGTATTGTTGCTATTCGTGAGCGTGAAGTTTCAAGCGGCGACCTTGACAGGGTGATTGATGCTGCCCGTGCGGTGGCGATTCCGGCAGATCAGCGCATTCTGCATATCCTTCCGCAGGAATTTATTATCGATAGCCAGGAAGGCATACGCGAGCCCATAGGTATGTCCGGTGTGCGTCTTGAAGCAAAAGTTCATCTTGTGACCGGTGCGGTCGGCGCTGCACAAAATATCATCAAATGCGTCAGGCGCTGCGGCCTCGAAGTTGACGATATTATTCTGGAACAGCTGGCGTCCAGTTATTCGGTACTGACCGATGATGAAAAGGAACTGGGTGTCTGCCTGGTTGATATAGGCGGCGGTACAACTGATATTGCGGTATTTACCGACGGCGCAATTCGCCATACCGCCGTGATTCCGATTGCCGGAGACCAGGTCACCAATGACATAGCGGTAGCTCTGCGTACACCTACCCAGTATGCCAATGAGATCAAGATTAAATATGCCTGCGCATTACGCCAGTTAGCCAACCCGGATGAGACCATCGAGGTGCCCAGTGTTGGTGACCGCCCACCGCGAAAACTGTCACGGCAGACTCTGGCAGAAGTGGTCGAGCCCCGTTATGAAGAGCTGCTGGCACTGGTGCAGGCTGAACTGCGCAAGAGCGGATTTGAAGAGATGATTGCTGCCGGTGTTGTTCTGACCGGCGGCAGTTCAAAAATGGATGGTGTCGTTGAACTGGCAGAAGAGATATTTCATGTCCCGGTCAGGCTGGGGCTACCACAGTATGTTTACGGATTGTCCGATGTTGTAAGCAATCCCATACATGCTACTGGCGTTGGACTCCTGCTGTTCGGGCATCAGCACCGTGACTCAGGAACAAGTCATATGATGATGGAAGGTGGATTCAAGGGATTGTTTGACAGGATGAAGAGTTGGTTTCAGGGAAATTTTTAAACACATGTATCAGGATAAAGACATTATGTACTCAAAAACAATAAATCATTCAGGGGAGAATTATCATGTTTGAACTTATGGACTCTGTAGCACAAGAAGCCGTCATAAAAGTAATCGGTGTTGGTGGTGGAGGCGGTAACGCTGTCCAGCACATGGTGACCAGTGGAATCAGTGGTGTGGATTTCATCTGCGCAAACACCGATGCACAGGCGTTAAGTAAAATGACTGATGCAAAGTCGTTACAAATTGGCTGCAATATCACCAAGGGCCTGGGGGCGGGTGCAACGCCTGAAACTGGCCAGCAGGCAGCACTCGAAGACAGGGAATTGATCCAGGAAGCGATTGAAAACTGTGACATGTTATTTATCACGGCGGGTATGGGCGGTGGTACCGGAACAGGTGCAGCCCCGGTCGTTGCTCAGCTTGCACGTGAAATGGGCATACTGGTGGTTGGTGTTGTGACCAAGCCATTCGCATTCGAAGGCAGTACACGAATGAAGATTGCGATGCAGGGCATCAAGGAATTGACCGAGCATGTTGATTCATTGATCACCATTCCTAATGACAAGTTACTGGATGTATATGGCCGTGAATTTGATTTAATGAATGCTTTCAAAGGCGCTAACGATGTGCTTTATGGGGCGGTGCAGGGTATTACCGAACTGATTACCAATCCGGGCGTGATCAACGTTGACTTTGCTGACGTACGCACCGTGATGTCACAGATGGGAATGGGTATGATGGGTTCAGGCCGGTCATCAGGCGAGCAGCGTGCAGCTGAAGCGGCACAGGCAGCAATTGCCAGTCCACTACTTGAAGACGTTAATCTTGCTGGTGCCAAGGGTATTCTGGTCAATGTCACGGGTGCCAATATGACACTGGGCGAGTTCCAGGATATTGGCGATGTGATCAGCTCATTCTCATCAGAGGATGCTACCGTTGTTATGGGTACAGCGATCGATGAAATGCTTGAAGACCAGATCAGGGTAACGGTTGTTGCAACGGGTCTCGGGCATCCGCATACGCCACAAGCTATGCCAGCGAAACCCAAAATTGTCAAATCTGATGGAGAGCCGGATTACGAAGTACTCGATAAACCGACGGTGATGCGCCGCAAGGAAGTTCC
>Ga0316201_10002783_pt1 | contig 12624 bp, 8 predicted proteins | sample CS6wburrow_MG_FD_204516 | JGI IMG/M metagenome (GOLD analysis project Ga0316201, IMG submission 204516) | Coastal sediment microbial communities from Delaware Bay, Delaware, United States - CS-6 worm burrow | ecosystem: Environmental > Aquatic > Marine > Coastal > Sediment | place: USA: Delaware... | reverse complement strand
GCACTTTCCTGATAAACCCTTACATAATCTATTTCCATGGCACTTTCAGTAAAACCTGTACCAATAATACTTGGCAATATTGCTACATTTATCAGAATATACTGATCATCTTCAAATGGCCAAGTACTACTATTCCTGACTGAAGGCTCATATGTGTAATGCTCAACACCATCAACCTTAAAAACCATTTTATCTTCAAACCAGTCTAAAGTGTAAACATGAAAAGCCGTTGAAGCAGTAGATATTGTTTGTCCTCCTTTATTCACCGTATTACCGGAACTGGAAGGTGTATGCATTGCACTTTGCACAAAATTTTGGTTGGTTCCCCAATGCTCCATAATATCTATCTCACCACAAGCAGGCCAACTTGTAGTTCCAAAGCCTTGATTATCCCAATAACCACCATCTTCGTTTATATTTTTACCTAAAGTCCAGATTGCAGGCCATGTGCCAACACCAAAAGGTAACTTAGCGCGTACCTCTACTCTACCATTGGTAAATGCAAATTTCGAATTTAATCTTGCCGAAGTGTATTCTTTAGTTTGACCTTGATCGCTAAATGTTTCTTTTTTGGCAACAATCTTTAAAGTACCATCACTCACATAAGAATTATCTGTTCTATTAGTATAGTGCTGAATTTCGCTATTGTACCAACTGGTTCCATTTGGTAATTGGGTCTGATGGTGCCAGTTTGTTGAGCTTATAGCTCCTGTGCCATCGAAATCGTCTGACCAAACCAAATTATTAAATACAGGATCAGCAATAGCTTCTACTTGTGAAATATCGTCTAAATACCCTAAAACATGATCATAATTGTTTTCTCCGTTGATCTGGATGACAACTCTATTAAAATCTGTTCGTGTTATTGGAGGTGGTGAGCCACTATCCAAATTAATATAAGTATCATTTTCAAAATCGAAAGTAACCTCGTTCCACTGATCTAATACAATTGGTTTAATAATTTCACTTTGTGTGGACCAAGGTGCACCTAAAGTGCCATCCTGTAATTTTAATGAGATTTGATTTGTCTGACTGCCAGTAAGACCACTTGATGGTACATATATTTTTAATTTAAAGGTATTATACGTAGTCAGGTCAAAATTAGTGACAACATCAAATCTCACATTGGCATACTGACCTCCAGTATCGCTATACTCTAAAACGGTGGATGAATTATTTATTCCTTGTTGATACGGATTTACTAAACTGGTATTTAAACCACAATTATCTCCAAACCAGGTTGTGATATTCCCACTACCTTCAAAATCATCCTGAACAGTTTGTCCAAGACAAAATATGGAAAATGATAAGAAAAAAATGAGTGAAATTGAACGCATTAGCTAAGATTTAAATATGCCTTATTTCAAAAATACATTTTTAGCTAGAACAAGCAAGTAAAGGCACCTATATAAAAACCATACAACAAAGATTGTTAATCATTTATTGCATTAATTGCAGACATGAAATCCGACTTTTTTCGTTTAGAAATAGGTAAGGTTGTTTTATTGTTTAATATCACATAACCACCATCCTTATTGCTGTAGCTTTTTAAGTGCATGAGATTAATGATGTGCGAATGGTGTATCCTGATAAATCCATTATCACGGAGCAACTCTTCAAAGTCTTTCAAGGTTTTTGCAACCAAGAGTTTGGTTTCATTGGTAAAATAAATAGATGAATAATTACCCTCAGATTGAATCCTAAGTATTTCATTTGACTCAAAAACCGAAATACCGTGAGTTGTTGGTATAGCTATCTTTTTATTCAAAGGATTATTATGGTTATCAATAAGGGTTTTTATCTGGTTTTTAAGGTCATTGGTATTCACAATTTTAGCTTTTTGGACGGCCTTTATTAGCTCAATACTATCAATTGGTTTTAATAAGTAATCAATCGCACTAACTTTTATAGCTTGAATGGCAAAATTGCTGTATGCCGTGGTAAATATGACCTTGAAATCATAGGTTCCAATAGTCGAAAGTACATCGAATCCGTTACCATCCTTTAACTGAATATCCAGAAATACAAGCTCCGGAGAAAGTTTAGAAATAAGATCGATTGCTTCTTTTACTTTTGAGGCTGTGCCCAAAATTTGCACTTCTGGACAGTTCTCTCTTAGCTCTTGTTTTAGGGCATTTATTGCTTGCTTTTCGTCTTCTATTATTACTGCTCTCATTCTACCAGAAATTTATTAAAGGAAGTTTTATGACAACTTCCGTTCCTTTTGTTTGTAATCCGTCTTTAATAATAAAGTCATTAGTAACAGAATGGTTATTTTCTATAGCTATTCTTTCTTTTGTAATTTGAATGGCCTTTGATGATTTTTTGCCATTAAGGTTTTTACTTAAGGAATTTGAATATCCTATACCGTTATCAATGACCTTACATATTAATGTTTTCCCTTTTTTTTCAAATTCTATTATTAATTCACCTTTCTCATTCATAGGAGCTAATCCGTGAATAATGGCATTCTCAACAAGTGGCTGTAAAATTAAGGTTGGTATTCCAACTTCGCTCGCATTTATTTCAGTATCAATTTTAATTTTAAAGGAAAACACATCAACATATCTTAGCTGAATCAACCCTACATACAAGCTAATTATTTCAATTTCTTTTTCCAGTGATATTAGTCGTTTGTCATTTTCAAGGATCAATCGCAGTAATTTCGAGAATTGACTGATATATTTATTGGCTTCCTTGGTCTCACCACCCGAATAATACCCTTTGATTGTGTTTAATGCATTAAAAACAAAATGAGGATTCATTTGCATACGCAATGCTTTTTGCTCCAACTCAACCATCTGTTTTTCCAAAGCCATTTTCTCTTGCCTGGCATTAAACATCTTACGCTCCTTATTAAAGGCTTTTTCGATCGATTTTATGCGTTTACCAACTACAAAATATACAATTAGTGCAATAATTACAGTTACTAATAACAGGAATGGAAATGTCTTGTAATAAGGTGGACTTATGAAAAGTGAAATCTGTTTTGAATCGCTCCAAAGGTCTGAACGACCTTTAGTCCTTAATTCAATATTGTGTTGACCTGGAGCCAAGTTTTTAATCTCGAGATTACGGTTATCAACAGGAACCCATGGTCCGGAATTACTTCGGTATTCATAGCTTAAATCACCATAATCCGAAAATGAAATTCCGGTAAAACCCAAACTTAAATTGTTCTGTTTATGCTTTAAAGATTTTAAATTAGAATAAATAGAATCGTTGATCAGTATTTGTTCAAGAACCAATCTTGGTTTTATTGAAGTATCTTTTAAAGCATTAGAGTTAAAGGACAACATACCTTTATCAGTTCCCAAGTAAATAGTGGGCTCTATAATCTCAATATCGTTTATCTTTCCTTTTTTAATTCCTAAAAGTGGATTTAAATTTTCGACTATATATTCACCATTTCTAAAATAGATCTTATCCAGTCCCTTATTAGAAGCAATTAAATAAGAGTCTTTCCAAGGTTCTATAGCGTAGCACGTGTTACTGGAAAGATTTTGTTTTTTGCTAAGTTGATCAATTCTATTGTCGCTTATAATTGTTACACCTTTTGAATTTGTGGCAACAATGGTTCGATTATGTTCAGTATCATAATGGATGTCCTGAATAGAAGTATTTAGAGATTCAACCAAAGGCTTTACTTGATAAAGGGAATCCTTTTTATACCTAAATAATCCGGTACTGGTTCCGAATAAAATGTAATTACTCTCTACCGGGACAATGACATTTGTTCGTTTTCGTACTATAGTATTATTTGCCATTAATTTTGATGTCTTAGCATTTGTGTTTCGTACTAATGGAAACTTATAAAGTTGTGAGGCATCATATTCAAATACTACGGATGAACTGAAATAATATTTATCTCCATTGTAATAAAAATCATTGGCTCCAAAATCATAAGTGTTAATCCTGCCAGAATCAAACATTGTGATACTGCTGTTCCCAATTGCTATTGTTTTACCCAAATAATGCCTGATTTTTTTAATATAATCCTTAGAAGAGTTCACATATTTAGGCATTGAAATTTTTAGATTCTTAGGAATGGTGTATACGCCGTTTTCGGTGCCGATCCATAAATCATCATCAGAATCTTTTTGAAGGGAATTGACCTTTATTGTTTCATCTGAGAATGCATAAGTTTTAATATTAAAATTCGGAATGAATTTGATTCCATCATTTAACGTCGTTAACCAATAATTACCTTCGGAATCCTTAAGAGTATAAGAAACCGCCAGGTTTTTGAAATAATGCTGATAATCATTGCCGGAACCTATTATAAGTCCTTTTCTACTTCCAATCCATAATTCATTATCAATAGACGATAAATGAATAAACTCTTCGGCTTTGTCATAATCCTTTATCTTCATACTCTTTCCATTCTTAAATTCATATATCTTGTTATTAATAGAGAATAAATGTCTTCCTTGATGGGTTATGGTTCGGTAATTTCCAGCAGAGTACATCGCTTCATCAAAAACATATTCAGTATTTTTAGTTACATCAATAACAGAATTTATATTTAAATAATGAATATTTGAATTGATATTCCAGTTTCCATAAATAACTGCTTCCGTATTCGATCTTATAACTTCTTTACTTTCAAAATCAATTTTTGAAATATTGCCATCGCGATGTAAAACAAAAATCTTTCCCTCATGTTCATAAATGTTTGCCATTATTTTAGAATGTTCTGCTTGTTTTAAAAGTGGATTGTTCTTAGAATTCTGAAAATGTCCATCTTTATAAAATGATGGTTTTCCATTAAGCGTTATAAACCAGATTCGATTTTGGCTATCTTCAAAAGTTTTAAAAACTTCATTGTCGGCTAACCCATCGTCTGTGCTGAAGTGTTCGAATTCGTACCCATCAAATTTTAGAACTCCAACATCCGTCCCGAACCAAATATACCCTGTGCTATCCTCCATAACACTATAAACATTAGAGGTTGGAAGACCTTCTTCTATGCTATATCTTATAGCATAGGGATCCTGAGCTTGTGACCAAAAGGTAAAAAGGAAAAAAAGAATAGGTACGTATTTCAAATCCCAAATAAGTTTCTTAAAGATAATAGTTTAATCAAATAACACATTTTATAATTCATCCAATTTTATACTAAATTATACCACTTATCTTATTTAAGGCACACGACAATAAATTAGATTACCCAATTACAATATTCGTATTCATTTAAGTTACTAAATCATAGTACCCACTTTTCATAAATAAATATAAGAAAAGGCAATAATCTTGATTTTTGAGTCCAAATCTAAAATTATATAATCATGAAAAATAATCTACTTACTACTGCACTATTAATTAGTTTTATCTTCAGCTTTTCTCAAGCTAGTTTGGTAAAAGATATAATGGTCGGATCAACAAACGGTATTAATATAACTACCGAATTATTTAAATACAACGACAAAATATTATTCAAAAGTTTCGGAGGTCAACTCGCTGTCTCAGATGGAACAGAAACAGGTACTTTTCCAATTAGGATTGGAGCAATAGGCAATAGCTCAACACCTGATGAATTTACCTTAAATCCTGCTACTAATGAAGTGTTATTTTCGGCTGATGGTCCGTCACCGCCTGATAATTCAGCAAGAGAATTATGGAAAACCGATGGCACTCTCGTTGGAACAAGCCTGGTTTATGATTTTACTAATGCAAATGGCTGGAATAGTAATCCAAGGTATTTATGTGAGATGAATGGTATTATTTATTGTAGAACTGACCTTGTATCAAACCCTCCACAACTTGGATATTCCGATGGTACTTTTAGTGGAAGTGGTTTTATAAATACTGGCTCACCTGGCTCTAGTGCTTACCCTGAAAATTTATTTGCTTTTAATGGTAATATATTTTTCACAGGCTGGGGAGATTTATGGATAAGTGATGGAACACAACAAGGAACTAGTTTTGTAAAAAATATAAATTTATCTTCAGATAGTGATCCCGATGATTATGTTGTATTTAATAATAAGCTATATTTTACAGCTGACGATGGCATACATGGTCGAGAATTATGGGTAACTGATGGTACTGCTAATGGCACTCAACTCGTCGTTGATGTTAATAATGGGCCAAGCGATAGTAATATTCAGAACTTAACGGTTTTTAGCAATAAGTTATATTTTTCAGCGGATTCTTCAAACTCGGGTAACGAAATTCATTACATAACAACTTCAGAGAGTTTGATACTTTATAGAGACATTAATCCAGGTTCTGCAAGTAGTAACCCGTCTAATTTTAAAGTGTTTAATGGTCAACTTTATTTTAGTGCTGATAATGGTACAAATGGAATTGAATTATGGAGAGCTGACGGTAGTGTTTTTGGAATAGGCTTGTTTAAAGATATCAATACAACAGGTTCAAGTAGTCCAATTGGTTTTCAGCAATACAATGGCAATTTATATTTTTCAGCAAATGATGGTACAAACGGTGAGGAATTATGGATGACAGACGGAACAGCTTCTGGAACTGTTTTGATTGCAGATATTAATCCGGGCGCAGCTGGTAGCCTTCCTAGGTCATTAGTAGATGTAGATGGTGAGTTGCTATTTCATGCGGTAGATGTTACCAATGGTCGTGAGCTATGGAAATATTTCGATCCTGCTCTATCTGTTAGTGATTTAGACAACCAAGAATTATTAAAATTATCTCCAAACCCAGCAAAAAACAGCTTTACAATTTCAAATAATTTAGATGTTACAGATATTGCAATTTATGATGTACAAGGAAAACTTACCAAACAATTTAATAACCACTTGAATGAATACATAATTGAAGACTTATCACCAGGTTTGTATTTTGTCAAGATAAAAGCAGAAAACAGAGAAGAAACGCTTAAACTTATGAAACAATAAACATGCTTAGAATCATTCTAAAATATCGGTTATCACTATTTTTAACATTTTTATATGTCATTATTGCTGCAATTCTTTGGGTTTTTAGTTAGTTAGAATAATTTATTGGGTAAACCTCCTAAAGCAGTTTGGGAGGTTTTTTTTTTCTTATAGTAGTAATATTTAATAGTATTTAAAAAGTATCATTATGGAAATACTTAAACGAAATGGAATAAATCAATTCTATTAATAGACCCATGAGATTCATGAGCCACCACTACCCCATTCTTAATTACAAGTAATTGAGGAGATTGATGGAATACCTGAAATTTATAACCTACCTCATCTGAAACATTCCTGTAACTTATCAGATCCAAATAGTACAAGTCTAATTCCTTCTCAGTAAAATTATAATTACTTACAAACTGATTGAGTACCATCCTGCTAATTCCGCATCGCGTAGAATGTTTAAAAATAGCCTGAGTTTTTGTTTTTGATTTTTCAGCAATTTGATCAAGCTGTTCAACGGAATTCAATGGCACCCATGGTAATTGCTTCTCTTCTGAACTTGTGTTTGATCTAGAAAATAAATTATTTAATATTCCCATACTATCAGGTCTTTTTTTACTTCTGCAAGAATACAGAATTTTATTGTAAGTATTGTTAGTCTTAACCTAATTAACATCCTTACAATCTGACTAATAGTCACGCTATTTTACTGGTTTTAAGACATTTTGTCCAATGAATCGTATTGGTAAGATTATTGCCTTTTATGTTTTGAAAAGAAAAAAATTGAACCTATGAACTTTAATAACTATACTATAAAATCTCAGGAAGCCATCCAGCAAGCACAGCAGATTGCTCAAGGTTTTGGACATCAGCAAATTGAAAATGAGCATATTTTTAAAGCTATTTTTACTGTTGATGAAAACGTATTGCCATTTATTCTTAAAAAATTGAATGTCAATATTGCCATGGTTGAACAAATCCTGGAAAAAGAATTGGAAAGCTTTCCTAAAGTTTCTGGAGGAGACATTATGTTGTCACGTGAAGCTGGAAAGGCTATGAATGAAGCATCCATTATTGCTAAAAAAATGAAGGACGACTTTGTATCCATTGAACATTTAATTCTTGGGATTTTTAAAACAAAAAGTAAGATCTCACAAATATTAAAAGATCAAGGAGTTACAGAAAAAGGTCTGCAGGCAGCAATTGATGAACTACGTAAAGGGGATCGTGTAACCTCACAAAGCCAGGAGGAAACGTATAATGCCTTAAATAAATATGCAAAAAACCTGAACCAATTAGCAAAGGATGGAAAATTAGATCCAGTTATTGGTCGAGATGAGGAAATACGCAGAATTCTCCAGATACTATCACGCAGGACCAAGAACAATCCAATTTTGGTTGGTGAACCGGGAACAGGTAAAACAGCAATTGCCGAGGGATTAGCCCATAGAATAATAGATGGTGATATTCCTGAAAACTTAAAAGAAAAGCAGATTTTTGCTTTGGATATGGGAGCCTTGATCGCAGGAGCTAAATTTAAAGGTGAATTTGAGGAACGATTAAAGGCAGTCATTAAAGAAGTTACAACTAGCGAAGGGGATGTAGTGCTTTTTATTGATGAAATCCACACATTGGTTGGAGCTGGAGGTGGACAAGGAGCCATGGATGCTGCAAATATTTTAAAACCGGCTTTGGCTCGTGGTGAGCTAAGAGCTATTGGAGCCACAACCTTAGATGAATACCAAAAATATTTTGAAAAGGACAAAGCCTTAGAAAGACGATTCCAAAAAGTCATGGTGGATGAACCAGATACAGAAAGTGCCATTTCTATACTTCGTGGCATCAAGGAAAAATACGAAACACACCATAAAGTAAGAATAAAGGATGAAGCAATTATTGGTGCTGTCGAGTTATCTCAACGATACATCACTAACAGATTCTTACCAGATAAGGCGATCGACTTAATGGATGAAGCTGCGTCTAAATTACGAATGGAGATCAATTCCAAACCAGAAGAATTAGATGTTCTTGATAGAAAGATCATGCAATTGGAAATTGAGATAGAAGCTATCAAACGTGAAAAGGATGAATCTAAACTTAAATCATTACGTTCAGACCTGGCGAATTTAAAAGAAGAGCGTAACGAACTGAATGCGAAATGGAAAAGTGAAAAAGAGGTCGTTGAGAACATTCAAAATACCAAACTGGACATTGAAAACTATAAACTGGAAGCTGAAAAAGCAGAACGCGAAGGTGATTACGGGAAAGTAGCTGAATTGCGTTACGGAAAAATAAAAGAAGCGCAGAAGCAGTTGGAAACTTTACAGAAGCAATTACAGGAACAACAGGAAACATCTTTGATCAAGGAAGAAGTTACTTATGAGGATATTGCTGAAGTAGTGGCCAAATGGACAGGAATTCCCGTAACAAAAATGATTCAGAGCGAGCGCGATAAACTATTAAAACTTGAGGATGAATTGCACAAGCGTGTAGTCGGACAAGAGGAAGCCATCATTGCGGTTAGCGATGCGGTAAGACGAAGTCGAGCAGGATTACAGAACCCGCAAAAACCAATAGGTACATTCCTATTCCTTGGTACAACAGGTGTCGGTAAAACAGAATTGGCAAAGGCCTTGGCAGAGTATCTGTTTGACGATGAAAATGCCATGACCAGAATTGATATGAGTGAATATCAGGAACGTCATGCTGTGAGCAGATTAGTTGGAGCACCTCCCGGATATATAGGTTACGAAGAAGGTGGACAATTAACAGAAGCTGTACGCAGAAAACCATATTCTGTAGTGCTCTTAGATGAAATTGAAAAAGCACACCCGGATACATTCAACATCTTATTACAGGTTTTAGATGAAGGTCGCTTAACAGATAATAAAGGTCGCGTAGCAGATTTCAAGAACACGATTATCATCATGACATCTAACATAGGAAGTCATATTATCCACGATCGTTTTGAAGCAACTAAAGATCTGGATTCGGCAATTGAGGCTGCAAAAGTAGATGTTTTGGCTTTATTGAAACAAAGTGTAAGACCAGAGTTTTTAAATAGAATAGATGATACCATTATGTTCACTCCTTTGAGTAAACAAAATATAGTTGATATCGTTGGATTGCAGTTAAAAGGTGTTACTAAAATGATAGCTCAGCAAGGAATTACTTTTGATGCAACTCCTGACGCAGTTGCTTATTTAGCCGAAAAGGGATATAATCCGGAATATGGTGCAAGACCTGTAAAACGGGTCATACAAAAAGAGGTGCTTAATGACCTCAGTAAAGAACTTTTATCAGGAAGGATCAAAACCGATAGTATTATTCTGTTAGATGCATTCGATGATAAATTAGTGTTCAGAAATCAAGGAGATCTTGTAACAGAAGAATTATAAAGAAGAGTGTGTAATATTTGGCACACAGAACCGTTTTCATAATGGTTGGTTAGTTGGAAAGCAACGCGAGTCTTACTTTGGATAAGCGTTGCTTTTTTATTTAAAATTATTGTGAATAAAATCAAGCATCATACCTATTAAATATCTTAATTTTGTAATATGGGTTTAAATAAATTTATCGATCATACGCTTTTGAAAGCAACCGCTACAAAGAATGATATTATCCATTTGTGCGAAGAAGCGAAAGAATACCAGTTCTTTTCAGTGTGTGTTAACAGCAGTTACATAAAATTAGCCAAAAAGCATTTAAAAAAGTCTGGAGTTAAAGTGTGCGGTGTTGTGGGATTTCCTCTTGGTGCAATGAGTACTAAAGCTAAGGTTTATGAGGCTAAAAAAGCAATAAAAGATGGCGCTGATGAAATAGATATGGTTATTAATGTAGGCTTTTTAAAAGGTGAGAGTTTCAAAATAGTAGAAAAGGAAATCCGGGCCATAAAAAAAATAATGCCTAAAAAGGTTTTAAAAGTAATCCTGGAAACTTGTTATTTAAATGATGACGAAATTATTAAAGCCAGTGAATTAGCTTTAAATGCAAAAGCAGATTTTATAAAAACCTCAACTGGATTTGGAACTCGTGGAGCATCTTTAGAGGATGTTAAACTAATGCAACGTGTAGCTGGTACTAAAATGAAAATAAAGGCTTCCGGAGGTATTAAAGATGCAAAAACTGCTCAACAATATATAGATCTGGGAGTTGAAAGACTAGGCACGTCCTCCGGAATTGCAATTATATCGGGTAAAGAATCAAAGTCAGACTATTAAAAAATTCAAATTAATATGAGCGTACATATTGAAGCTAAAAAAGGTGAAATTGCTGAAACTATTTTACTTCCTGGTGATCCGTTAAGGGCTAAATGGATAGCGGAAACATTTTTTGAAGGTCCCAAATGCTTTAACAAAGTAAGAAATATGCTTGGGTATACCGGAATTTATAATGGCAAAAAAGTTTCTGTTATGGGCACAGGAATGGGAGTTCCTAGTATATCAATATATGCCCATGAACTTATAAATGCCTACGGCGTTAAAAATTTAATTCGTGTTGGTAGTGCAGGTTCCTATCAAAAGGATGTAAAAATTAGGGATGTAGTTTTAGCTATGGCAGCCTCTTCTAATTCCGGTGTGAATGAATTGCGTTTTGGAGGTGCCGATTATGCACCTACAGCCAATTTTGGATTGTTCCTTAAAGCAGTTGAAGCAGCTAAGAAAAAGAATATAGATGTTAAAGCTGGAAATGTTTTCACTAGTGATGAGTTTTATGCTGATGATTTCGAATCTTATAAAAAATGGTCAAGATTTGGAGTACTATGTGTAGAAATGGAAGCTGCCGGATTATACACTGTTGCTGCTAAGCATAATGTCAATGCACTTGCAATATTAACCATTTCGGACTCATTGGTAACTGGAGAGCGCACAACAACTAAAGAACGCGAAACTACTTTTAAAGGAATGGTGGAGATTGCACTGGAACTAGCATAAGAATTATAAAGATCCCTAATTAATTGACTAATTTTTAGTAGTTGATTAATAGCCGTTTATCGATTTTTTTTGTATCTTTTATCCATTAGGCGAATAAAAATACAGCTTAACTAATATTTTGTTTGGCATGATATATGATTATTTACCTTTGGGCTAAACGCCCTCAAAATCATGAAAAAACTAATTTTACTTACGGTCACTTTATTTACTGCATTTTTGATTAGTGCTCAGGAAAACTGGATACGGTTTAAGGATTATCCTATAGATATAGTTATAGATGTAAATCAAGATTCTGATCTAAATGATACACCTTTTGTATTTGTTAATAGAGAAGACCAGGCATCTAATTATGTAATTCCTGTGAAATTGGAGTCTCAAACTTATGAGACAATTTCCAATATGGACATTAAAATAACAAGCATAGCTGCATCTTATGATAATAAAGATCGTTTAATGCTTTATCTAAGAGGTAAAATAGATATGTCATGTTGTTATCCTGCACCTATTACTCTAGAATTCTATGACCATAATAGAAATCTAATTCAAATTGCTAAAACAGATAAATCAGGAAACTTTAAAGTTAAGAGTATTAATGGAAATATGATGGAAATCAGTAAAGGGCGAATTAAATTTAATTTTTCGAAAGTGATGTCCTTTGATGGCAATGCTGATATTCGTAACGCAGAAGTGGTTGTTTATAAGAAACTTATTGATGAACAATTTGAGTCTTCTCAGAAAGGTGTCTTAACCACTACTGCAAAATAAATTTCTTTATCAGATCATAAATTTATGATATTATAAATTTTTCAAATATTGTATTTCCTTAATTG
>Ga0316201_10002782_pt1 | contig 12625 bp, 10 predicted proteins | sample CS6wburrow_MG_FD_204516 | JGI IMG/M metagenome (GOLD analysis project Ga0316201, IMG submission 204516) | Coastal sediment microbial communities from Delaware Bay, Delaware, United States - CS-6 worm burrow | ecosystem: Environmental > Aquatic > Marine > Coastal > Sediment | place: USA... | reverse complement strand
CAACGGCGGATTCCATGGCCGCACGATGCTGGCCATGGGCCTTACCGGAAAGATCACGCCGTACAAGAACCTGTTTGGTCCGTTTCCGGGCGAGGTTTATCACGCGCCATTCCCGATCGACTATCACGGCGTCAGCGTCGACGATTCGATCAAGGCCCTGAACAATCTGTTCAAAGTCGATATCGCGCCATCCGACGTCGCCGCGATCATCGTCGAACCGGTGCAGGGTGAAGGTGGCTTCTACCCGGCACCCAACGAGTTCATGCAGGCGTTGCGCGCCATTTGTGATGAGCATGGCATTGTCATGATCGCTGACGAAATCCAGACGGGCTTCGGCCGCACAGGCAAGTTCTTTGCTTCCGAGTACGCCGGTATCGAGCCGGACCTGATCACGATCGCGAAGGGCATTGCGGGCGGTTATCCACTGGCCGCCGTTACGGGCAAAGCGGAAATCATGGACGCGCCGTTGCCTGGCGGCCTTGGCGGAACCTATGCCGGCTCCCCGGTCGGATGTACTGCGGCGCTGGCAGTTATCGATGTGATCAAGGAAGAGGGACTCGTCGAGCGTGCCAACGTCATCGGTGCGAGGTTCGGCAAACGTCTCGCTTCGCTCCAGGAGAAATTGCCACAGACGATAGGTGCCATTCGCTGCGATCGCGGTGCAATGATCGCGATGGAACTCGTCGAGGATGGCGACGTGGCCAAACCTGCAGCAGATCTGACCAAGGCCGTTGTCGCAGCGGCTTACGAGAACGGGCTTGTGCTGTTGTCCTGTGGCGTCAACGGTAACGTGATCCGCTTCCTGCCGGCGCTAACTATAGCGGATGAGTTGATCGATGAAGGACTGGATATACTCGAGGCCTGCCTGGAAAAACTAACCTGAGGAGACGCAATCATGGGTTTTGCACTTTCGTTCATGCAGCTGACGAGTTCCGCGTTTGATAACGGCGGAGCGATTCCGGCAAAGTTTACCGGGGATGCCGAGGACGTCTCGCCTGCGATGGCCTGGTCCGGCGCACCTGAAGGCACGCAGTCTTTCGCCCTGATTTGCCACGACCCGGATGCACCGTTGATCAAGCCGGGTACCTATGGCTTCGTACATTGGGCGCTGTATGGCATACCCGGGTCTGTGCATGAGCTTGCGGAAGGCGTCGGCGACTATGTCCAGGGCGTCAATGATTTCGGTAATGCGGGTTACGGCGGACCGATGCCGCCCGAGGGGCACGGTACGCACCATTACTTCTTCTGGCTGCTAGCGCTCGATTCGGAGCCGGATCTCGCGCCGGGACTCACGATGTGGGAGTTGCTGGAAAAGATCGAACCCAGCGTTATCGCGATGAATCGTCTTGTGGGCACCTACTCGCGTTCATAGCTCTGTCGGTACTACAGCGCGCCGTCCCGCGACAAGTGGGACGCAATGGCCTTTGCTTCATCGCGGATGATCGTGGCACCGCCCGGCCTGTCAAATGTGTCGACAATCTTGCTTTTTGACTCGACCGCCCAAACCGGCTCGCGCGTGCTTGCCGAATAGAGCTGCGTTGCCAGAACGATCGAATGCTTGAGCTGCATATACTGCGGCTGTACGTATTCGGTTAATTCAACGTCCCAGACGTTGTAGTAATAAGTGGCCCTGACGTTGTGAGTCGCCTCCGGCCGCATATCCTTGATCTTCACGTCGGCATCGTAGTTGACGAGTCGCGTGACCAGGACCGCGTCGGAGCCCAGTTCATCAACCATGGCCAGGAAGGTTTCACGGGTTGCCGGAATCTTGGGCGTCATCTTTGACGTGCTGGCAACAGCCATTACGCCACGTTCCGACAGCTCCTTGACGATTTCCTTCTCCAGGTACACCCGGGCATCGTAAGACTCAAACAGCGAAATGACGAGAATGTTGCTGTACGGCGCATCGGCCGACGGAGACAGCTTCTGGACCTTGGTGATTTGTGTGCTGGAGCAGGCGCTCAGGGCCAGCGCCAGGCCGACGAGGATCAGTTTCTTAGTCACGGTCTTATTTCAACCAAACAACGTAAAGGCCGTGCATGGTCGCACATCGATCGTCGTCGTGAAACAGGTCAACATGGATGTCCAGTCGCATGCGACTCGGATCACCGGCTTTAAGTCGTGCCAGGCAAGTTTCAAAATCTTCGGGCTTGATCCAGGCGTTTACCCTCAGGAGCCCCCTTGCCGGGCGCTCGAACGTCATGTCGTTCTTGAAGACGACGATTTCCGTGTTGTGTATGTCGTTGTCAATGAAGGCGAGTGTCGACACGGCCCAGCCACCGAACAGGCAGATACTGGCAATACTGCCGCCAAATGCGGTTCCCTTGTTGTTGATATTGGGCGCCAGCGGCGCTTCCATCGTCAGCGTCAGGTCCTCGAAACTGACGAAGGAGAGCTGCATCGCATTGAGCAACGGAATGTCGAGTCGGCACTCGGCTTCAAAGCGCTTGAGGTCGATCATGGAGAGACACCAAGTCGATACCCTGTTTGATTTTCGCGTTTCGTTTTATCCATCGTCGTCGTGAGTATATAGCCTGGCCCGTTGCCGGGGGCCGTTATGCCTGCATTCGCGGCATCTTGATGTAAGCTAGGGCCGCCAGCCGTCAGGGGTTTTCAGGGGAAATAACAATATGGCACAAGCATCGGGGAAGACCTGGTCGTCAGGGTTTACTTTTATTCTTGCAGCCGTTGGCGCAGCCGTCGGGCTCGGCAACATCTGGAAATTTCCATATATCGTCGGCATCAGCGGTGGCGGAGCGTTTGTACTTGTCTATCTCGGCTGCGTTCTGTTCATCGCAATCCCGATCCTGATTACCGAGCTCTGGATCGGCCGTGCCGGCGGGCACAGTCCACCGATTGCGATGGCGAACGTCGCGAAACAGGGCGGCCTGCACCCGGGCCGCTGGTCACTCGTCGGTTACATGGCGATGCTCGTGGGTTACCTGATTGCCACCTATTACAGCGTCATCGCCGGGTGGACGCTGGCCTACATCTTTAAGGCAGGTGCCGGGTTTGGTGACGACGCACCCGGTGCGATTGCGCAGCAGTTCACCGATCTCAAAGCAGATCCGCAGACCCTGATTCTGTGGCACAGCATCTTCATGGCAATCGCACTGTTCATCGTTGGCCGCGGGCTCAAAGGTGGCATTGAAAGGGTCGTTACCGTATTGATGCCAGCGCTGTTCGCCATGTTGCTGCTCATGATCGGCTACGCGGCCGTTGAAGGCGACTTCGGTGCGGCGCTGAGTTTCCTGTTCAGCACGGATTTCTCAATGATCGACGGCGGGACCATACTCGTTGCCATCGGGCAGGCATTTTTCTCGATTAGCGTCGCGATGGGCCTGCTCATGACCTATGGATCTTATGTGCCCAAGAACGTGTCGTTAACGAAGTCTGCGCTGATCATTGCCGGCGCGGACACGCTCGTCGCTTTGCTTGCCGGGCTCATGATATTCCCGCTCGTGTTCGGCAACGGGTTGAATCCGGGTTCCGGTCCGGGCCTGATCTTTGAAACTCTGCCCACCGCGTTTGCTGACATGCCCGGCGGCCGAGTATTCGGAGTTATATTTTTTATTTTGCTGGCATTTGCGGCCGTAACGTCCCTGATAGCGATCATCGAGCCGATCGTGCGTTTCGCGGAGGGCAAATGGAACATGCCGCGCCGTAATGGCGTCATCGTGTTCGGCCTGCTCGCCTGGGGCATCGGCCTGATAACCGTGTTCTCGTTCAATATCTGGGAGGAGGTCTATCCGCTCGGCCAGTTCGAGGTGTTCGCCACCACGAACCCGTTTGGGCTGATCGACTACTTTACGGCCAACCTGATGATGCCGCTGGGGGGAATCCTCATGGCGCTGTTCGTCGGCTGGCGCATAAAGCCACAAGCACTTGCCGAGGAACTGGCCTTTGGTAACGAGTTCCTGTTCAACGTCTGGTTGTGGATGATTCGCATTGTTGTGCCGTTGGCTATCCTCTGGGTGCTCTACTCGAGCCTCTAGTTGACAAAAAAACGGTGCTGCGGGGCGAAGGATTCCTGCTGGTCTTGCCTCTAACCAACAGATGGTTACGAGAAGGACAGGCTGACAGGCAACAAATTGCATGAACGACCGACAGCCGCAAATCGTTCAGGACAGGGATCTCGCCAGGCGTGTAGCCGCGGGTGAGAAAGACGCGTTTGACCTTTTTTTCCACGAGTACTTTCCGCGTCTCTTTCGTTTTACCCTCACCAGGGTCAATAACAACCCGGACCTCGCGGAAGAGGTTGTGCAACGCACCATGTGCATCGTCGTCCGTAAAATGGGGACATACCGCGGCGAGGCGCTGCTGTTCACCTGGCTATGCCAGATCTGTCGTAATGAAGTAACAGCGGTTTGCAAGCAACGGCGCATCGAACTCACAGACGACTTGCCGATTGAAGATCATCCTGCCGTACAGGCGGCGCTCGAGTCAGCTGCGAGCGATGAACATCGTCCCGAGGGTGCTCACCGGCGCGAGGAGATCGCGCACTTCGTGCGCGCGACGCTTGACTACCTGCCAGCGAAATACGCAACGGCGCTCGAAATGAAATATATACAAGGCAATAGTGTTGCCGAGATCGGCGCGGCCCTGGGGATTGGTACGAAAGCAGCCGAGTCGCTGCTGACCAGGGCCAGGATGGCATTCAAGGACGGTTTTCACTCGCTCTGGGACTTCGAGCCCGGGTTTATTGTGGACTAGGCAATGACGGATCAACCGAACACCGAACAGCAGGAACGCGACGAGGAGGCGCTGGCGCGACTGATGCGCATCGCCGGCCCACGGCCCGACATTCCCCCTGATGTCGAGTCGCGGGTCCATGAACGGGTCCTCAAGGAATGGCAGGTTAGTACCGCACCGGCGGATAGCACGCGCGTGTACGAGAACGTGCAACGGTCCTGGCGAATGGCCGGCGTGCGCCGCCAGGTGTTTCGTTGGGCCGTGCCTTTGGCGGTAGCGGCTTCTGCTGTTCTTGTCGCTGTCATGATGCAGCAACCGGTCGCACCAACGGCGCCCGCTGTTGGTACTGTGGCGCGGGTCATCGGCGTGTCGGCGGAAATCGGTATTGCGAATGGTGACAGCGTGTACCCGGGAGCAACCCTCGCGACCGGCGACGGGCAGGGACTGAGTTTGCTGCTGGTAGGCAGTGAGTCCGTGCGCCTGGACGCGAATTCTGTCCTGCAAATCGATGACCGGGCCCGGTTCACGTTGTTGCAGGGCAGGATGTATGCAGATACGGGCCGCTTCGCGTATCGAAACGGCGGCCTGCAGATCGATACAGATCTGGGGACAGTCACCGACGTCGGTACCCAGTTTGCGGTCGAAGTAGATGGCGATACGCTGGATGTTGCGGTCAGGGAAGGCCGGGTCGATGTGCGGCAGGATGCAGACGCATTCGTCGCGATCGCCGGCGAAAGACTTGTCGTTAATAAAGCAGGCAGTGCCGAGGTGACGGAACTGGCATCGCACTCGACCTACTGGAGGTGGGCCGCAGAACTCGCACCCAGGTTCGACATTGAGAACAAGTCACTCATGGACTTCCTCCACTGGGCTTCACGTGAGGCTGGTCTGGAACTCGTCTTTGCCAGCGATGAGCTTCGCATGGCCGCGATGCGTACCGAGCTGCACGGCTCGGTTGAAGACTTCGGACCGATCGAAGCGATCGAGTCGGTGCTCGCCACGACGGCGTTCAGGTATCGTATCGAGCAGGGAAAAGTAGTTATCGAACGCTAACGCTTGCTCTAAGATGTCGGCATGCGCGCGCCTGCCCGAATCCTGGCCTTCATTATCATTTGTTGTTGCCCGGTTGCATTTGCAGCTGCCGAACCGGTCAGTGGTATCAGGCTTGCAGACTTCCTGGAGTCGCTGAATACGATCGAGCAGCGAATACTATTCAGCAGTGACCTCGTCAGTGACGACTTCCTGGTTAGCGGCGAACCCATTGAAGGTGATCTGCAATCCGGGCTGGAGCGTGTGCTGAAGCCATTTGGCCTGACTATTCGCAAAGGGCCTTCCGGAAGCCTGCTTGTCGTCAGATCGGCTGGTGTGCCGCCGAAAGAAGCGCAGGCACCGGAAATCGACGAATTGCCGTTGCCTGAAATCGTCGTCACATCGAGCTTGCAGCGTCTGCAATACACGCAGCCCGGTAATCAGACTTATCTCGACAGGGAGTTGGCGACGCGTATTCCCGCAGCGGCTGAAGAGGCCGTGCGGCTGCCAAATCGTTTGCCGGCGACTGCCAGCGGCGGCATTTCGACGCGCAGTCATGTGCGTGGTGGCGAAGCTAACGAGACCCTTTATCTCCTCGACGGTCTGCGGCTTTACGAGCCGTTTCACCTCAAGGATTTTCAGGCCATCGCAACCACGATCAACTCTGCAGCGATTGAGGGCATGGACTTTTTCTCCGGTGCATTCCCCGCCCGCTACGGCGATCGAATGAGTGGTGTTCTTGCCATGTCGCTGCGAGAGCCGGCGAAACCCGTAGAGACCGAGCTGTCGCTGAGCTTCTTCAATGCATCGGCGATGTCACTGGGCACTTTCGGCGACGATGATCAGGGTGATTGGCTACTCGCCGCGAGGAGAGGAAACCTGGACCTCATTGTCGATGTGATTGACCCGGAATTTGGCAACCCGGATTACCAGGACTTTCTTGGTCACGTGGGCTGGGTCTTCGGGCCGCTCGCAGATATCAGTCTCAATATGATGCTCTCGAATGACAAGCTGCAGTTGAACCTCACGGATCGGGGAGAGACGGCAATGGCTCGCTACAAGAACCAGGTCATCTGGGCGCGCTGGATTGCCAATTGGAGCACGCAACTTCAAAGCGAAACGATCGTGTCGGTCACCGACATCGACAACACTCGCCACGGCTCAGTTGATTTGCCGGGCATCGTTTCCGGCTCGCTCGATGACGAGCGGAATTTCCGCGCCGCCGTATTCAAGCAGGATTGGGTATACATTCCGTCGGATCGATGGATGCTTGGTTTCGGTGTCGATGCGAAACACCTGGATGGCAATTATCTGTTCAGCTCTGTCAAAGCTGTTGCCGAGCCATTCGATCAGATTCTGGACAACGAGCCACTACGAATGCTGGATTTCGATGTCGTTGCGGACGGTGCCCAGTATGCGGCGTACGTTGAGGCCCGCTGGTTGCTGCAAGATCGGTTAACTATTGATGTCGGCATGCGCTGGGACTACCAGAGCTACACAACGGCAAACGACGACACGCAGTCGAGTCCGCGTATCAGCCTGCTTTACGATCTGGCAGACAATACGGAGCTGCGCCTTGGCTGGGGCCAGTACTCTCAGGCCCAGGAAGTAAACGAATTACAGGTCAGTGACGGCAACGACGCATTCTTTCCGGCACAACGCGCCGAACACATCGTCCTGAACCTCAAGCACTATTTCCCGGCTGGCACCAACGTGGATATTTCCCTTTTCCGCAAGAAATTTCGCGCCGTGCGGCCGCGCTATGAAAATGTCTTCAATCAACTGACGATCGTTCCCGAGCTGCAGTTTGACCGCGTCGAAATCGATGCCGACAGCGCGGAGTCTCGTGGCGCCGAGTTACTGGTTTCGAGAGGATCGGGTGGCGATGAATTATTCTGGTGGCTCGGCTATGCCTGGTCCAGGGTGGAAGACTCGCTGCCGCAGGGGAAACAGAAACGCAGCTGGGACCAGACGCACACGATCAAGCTTGGCGCCAGCTGGCGCTGGGGAAAATGGGATTTCAGCATGGCGGGCGAAGGACATACCGGTTGGCCGAGAACCCAGATCACGTCAACACAATTATTCGACCAGCGCTATTCCGTCTACCACACCCTCGACGCGCGCGTCAGCCGCGACATCGATTTGCAGCGGGGCAACCTGAAGCTGTTCCTGGAAGTTACCAACCTGTACGACCGCGAGAACGAGTGCTGTACCGAATACTCGCTGTCGGCAGATGGCGAGCTCGTGTCCCGCAGCGCGCATTGGTTACCGCTGGTGCCATCACTGGGCTTTGTCTGGACGTTCTAGGGTTTGTTGCTCGTCGGCCCTGCTGGTGCAGTCATTGCCTGATTCGATGGCCGTGGTGGTATTCGAACGGCTGAAATTGCACGTCTGTCCAATGAAATGCATGAGTGATTCTGCGAGAATCGTCCAATATGGCTGAGTCGACAGTAGTGAATCTCGAGCGTCGCGGAACGCGCACGCGTGGCGAGCAGACGAGGCGGAAGATTCTTGATGCGACGCTGCGAGTGATCGCGCGGGAAGGTGTGCGAGGTACAACGCACAGGGCCATTGCGAGCGAGGCCGATGTACAGCTTTCCCTCACGACTTACTACTTCAAGGACCTGAATGAGCTGATTTCTCTGGCTTTCCGGTCGTTCATGGACGGAGATTACGGCGCCCTGGCCGAGCAGTGGCAAAAAGCGTTCAAATACCTGGATCAGTTTTCACCCGACGATCTCGCCGATAGTGTTACGCGCGGTCGCATTATCGATTACTGTACAAAGCGCATTGTCGACCACGTGCGGTATGGCCTGACGGAGTATCCGGAAGGACTGGCCGTTGAACATCATTTCTTTTTCGAAGGCATCAATGATCCTCATTTACAGGCGCTCTCCAAGCTACACCGGCAACGCTTGTTGCGGCCCGTGATCAGCTTTTGTGAGTACTTCAACCCGACCGATCCGGAAACGGATGCTAATCTCTTGTTCGGTACTATCACCCGTCTTGAGTACCAGGCTTTGACTTCAGCGCCTGACAACGTCGATTACAAATCAATCAGGAACGAAATCCGCCGCATCGTTGGCTGGATCGTGAATGCAGACTGAGAGCAGCACAATGACCGAAGCAGCAACCCCGATTACCACGGCCCCCGATTTCTCATCGATGTTTGCCGACCTCAAGGCAAGCTTTGAGACCGAACGCACCATGAATCTTGCATGGCGCGCCGAACAACTGACGGCGCTCGAGCACATGATGGAAGAATGTGAGCAGGAGTTCATGGATGCACTCAAGTCCGACCTTGGCAAGCATCACCAGGAGGCATGGACCACGGAGATTTCTTTTGTTGCCAGTGATGCATCCTATTCGCGCAAACGCCTGAAGCGCTGGACAAAAAAGAAACGGGTGCGGACACCAATGCTGGGACAGCCAGGCAAAAGCTGGCTGCAGCCTGAGCCGCTGGGTGTCGTCCTGATCATCGGCGCCTGGAATTATCCACTGCAACTCACGCTGGCGGGGCTGGCGGCTGCTATTGCTGCAGGCAATTGCGCCGTCGTCAAACCGTCCGAGCTCGCACCAGCGACGTCGGATGTCATTGCGAGGCGCGTGCCGGAATACCTCGATGGCGAGTGCGTGAAAATTGTCGAAGGCGCTGTAGCTGAAACCACTGCGCTGCTGGAGCTTCCATGGGACCACATTCTCTATACAGGTGGCGGCAACGTTGGCCGCATCGTCATGGCGGCTGCCGCAAAACACCTGACACCGGTCACGCTGGAGCTTGGAGGTAAAAGCCCGTGCGTCGTGATGCCGGATGCGGATCTCATGACAACGGCACGGCGTATTGCATGGGGCAAGTTTACGAACGCCGGCCAGACCTGTATTGCGCCCGACTATGTGCTCGTCGATGCTGAAACGAAAAAGAAACTCATTCCGTTGCTGCAGCAAGCGGTGACCGAGATGTTTGGAGAAAATCCGGAGGAGTCAGATTCCTTCGGGCGCATTGTCAGCGATCGTCACTTTGAACGTCTCGCCAAGCTTATGGATTCTGGTGAGGCGGTTATTGGCGGACAGATCAACGCCGACTCGAAGTACATCGCGCCGACCGTGCTGACGGGCGTATCCGTCGACAGCCCGGTCATGCAAGACGAAATTTTCGGGCCGATCCTGCCCGTGCTGATTGTGGACGATCTTGAAGCAGCGATCCGTTTCATTCGCGCATCCGATAAACCACTCGCGGCGTACATTTTTACGAAAGACGTCAACGCTGAAGCACGCTTCCTCAGAAGGGTCAGCTGCGGCAATACCTGCGTGAATGACACCATGATGTTCATGATGGTCGACGAGTTGCCATTTGGCGGTGTGGGCCCGAGCGGTATGGGCAACTACTCGGGCGAACACGGTTTCAGCACGTTCAGCCATATGAAAGCCGTCATGAAGCGCGGCTGGTGGCCGGATGTCGCATTGCGCTACGCACCCTTCACGGAAGGGAAATTCAAAATGTTGCGCAAACTGCGTTAGCCGCCGAATATTTTTCGTTTCAATGCGCGCCCCACGATTCGCAGCTTGTTCTTCGTATCAAAACGCTTGAGATTTGTCTGTACGGTTCCCACCGTGAACTGCGTTTTCTTGCTGTAGTCGATGTGCACGTTGACCAGCACCGCCTTGCTGTCCGCTGCTGCTGCCAGCGCATTTGCAATCCCTTCTTGCAGGTCAGCGTCTTTCTCGATCGCCACGTATTCGGTACCGGTCGCGGCAGCGAACGCCTCGTAGTTGAGTTTGCCGATATTCGTGCAGGCGGTTCGCTGGTAGGGCATCTCCTGGGCCTGTGCAATCTGCGCAAGTTCCCCGTCGTTGAATACGAACCAGACGGCGCCTATGTCATTGGATGCGGCCGTCACGGCCTCGAGCCCGGTCATCAGGAACGCGCCGTCCCCGACAATACCGACGACCTGCTTCTCGGGCAGCGCCATCTTCACGGCGATGGTCGCTGGCACGCAGTAACCCATGCAGTTGAAATCGGTTGGAGAGAGAAATTCGCCGCCTTTATTGATGCGCATGAGCTCGGCGGTCAGAAACGTGTGATTCCCGTCGTCGCATACGACAATCGCATCATCACGGAGCTGCGAGCGCAATTCTTCAAAAAATCGGCACGGGTTTACGCGTCCCTTCGAATCGTGTCTCAGCCAGGCATCTCGATAGGCGGCCTTGTCCTTCGCGAGCGCCTGTTCAACGGCGGATCCATCCCTGGTCTCGGTGCCGCCGATCAGGGCCTCCGCAAGCGCAGGCACGGCATCGCGGGAATCCGCGTGAATACCGATCGGTGTTGTGTGATTCGCACCGATTGCGCCGGGGTTGATATCAATATGGATCAGCTTCTCTGGCGGCACTGCGCCGTAGCTGCCAGTGCAAATCTCAGCGAAGCGGGTGCCGACGGCGAGCATCACGTCGCACTCCTTGAAAGCGTTCTGCGCAGCGGGCACGGACGAGGGCCCGAAGCCCATGCCCGCATGCAAGGGATGATCGCCGGGGAACGCACCGAGGCCTTGCAAGGTGGTAGCGACGGGCGCGCCGAGATGCTCGGCGATACGGATAAGGTCGTCGGTGACGAAGCGGGCACCCCAGCCAACAAACAGCCCGGGTTTGTCGGCCGACGCGAGCATCGCGACGGCGTCTTTGATCAAAGCCTCGTCGAGGGCAGGGCGTTCTAACGTGATGTCGGCGCTCGCCATCGCGTCGACTTCACCGGTCAGGAGCTGCAGGTTTGCCGGCAACTCAATGAATACCGGGCCGGGCTCGCCGGAAACAGCTGTCTTGTACGCCTCGTAGACGACAGGGATCGCATCCTCGTAGCGCTCTATTCTGTACTGCGCCTTGGTCAGCGGACGCATGATCGCCTGCTGATCGACATCATGCAGCTGGAAGGATTGCTTCATATCGGTGCGGACGCCGCCGGAAATAACAAGCATGGGCACGCCGTCGAGAAACGCCTCACCAACACCGCTCATTGCGTGGGTGATACCGGCCGCCGGGACGATGGCCAGGACCCCGATCGTATCGGTTGTACGGCTGATGGCATCGGCCATGAACGCGCCGCAGCCCTCGTGGGTGACCAGCATAGGCTGAATGGAGTCGGAGCCGAGCAACTCATCATAAAGCTCGATGTTATGCACACCCGGGATACCGAAGGTGTAGCGGACCCCAATCTGCTCAAGCGCATGGCGAACAAGCGCGGCGGCGGTAGTTTTCATTATTTGTGAGCCTCGAAAAACGATTTGCTTGAGTCATTTTCCGCTAAAATTGGACCAATTCCCATCAAAAGAAAAATCCTTGTCAACTTCGCGGCCGATTACCCGAATCTCGTGCCTCCTGTCCTTGCTCGTCGCGGCATCGCTGTTGTTCAGCCAGCTTGCGGGTTGCGCGAGGCAGTCGCATCCCGAGCTCCGCGGGCATCTCTTTTTTGGGTCGGGCCAGTACCTGGGTCGCCTCGATCTTCGCGACGGCAGCACCTCCGTGGAGGCTAATCTGGGTGACGTTTCAATAAGACGGGTCAGCGCCTACGGCGACGAGAACCTGCTGCTGACGGTCTTCGGCATCGTCAATCACAAAGAATCCTATCGACTGATGCAGTACGAGATCGCAACCGGGCAGACCGGGTTTCTTTTCAACGGGCGGAATGGCGTGTACCTGCCGGGCGAAGAGATGCTGGTTTACGATCATCGCTTGCAGTTGAGAGCAAAAGTGAGGGGTGGAAGCGGACGCGTAGATGTTGAGCTGGCTCAACATGAATTCGGCGACAGAATACAACTGCTGCCTGTATCGGATTCGCGTTTTCTCTACAGCATCAGCGACTCTGAAGGGGAGCTGATATTCGCCCATAATGCAAATACGCAGACCACGAAATGGC
>Ga0316201_10002781_pt1 | contig 12625 bp, 11 predicted proteins | sample CS6wburrow_MG_FD_204516 | JGI IMG/M metagenome (GOLD analysis project Ga0316201, IMG submission 204516) | Coastal sediment microbial communities from Delaware Bay, Delaware, United States - CS-6 worm burrow | ecosystem: Environmental > Aquatic > Marine > Coastal > Sediment | place: USA... | reverse complement strand
TCAGGAGTTCAAAATGAAGATTTTACAATTACTCACTGCAGCTAGCATGCTGGCCACATCGACCAGTACAATGGCATGGTGGGGCCCTTTCGACGATGATGATCGTTATGACAACCGCTGGAACAATAATAACTGGAACAACAACCGCTGGGACAACCGTTGGGATAACAACGCTTTTGGCGATATGATGAATGATGTAATGGGTGACATGACAGGTGATATGGATGTCGAGATAAAGTTTAAAGTCAGGGGTAAGGGTAAAGGCAGGGGTGATGCAAGAGGTTACGGTTACAATGATAACTACTGGAATAACAGTAACCGATATTATGGGAATAATCGCTATGGTAACAGTTACACACCTTATGGTTATCGTCCGCCCTACTACCAGCAGCCTAATTACGGATATGCACCATATGGTCGAACACCTGCGCCCGCACCATCCGCACAGCAGCCATTTGGCTATAAGTAGTAATCATTGACCAAGGTTTAGAACACCAAGGCCATACTACGACTTTTCCAGCTGCACTGATTTAGCTTAAAATTAATGCTGTATCAGTTATAAACGATAAAAATTAACATTTACAACCTGGAATAATAAAATGAGTGACTCTGAAAATAAAACTGAAAACGAAACAGAAGCTAAAACGGCCGATACTGCCCCCTATCTTAAAAAAGACAAGCAAACTGCCAACCAGTCTGAATCTGCAAAAAGTAATGTAGTGATCCCACTGGTATTACTGCTGGTTTCAGCCATTGTCATCATCGCGACTTTTTATGAAGACGAGTACAAAGACCTGGTCGCACAGGGAGACTCAGTAACTGACCCGATAGAAAAAACCGAGACTACAGACATTACCATTAGTACAACAGAAGAAAAAACTTCTGCAGAATCTGCAGCTAATGAATCAGCGACTGAAGAGACTCTCACTGAAGAACAGGTATCAGCAACAGATGCACAAACAGATGAAACTGTAGCAGCCGTCGAAGTCACTGAAAAAGAAACCGTAGAGGCTAACCCTGCATCAGCATTACTGCCAGCTGGCGCTGTCACTAATGTAGCAACGACTGGAATCACAGAGTCAGCACCTGCAGACAGCGACGTAAAATCAGCAACGACGATGAACAAAGAACCTGGACAAAGCCGCTACGCACCGTATCAGCGTCCGACTTATGCAGACAGGGAAGCTTATGAAGAAGCTCGCAAAGAAGCGATGGCCAGGGCAGAGGCTGAGAGAAAGAAACATAATGAGATGATGCAGCAACGCCGCCTGGCTTATGAAAAAGAAATGCAGGAGCGACGCGAGCAGTTTGAAACCATGATGAAAGCTTACAAGGAAAAAAGAGAAAAGTTGGCTGAAACCAAAAAAGCCATATATCAGCAGTTTGAACAAAATCGTACCGAGGCAAAACAAAAAATGGAGCAGATGCATAAAGAGATCTCTGAACTGCACAGACAGATGCGCCAGATGATGCGCGATTCACAAGTACAGATGAAACGTGCTCCACAGCCACGGGTACAACGTGCCCCCCAGCCCGAGTTTAGACAAAACAGTACGTCACTTGAGCAACTATCAAGTACAGAGAAAATGCAGCGTATGTAACAGCTGACAATTAATACCGCTGTATTCAACAACAAAAGGCGCATATCAATGCGCCTTTTTCTATTTATCGATGCCTGCCATTCAATACTATTTTTTTCATCGTATTTGTATTTGACTATATTATTATTCTCTAATATAATGACCTGGCATTATTTCAGATTCGTAGTGTTCCCTGTCACCTTCAAACACCAGCAGACAGGCATTTACTTCTAACAGGCAAAGCGATGAAAGTTTTGAAGTCACACATACAATTAACATCATTAGTACTTTCATTCGTTTTTATGAATGCAGCTTTTGCCAGTGAACCAGCTATCGATGCGAGTCAAGATGACAGCACTGGTAACACTACCAGCCATGCCGCCCCTGTTAGCGAAACTAACGATGGCGCTACTGCGAACGCAGAGGCAAAGGCAAAAACGATGCTTGACGAACAACAAGCTGAACAATCACCGACGATCACTGATGCACAGAGATATCGCCAGGAGATGGATGAACGTCGCCGCCAGGTGCAGCAAGCGCAGTTGGAAGCCTATAAACGCCACCTGGAACGAAGAAAGCAGCATTTTGCTAATAACCCTGCTGCAACATATGACAACCCAGGATTTGATAATAACGTTCCCACTCACATTCAGCAAAGGCGTGACGAGTTTATAAAGCAGATGGAGCAGCGTCGTGCAATGAACGTCAAAATAATGGAACAGTACCGCAAAGATGCGGAACAAAGAAGAAAAGCCATGCAGCTAAAGATGCACAAGACATGTGCACCTGAATCAGTACAAAAAGCTTAATTTGATACTGAGATTTAATTCACAAACGTCGGTGGAGAGCCGAAAATTTGAATCATAGATTAATCTGAACGTAGTGTGATTGCTAATCATGCTGTCTGTACGACTCATTGAGCAGACATCGCAACGAAATAGCAGCAATCATGCGCTGCCAGGGTACGTAGGTTTCGGCTTACGTGCCCGCCTTTAATCTAGTTACAGATTATATTCGCGGCCCGAATATCGACGTCCCTACCCGTACCATCGTCGCACCTTCTTCGATAGCCAGGCAGAAGTCACCACTCATCCCCATCGAGAGCTGGTCAAAATCATCCAGCTCAAATATCTGTTTGCAGGATTCCTGGAGTTCTCTTAGCTGTGCAAAAGCATCACGTGTTTGCTGTTCATCACCCTGAACGCCTATTGTCATCAGACCTCGCCACCTCAGGCCAGGCAACTGCTGCTTAAGCACTTCGTCTAAGAATGCTTCTACTTCTGCCGGCATGAGACCAGACTTGCTGTCTTCACCACTTACATTGACCTGTATCAGACAATTAAGCTGGGAACTTTTGGCGTTGTTTAACATTGCGGTCGACAGCTTGCGGGCAAGCTTGAGGCTATCAACCGAATGTATCCACTGGAAGTATCCCGGCAACTTACCTGCTTTTTTAGATTGCAGATGCCCGATGAAGTGCCACTCCACCGAGTTACTGGTCAGATAAGGAATCTTGGTCATCGCATCCTGGATCGTATTTTCACCGAAACAGTTCTGGCCGAGTGCGACTACTGATTTAACTTCATCAAGACTTCGTGTTTTGGAAACGACGATCAGCCGTATCTCATCTTTCTCTCGCCCGGCCTTTTCAGCACAGTCCTGTATCTGGTTTAAGACGGCTGCCAGATTATTGGCAAGCTGATTTTCAGTAGCCGTATCCGACATCAAATTACTGTTTATAATGCGAGAAAAAATTGGCGATGGATTTAAAGGCCCTGGTGAGATCTTCGACATGGGGTAAAAACACGATCCTGAAATGATCCGTATCCGGCCAGTTGAATGCAGAGCCATGCACGATCAGGATCTTTTCCTGGGTCAACAGATCCAGCACCATTTTTTCATCATCCGTGATATTGAATCTTGACTGATCCACCTTGGCAAACAGGTACATTGCACCTTTAGGTTTTACACAGCTTATACCCGGAATGGCGGTTAGCATTTCATGTGCCAGATTACGCTGTTCGTATAATCGACCGCCAGGTGCGACCAGCTCATTGATGCTCTGATAGCCACCCAGCGCGGTCTGAATGGCGTGCTGACCGGGTACATTGGAACACAGTCGCATCGATGCCAGCAGTTCGATACCTTCAATATAATCCGCTGCATTTGTTTTATCTCCGCTTATAACCATCCAGCCTGCACGAAAACCAGCGACACGATAAGCCTTTGACAGCCCATTGTAAGTAAGACAAAAAACATCCTCGCAGAGTGAAGCCGTGGAGATATGCTTTGCATCGTCATAGATGATCTTGTCGTATATCTCATCAGAGAATATGATCAGGTCATGCTCTCTTGCGAGATCGATTATGCTCTGTAGAACTTCTTCCGGATAAACCGCGCCCGTCGGATTATTTGGATTGATAATGACGATACCGCGTGTATAGTCATTGATCTTGGACTTCATATCATCGATGTCCGGATACCAGTCCGATTCTTCATCACACATATAGTGTACGGCCTTTCCGCCAGAGAGTGCGACTGCTGCGGTCCACAGCGGGTAATCCGGCGCCGGTATCAGCACTTCATCGCCGTTATTGATCAATGCCTGCATCGACATAACGATCATTTCACTGGCACCATTACCAAGGTAGACATCATCGATTTCGACGTTAGCAATCCCCTTCTGCTGGCAATATTGCATGACAGCTTTACGACCTGAGAAAAGTCCTCGGGAATCGCTATAACCCTGAGAGACGGGTACGTTGTGTATCATATCCTGGACGATTTCTTCCGGCGCGTCAAAACCGAACGGCGATGGATTACCTATGTTCAGTTTCAGGATCTTGTGGCCTTCTTCTTCCAGCCTTCGCGCTTCGCGATGCACTGGACCACGTATGTCATAACAGACGGAATCCAGCTTATGAGACTTTTTCAGTGTTCGCATTCTATTGATTTCAGTGACTTAAAATATACATTTCGATTCTAGTGAAGTATATATGCTTATCGCGCTGAAATCTTTCAATATAACCAAAAAAAGCATGTGACATCCGCTGTTATCTGCGGCGAATACCATGCCGCCAACTCACGCTTTCCACCGCTATTTAGGGTAAAAAAAAGCCAACCATCAATGGTCGGCTTAAACGGGTATCGCGCTATGAAAAAAACAACTAACTCAGGAGTAACTCGCCACTTTTATTACAGGTTGAACTTACTACGATAATCATTTAAGGATCAATGTCAAGATAAGATACCCGCCGACACAATCATAACTACGAATCAGGCTTAAATATCAATCAGTTAAAGAACTGCCTCAGCACCCTGTATAGATAATAAGCATCCCAGCGCCCTGCCAGTTCACGAATGGAATGCATGGCAAATGTCGGCACACCGACATCTACCGTTTTTACCCCGATTTCACTTGCCGTAATCGGCCCGATAGTACTGCCACACGCCATGTCAGAACGCACCACAAAAGGCTGCACCGGCACATCGGCAAGTTCGCACAGATGTTTGAATAATGCGCCAGTCTGACTGTTGCTGGCATATCGCTGGTTCGCGTTCACTTTGAGTACCGGTCCGTCATTGAGGATCGGGCCGTGGTTCTCATCGTGTTTATCGGCATAATTCGGGTGTATACCATGTGCGTTATCTGCCGAGATCATGACACTGTTGGCGATCATGCGTGCTGTGTTTTCATCGCTCTCACTCAAACGATCGAGCACCGATGTTAAAAAAGAGCCGTGTGCGCCGGCAGCAGACTTGCTGCCTACTTCTTCATGATCGGTACATACCAGCAAGGTATTCTGTTTTCCATCATCATTGATCATCGCCATCAGCCCCGTGTAACAGCTCAACAGGTTATCGAGGCGTGCACTCGCGATAAAATCATCATGCAGGCCGATGACTGCTGGTGGCTGCACATCATAAAAGCTTAACTCGTAGTCCAGAACCCTGACGGCCTCACCCGTTTCTATTTCTGCATTGATTATCTTTAGCAGGATATCTTTGAAATCAGCCTTGCCCGGAGCTTCAGCATCAATCATCGGCATCTTCATCAGGATTGGCGGCAGATGCAGCTGCTTGTTAATAGAGCGGTTTTCATTTGCCTCCTTGTCGAGATGAATCGCAAGGCTAGGTATCGTGGCTATCGGTTTCCCCAGATTGATCAGCTGGTTACCTATAGCACCACTTTCATCGAGGTAACTCACCCTGCCCGCTAGTGAAAGATCTCGATCAAACCACGGGTTGAGCAGCGCACCACCATAAACCTCGACACCCAGTTGCAGGTAGTTATTATTGATGATCTCAGGGTTCGGTTTCACTTTTAGACATGGGCTATCGGTGTGCGCTCCCACCATCCGCATACCGGTATCAGCCAGCGGCTGGTTGAGCTGAAAAGCGATGATCGATGAATCATTTCGAATGACATAATAACGCCCTTCCTGTTGTCCATAATTTATAGACCATTGATCAGTTTCATCCAGTTGTGTAAATCCATCGCGTTCCAGTGCCTGTGCCATTATTTCGACCGCGTGAAATGGCGTCGGCGAGTTTTTTATGAAGTCGATCAAGCCGTTTACAAATTCTACATCTTGCATTTTAAAACCCTGTCTGTAACTTCCTGCGATTGTAGCCGGAGCAGGAAATTGTTGCTGTTATGAAAAAACATTATTTTCTTTATTTCATTCTATATAGTGTCTGTTGCTGATATCCCGTAACTACAGGGTACAAACCCGCCAGTTGCCGATCTAGATCAGTATCGCCAGTATCCGATATCATCGGCCGTTTATTCAACGAGCGCAACTTGTCGTTTGTGGCAACGATGATAATATTTTCCTGGCCGACACGACGAATGACTTCCGCGCTCAACTGCTGGTTACCACGACCAAAAACATGCCCCTGGCCACCGATGACAGTCACCACTATCTTAACTGGGTGCTCATTGATCGTTTTCAATATTGCCTGTTCATCGACATCACTGGCAATCAGTGCCTGATTGTAAATGATGTCGATACCCAGCAAAGTGTTCTCCAGTGATAACTGGTTCATTATCTCTGCCGTCGTCGAACCAGAACCGATAAGGTAATAAGTGTCCGGCTGCATGGACTCGATGACATCGGTCGCGATGTCCTGTACTGCGATCTGGTGATGATTTATACCACCCTGCTTGATCAACTGCATGCGGGTATCATCAACCGGCACCGATAGGTAACCATAACACCGTGCAATTACCTGACCCTCACGGAAGGCATCTTCATCGATATCCATTACCCGGGCTTCGTGCAATGACATCGGCTCACCCGAAATCAGCAAGTTGACCAGTTCGCCGGCCTGAGAAGGGGTGACCGCATACACTGCCGAATGAATTTTCACACCTGCAGGAATACCGACCACCGGTATCGTCGACGCTAACTCATTACCCAGGATATCGAGCACATCCCGCGCAGTACCATCTCCCCCGGCAAAGACGATGAGATCGACTCCTGCCTCGACAAACAGGCGAATGACATTCTTTGTGTCGGTCGAGGTTGTATGTTCCTCAGCTCTATAGAGCACTTCACACGGCAGTCCATGTGCTGCGAGTACATTCTCCCCCATCGAAGCAGCGGCAGTAAGGATAACCAGCTGCTCGGCAATTGCCAGCCGTGAAAATTCCTGCACGGCAGCGGATGCGCGTTTTTCCGCTTTTAACGATGCGCCACGTGACAGGGCCAACTCGACAATATCATCACCGTCGCTGCCTTTTAGCGCCACTGAGCCACCGATACCGGCAAGCGGATTAATCACAAAGCCTAATTTCATATAACCAGGTGCTTATCACAAAAGATTGAGTTTATCAGCTTAAGGCGCCAATCTTCAGCTATACAATGTTAAAATTCGCATCCGTAAAAGTACATGACACACCACGTTCGATTGATATGAAGATTAACGATAGTTACCCAGCTTGTTACAGGCCTCGTCAACAGACATGTTCAGTGAATGTTGGTGGTGTCATGGTGGGCGGTGGCGCACCGATCGTGGTGCAGTCGATGACCAATACGCACACCGCCGATGTAGCAGCCACCACGCACCAGATCATGCAGCTTGCAAATGCCGGTTCAGAACTGGTGCGTATCACCGTCAATGATAACGATGCGGCGGCCGCTGTTCCGCGTATCCGTGAATCACTGGATGCAAAACAGTGTTTTGTACCATTGGTAGGCGACTTTCATTTCAATGGCCACAAGTTGTTAACCGATCACCCGGATTGTGCCCAGGCGTTGGCAAAATATCGCATCAACCCCGGGAATGTAGGTAAAGGCAAGAAACACGATGCACAGTTTGCCACCATGGTGGAACTGGCCTGTAAATATGATAAAGCCGTAAGAATCGGTGTCAACTGGGGCAGCATGGACCAGGCATTGCTGGCCAGGTTAATGGATGAAAATGCAAAACTCTCAGAGCCACATGATGCCCATGATGTGATGCTGGAAACCGTCATTCGTTCAGCCCTGGACAGTGCAAAACAGGCAGAAGACATCGGCCTGGCAAAAGAAAAAATCATCCTCTCCTGCAAGATGAGCGTGGTACAGGATCTGATCACGGTATACCGCTCACTGGCACTACGTGATAATTATGCGTTGCACCTTGGTCTGACCGAAGCCGGTATCGGCTCGAAAGGCATCGTCGCATCGACAGCCGCGCTCAGTATCCTGCTGCATGATGGTATAGGTGACACAATCCGTATCTCGCTCACACCGGAACCCGGAGCAGCTAGAGAGAAAGAAGTCATCGTCGCGCAGGAAATACTGCAGACCATGGGGCTGCGTTCATTCGTGCCGCTGGTTACTGCCTGCCCCGGATGCGGCCGAACAACCAGCACCTATTTTCAGGAACTGGCATCACAGGTGCAAAACTATCTGCGAACACAGATGCCGGCCTGGAAGGAACGATACCAGGGCGTCGAAGATATGTCCGTTGCTGTGATGGGGTGCGTTGTCAACGGACCTGGAGAAAGCAAACACGCCAACATCGGCATCAGCCTGCCGGGTACTGGTGAACGACCGGTAGCGCCGGTTTACGAGGACGGCGAGAAGACCGTGACGCTTAAGGGAGATAATATTGCCGATGAGTTCGAAGGACTTATCACTGCCTATGTCGAGCGCAGTTATAAGGCCAGGAAATGAGAGAACTACTCGGTTAAGCGCTGACCTGCTGGGCGTTGATATCCCTGCGCTTGCGCACTGCAGATGCCAGGTTACGTAAACAGATTTCGGTACTCTCCCACGATATACAGGCATCAGTGATACTCTGTCCATAGGTCAGCGGCTGCCCTGGGATAACATCCTGACGGCCTTCTACCAGGTGACTCTCGAGCATCACTCCCATGATACGGTTCTCTCCATCGGCTATCTGTGAGGCTACACTATCGCAGACATCGATCTGACGGCGGAAATCTTTCATGCTGTTCGCATGAGAGCAATCCACCATCATCTGAGGTTTTAGCCCGTATTTTTCCAGCTGCTCAGCGGCATGCTGAATACTCTTTGCATCATAGTTTGGCTGCTTGCCGCCACGCAGAATGATATGACAGTCATTATTGCCTTTGGTCGAGAAGATTGCAGAATGCCCTGCTTTGGTCAGGGACATGAATACGTGAGGGTTGGAAGCAGCTTTCACTGCATCGATAGCGATCTTAAAGCCACCGTCTGTACTGTTCTTAAAACCGACCGGGCAGGATAAACCTGACGCAAGTTCACGGTGTCCCTGACTTTCCGTTGTTCTTGCACCAATCGCCCCCCAGCTGACCAGGTCTGCGATATACTGCGGACTGATGAGGTCAAGGTATTCCGTACCGACGGGTATCCCCTGGATCGACAGGTCACGTAACAGCTGCCTGGCCATGCGCAAACCTTTGTTTATCTTGAAGCTCTCATCAAGGTCAGGATCATTGATCAGCCCTTTCCAGCCTACCGTGGTGCGTGGCTTTTCGAAATACACCCTCATGATGATACACAGATCATCTGACAGCTCGTCCATTAACACTTTCAGCCTTGAAGCGTATTCCCTCGCTGCCTCGGGGTCATGGACCGAACAGGGGCCGACAACCACGACCAGGCGATCATCTTCACCATGCAGGATGTTGTGTATGGATTCACGAGCATGATAGACCGTTTCTGATGCTTTCTCGTCCAGCGGAAACTCATCATGAAGCGCCTGTGGTGGAAGTACTTCCTGAAGTCCGGTTATACGTACGTCATCGGTCTTAAAAATCATTCGTTTTGCTCGTTAATCTGTAAATATCGTCTAAATAATCCCAAGTAATCAATTATATAGGATTATCAGGGAACTATCACATTGAAATAGCTAAGTTGCCAGCAGGCGATCGATAATCTCGGGCAATTCGTACAGGTCAGTGATGACCGCATCAGGCTCACAATCTTCCAGTAGCCACTGCTTCTGTTGGCGGTTTAACCAGATCGCATATGCGCCGGCTGCTTTTGCACCGGAGACATCATGTTGCGGGTCATCACCGACATGCACCATCTGATGTGCATCGATTTCAGTCAGCTTCTGGATTTCCCGGTAAATGTCTGGCTCAGACTTCAGCTTTCCTACCGATGCAGAGCTGAGTGCGAAATCAAACCAGTGATCGACACCGGTTTTCACCGTATCGGCGTTACCATTGGTCAGGCTCACCAGTCGATAGTCTTTTACCAGCTCATCTAGCACTGGTTTAACATCATCGAACAAGGTGATCTGCTGTCGGGCTTCATAAAAAACCTGGAAGGCGGGCTCTATCCAGTCATCGGACAGTGTAAATTCTTCAGCCAGCAATTCGAAAGACCTGATACGCAGCTTCGATAGATCATATGCGAGCTCAGGATAACGTTTAAACAGTTCACTGCGCATAGTACGTAGCTGATGCATATCATAACTTTGCGTGATCACTGGAACATGATCAGATAACCATTGATACAATAAAGTTTCGGCACGCGATATGGTTGGCAAGCATGGCCACAGTGTGTCATCAAGATCAAAACTTAGTACTTTAATCGTCTTTGACATTATCGTTAAGGCTTGCTGATGAGGTTAAGTAGACTTAACTATTACAGATGAGGTTATCGGTTACTAATTACTTTTGATAAGCGTTTCAGTAAAAACGTCCGCCTGAGATATCTTGTCTGTCGTAGTGACCGATGGAGACTCAGCTGGCTTTGATAACTTTTCAAGATCCTTGTTCTGTACCTGCGGCGAGCCAGCTTTATCAGCATCGGCCAGGTTGACAATATTATCAGCAGAAAACCTGACCAGGTATCCATCACCATTGTTATCGTTCTTAAACTTTTCTAACGATGCGCGTGCAGACTTTCTATCCGGAAAGTAACCAAATCTGACATTGTATCTGGTTTCATTTTTCTTATTTGTATAGTCTGTAATATAAGCTTCATACTGCTCGACCTGGAGCATCTTCATCATATTTTCAGCATTGATCAAACGACCATACATGCCGACCTGGATAGAGTATTTAATATCATGCGGGTCGTCCATTGTTAGCGTCGAAACCGTCGAAGCATTATCCATATCCGTTTGAGCCGAAGTCACATCCTGCTTAGCATTGACAGGATTCTTCTGGTTTTTTACATCTGACTGTTGCTTTAACGTGCCAGACGTTGCAACGTCGGTGAGCACATCGCTGTTACGCTGTTTTATTATTTTAACCGGGACAGCTTTATCATCTTCCTGTATTGCCGTGGTCATTTGAGATGCAGACATCATGACCGGTATCTCGGTATCTTTCGTTACTGCTTTAGCCACTGACCCCGGATGGTCGACATCAATAAATTCACCCGCTTCGATAACAGGCGGTTGCTGTGTTCCGAGTGCATTATCGGCAAGCAGGGTTCTTTCTGGAAGCGGCAGTGGGTGAACATCAACTCCAACCTGATAAAATGTTGCAGCTCGTTGATGACCAACAAAAATGCCACTGGCAAATACAGCGATCACGGTCACACCTGAAACAAGGACAAATTTTAACAGGTCGCGGCCATCGATTAGTAAAGGTGCCATTTTCTAATATTCAGTGAAATATATAAAAGTGAAATAGATGAATCATATTTTAGCTTATGCATCTGCTTTAAGCACAAATGCACATGAATTAATAATGGCAGAGATAATAAAAACAGGGTAACAAAAACCATATCGCAGTTTTCCAGGACATGGTAACCACTTGTTCAATACTCTCAGTATCATTCTGGCAATTTTGTTAAACTGTCAGTACTCGTTGTCGATGTATAAAACATGAGAAATATTCTCCTGTTTTCATCGATTTTTCACGTCACAGTGCTATATTATTTATAGTTGTCGAAAAAATGACAGTTTTGAAGCGTTCTGCTTTTTGTCACAGCACATAATTGCTCAAATAAATAAATCTAAAAAAGCCATTATCATCAATAAGTTAAATTGATTTATTGCATAGATTTTATAGTTTGTAATATTTATTCTGGAGTTACTTATGCTTGCATCACTCATTCGAATCTCACTTACCGTACTGACTTTATACGGTTGCTTCGGTAGCGGAAACGCATTTTCCGTAGCGGCTCCTGATTTCAAACTTGAGGGACCAGACAAACAGGTTAAATTGAGTGATTATCGAGGTCAGATTGTATACCTGGACTTCTGGGCATCCTGGTGCCAACCATGTCGCAAATCGTTCACCTGGATGAACAAGATGCAATCGCTATATGGAAAAGAAGGCTTTAGAGTCATCGCCGTTAACCTTGATGAGTCACGGCAGAAAGCAGACAAGTTTTTACAGCAGATACCCGCAAACTTCGATATCGCATATGATCCACGTGGAAATACCGCTGAAAGCTATAACGTAAAGGCTATGCCAAGTTCTTACCTGATCGATAAAAATGGTAATGTCATTCACGCTAATCTAGGTTTTCGTGGCAATGATGAAGAAAGTCTGGAAGCGAGGATAAGAGATCTCATACGTCAATCAACTGTCGCAAGCCGATAGATCAGTCAAGCAATGTAAGCTATGAGATTGACCATGTTCA
>Ga0316201_10002780_pt1 | contig 12626 bp, 9 predicted proteins | sample CS6wburrow_MG_FD_204516 | JGI IMG/M metagenome (GOLD analysis project Ga0316201, IMG submission 204516) | Coastal sediment microbial communities from Delaware Bay, Delaware, United States - CS-6 worm burrow | ecosystem: Environmental > Aquatic > Marine > Coastal > Sediment | place: USA: Delaware... | reverse complement strand
AGGATTCCTTGGACCTTGAAAACATTGATTCGTTAGTGAAGATAGAATTATCCAGAAAAAAATTAGACTTAAAATATGGTCTTTCTTATCAAGCCCCTCTTAAACAAAAGCAACATTTCGGGGTCATGAAATCATCTAAAAGCTATACTGATTCAGTACCAAAAGCTTTTTTAAGCACACTTTCCAGATCTGAATTCTTGCCAAGAGACAGTATTTTGAAAATGAATTTTGATAATGCAACAAAACAAGTACTCATGCGAAGTTCGATGGGAATGCTTTTATCCACCTTATTGGTCTTGGCTGTAATTAGCAGTTTATTCTATCTATTGAAAATCATTAAACAGCAAAAAGAATTGGCTGAAGTCAAGAACGACCTCATTAGCAATATTACACATGAGTTCAAGACTCCAATTGCCACCATTGGTGTGGCTTTGGAAAGCATCAAGAGTTTCAAGGTCATCGAAGACACGAAAAGAACAGAGAGCTATCTAGATATGTCACGTGAACAACTTTCCAAATTGAATATCATGGTAGAGAAATTGTTAGAAACAGCCACTTTGGATAGTGACAACCTCAACTTGAATAGGGAAGAAGTTAATTTAACTGATTTATTAAACACTGTTGTTACTAAACATCGGTTACAAACAAATGAAAAATCAATTTCATTTAAATTCGACAAAGAAGAGGCCTATGCCCAATTGGATGTATTTCATTTCGAGAATGCCATTAATAACTTACTGGACAACTCCATGAAGTATGGTGGCGATAAGATCAGTCTGACTATCGACCAAGTCAATAATAAGACATTTATTTCTATTTCCGATAATGGCAACACCTTGACAAATGCCAACAGAGAACGCATATTTGAGAAGTTTTATCGTATCCCAAAAGGGAATACACACGACGTAAAAGGGTTTGGAATAGGGCTTTATTACACCAAGAAAATCATAGAAAAACACGGTGGCACTATTCAGCTAGAATTGAAAAACGGTTTGACAACATTCAAAATCACCATTCCAAATGACTGAATCCACGACCATTTTATTAGCGGAAGACGAACCTGCTTTGGGTCAGATCGTCAAAGAAAGCTTGGAGACACGAAACTTCAATGTACTCTTATGTGAGGATGGAGAGCAAGCTTACACTACGTACATAAAAGAAAAGCCATCCTTATTGGTTCTCGACGTCATGATGCCCAAAAAAGATGGGTTTACGCTTGCCAAGGAGATCCGTATGGAGGATGACACCATCCCCATTATCTTCTTGACAGCAAAATCACAAACGCAAGATGTGGTTGAAGGCTTTACGATTGGTGGAAATGATTATTTAAAAAAGCCTTTTAGTATTGAAGAATTGATTGTTAGGATCAATAATCTATTGAACAGGACCCAACTTCAAAAGAATTCTCAAATCCTTAAGATCGGTGGTTTTTATTTTGATTTTCCGAAGCAAACCCTTCAATTTGGAGAAGGAGACAAAACACAGTTAACTCATCGCGAAGCGCATTTGCTTTTTCACTTGATCAAGAACAAGAATGAGGTCCTGGATAGGTCGTTAATATTGAACAAGTTATGGAGAACTGATGATTTTTTCGCAGGGAGAAGCATGGATGTCTTCATTACCAAACTTCGTAAGAAACTCAAGAGAGACGAATCCATTCAAATTGTCAATGTCAGGGGATTTGGATATAAATTGATCTGCTAAAAAATGGTTTGATTTTTGTACTTTGCATGGTACATGAAACATTGGACATTCATTTTACTGCTTATCACTTTACATGTAAGTGCTCAGAAAAAAATTGAGGTAATCCAGACTGATAAAACTGCCATTGTTGCCGACAGGATCGTTAACATAAATAATCAAGGCAAGTTATTGATCCTTAAGGACAATGCCTTGGTACAGAACATTAGCAATAAAGAAAATTCGTATGCCAATGTACAATTGGGAAATATTGCTTCTGTCAATGCGTTCAACCCTCTAAAAATCAATGTTTTTTACAAGGATTTCAATTCCGTTACCATATTGGATAATCGTCTCAATGAGATATATCGTATAGACTTCAATAATATTCGTCCTTATCGAAACATCACACATATCTCTACCGGTTATGACAATGTGCTTTGGTTATATAACCAAGATACGCAGCAATTGGAAATCTACGATTATAAGCAAGATATTTCAAAAGGGAAAACACTGCCTATTGAAGATACAGTGTTAGACCTAATCAGTAATTATAATTCGTCTTGGTTACTTACGGAAACACATCTTATCTCTTATAATTACTTTGGTAGTATGACTTCAAAAATAAAGAATGATGGCTACACATCCATTTGTGAGACCAACGAAAATATCATTTTAAAGAAAGAAAATAGACTCTATTATTTAGTAAAAGGGGCTAAAGAAATCGTTCCGATGGATCTTCCGGAATTGTTAATAAAAGCATTTTTTGCAACCGATGAAACCTTGTATATTTACGACGGAGAATTTCTTCATCAATACCAACTAAAAATCACTTAGAATATGCATGTTGCTATTGCCGGGAACATCGGCGCAGGGAAGACGACGCTTACAAAATTACTCGCGAAGCATTACAAATGGGAAGCCCAATTAGAGGACGTCGTAGACAATCCCTATCTAGACGATTTTTACAATCAAATGGAACGTTGGTCCTTTAATTTACAAGTCTATTTCCTAAATAGTCGTTTTCGCCAAGTTTTACAAATTCGTCAAAGTGGTAAGGAAATAATCCAAGACCGGACCATTTATGAGGATGCCCATATTTTTGCTCCTAACCTTCATGCTATGGGCTTGATGACCAATCGTGATTTTGAGAACTACAAATCCCTTTTCGACCTAATGGAATCGCTCGTTCAAGGTCCTGATGTTTTAATTTACCTACGAAGTAGTATTCCCAATCTGGTAAATCAAATCCACAAACGTGGTAGGGATTACGAGAACTCCATAAGTATCGACTATCTAAGTCGTCTTAATGAACGTTACGAAGCATGGATTCATGGTTACGACAAAGGCAAACTTGTGATCATTGATGTGGATCAACTTGATTTTGTGGATCAACCCGAAGACCTTGGAAGCATCATCACGAAAATTGATGCAGAAATTCATGGATTATTCTAAAAAAAGAATCGTTCTAGCTCTATTTTAGTCGACGGAATAGGCCCACAACATTGCTGAAGCAAACTGTTCTCATATCTCATTATTTTTTTTAGGGTTTAAAAATCACTATCTTACTAACGGTTTTAGGATAAAAGGCATGAAAATAAAACAACTTATCGTAGTATTCTTACTAGCGACAACTTACTACAGTTGCTCTAAAGATGACTCGACATCACCACCTTCAAACCTTAGTTTCGACCTTATTGGCAATTGGGCATTGACAGACTACCATTTTAATGGAACACAGCGAACACTTTCAGACATAAATGTATCCGTCATATCATTCAGCGCGACAGCTTGGGACATTGGTGTATCCTCGATATTTATTGAATCCCCTAATGATTATAGTAACATTGGCGGTTATAATCTGGATGTGACAGTAATCGATGAAAATGGTACTGAGTACTATTTACCAAGTCATCGTCAAGTAAATGAGGTAGGTACCTGGGCACAGACCAATAATTTTCTTGGTATCACCATAGATGAGGAAATAAGGCAAGCCGCTATCTCTGAACTATCGGCAACAACATTAAAATATAGTATTAATGGCAGTGAGTCGTTCTACGATGAGAATAATGATCTAATCACCATATTAAGAACTGATTACTACACCTTCACAAGAGATGGAAGTAACTAAATCAAAACAATACAAATCATTATATAAAACCATTCTCCCTTGCATGCTGTAATGCTTGCTCACTTTCTTCGACCATTAAAGTTGCCGTGGTGTTATAATTTTCCAAGAGACTCCTAACCCTTAGGATTTTCGTTTTACTCTCTACGCCCCGTAAATAAATAGCCTTGATTCGATCAGGGTAATGATTGGCGATTTCCATATAAATAACAGGGTCTTTCTCACCACTATCACCAATGAGTATAAATGGCAGATCTGGATAGGTCGCCAAAATATTCATGATCTCTTTTTGCTTTTGAGGCTTTTCCCCTTTTGCTTTCCTTCGAAGGATATTCCTGAAACTTCGCAATAAAATAGGCCCTTTCGGGAAATTATTCTCCATCAAGAAATACTCCAGGTAACGATACAGATTCCATGGACTATGACTAACATAAAAAATAGGATTTGCCTCATTACCCTTTTTCCCATTGTGTAATTCATGATAAAACTCCGCGGCGCCTTTCAATGGCACTCTTCTACCTGCAGGCCTAAAGATAGTGTTATATATAACTTGCCATTTCAAACTTGAAACTACCCCAGTATGCAATATAGTATCATCAATATCGCTAATGACACCAAAAGATGCACTGGTAGATGGAATCAATAGCTGGCCTTGGAATTTATTGTTGACTTGAATGGTTCTTCCAGGATGTTTTTCTGCATAAGAGACCTCATAATCAAGCCAACCCTCTTCATTCACAAGTTCATCCAATCCTGTGATCGTTTCGTCCAAAAAATAATACCCATGCGAATCCGTAGTGACATTAAAGACCCTATCATCCGGTAATTTAATAGCAAGAAGTGCATGCTTTATCTCATCAGATTCAAATCGCTTCCATGAATTCAGTAGAAGATTAAAATAACTCTTATGGGTTAAATCGATTATTTCATCCTCCAACGCACGACCCCTAATATGAAATCGGGAGTGTGTTCCGTAACCCTGAAAGGGTATGATCTGTAATGGGTCTTTTTTAAGCCAACTCAAAAGTCTTGATTTTAAGGATATGAAGATACTATAACTCACAAAAAAAAGCCACTCGAATGAGTGGCTTTTATGTATTCAGCTATTTTATTAGTGATCCTGAGTCGCTGTTTCCATCTCTTTCTCTTCGACCACTTTCTTCTTCTTGACGTTCACTTTAGCGTTTACTTCCTTCATGGCCTCAACTTTGGCCTTTACCTCTTCCATAGTACCTTCAAATACTTTCTCTTCAGTTTTTGATTCACCATTTTCCATTGTTGTAGTTGTGATAATGGCTTTGGCATTTTCACTATCATCGGTAGTCATCTCAACGCGAACTTCCTTGCTGATATCTTCATGTGAATTATTCATTGCCATACCATCTTCTGTATGCCCACCTAAGATAGGCGCAATCACCAATCCAATTAAACAGGTAAGTTTAATCAAGATATTCATGGATGGTCCAGAAGTATCCTTGAAAGGATCTCCAACTGTATCTCCAGTTATTGCAGCTTTATGGGCGTCAGAACCCTTATAGGTCATTTCTCCATTGATCTCCACTCCAGCTTCAAATGATTTCTTAGCGTTATCCCAAGCACCACCAGCATTGTTCTGGAAAATGGCCCAAAGCACACCACTTACTGTAACACCAGCCATATAACCACCTAGCATTTCTGCAATTGCCCTGTTTTCCATTCCAAATAACATTGGTATAAACGTGATCAAAAATGGAAATCCAATAGTCAACAATCCAGGAAGCATCATTTCCTTTAAAGAGGCTTCAGTTGATATCTCAACACATTTATCGTATTCAGGTTCACCAGTTCCTTCCATAATCCCAGGAATTTCCTTAAACTGACGACGCACTTCATGCACCATTTCCATTGCTGCCTTACCAACTGCTTTCATTGCTAATGCCGAAAACACTACTGGCACCATTCCACCAACAAATAACATGGCCAAGACCGGTGCTTTAAAAATATTGATTCCGTCAATTCCTGTAAATGTCACATAAGCAGCGAACAAGGCTAAGGATGTTAACGCCGCAGAAGCGATGGCAAATCCTTTTCCAGTTGCAGCAGTTGTATTACCCACTGAATCCAAAATATCAGTGCGCTCTCTTACGATTGGTTCTTGCTCACTCATTTCGGCAATTCCACCAGCATTATCGGATATCGGTCCAAAAGCATCAATCGCTAATTGCATGGCCGTTGTGGCCATCATTGCGGAAGCGGCCAATGCCACTCCATAAAATCCTGCTAATGCATAGGAGGCCCAAATACCACCTGCGAATAATAGTATGGTAGGGAACGTCGATATCATTCCAGTTGATAGACCAGCGATAATATTTGTTCCTGCTCCAGTACTCGATTGTTGTACAATATTCAAAGTTGGTTTTTTACCAAGTCCAGTGTAATATTCAGTCACCGAAGAAATTACTGCACCAACAGTGAGTCCTATTAAGGTCGCATAGAAAACACGCATTGAGGAAATATCCTTTAAGCCTTCACCAAAGAATTCCATTTTCATTGTTTCAGGCAACATATATTTCACCAAGACAAAACAAGAAATTGCTACTAATATGATTGAAACCCAGTTACCAACATTCAATGCCTGCATGACCTCATGTTCTTTGGCTTCATTGCTTTTGATCCTGACAAGCATGGTCCCAATCACGGAGATTATAATACCAACACCAGCTATGGACATTGGCAATAAAATAGGTCCTATTCCACTGAAAGAATCAGCAATAGCGCCTCCCATATCCTTGATCACGTAATTACCAAGTACCATAGCTGCTAATACCGTTGCAACATACGACCCAAACAAATCGGCACCCATTCCTGCCACATCACCTACATTATCACCTACATTATCTGCAATCGTCGCTGGATTTCGAGGATCATCTTCAGGAATTCCTGCTTCAACTTTACCTACTAGATCGGCACCTACATCAGCTGCCTTGGTGTATATTCCACCCCCCACACGGGCAAATAAAGCAATAGATTCTGCTCCTAGAGAGAAACCAGCCAATGTTTCCAATACAATGGTCATGTCCGCGTTAGACGTCCATATGCCACCCATAAAGACATTAAAGAATATAATAAAGAATGTTGTTAAGCCTAAAACTGCCAAACCGGCAACACCTAAGCCCATCACTGTACCACCACCAAAAGAAACCCCTAATGCATTAGGTAAGCTAGTTTTTGCTGCTTGTGTGGTTCGTACATTGGTCTTTGTGGCGATTCGCATACCAATGTTTCCCGCGACTGCAGAAAATACGGCGCCAAATACAAAAGCAACAATAATTAACCAATGCGTCGAAGGCACGATAAAGGAAACGATTGCTAGTAATACACTAACCACGATCACAAAAACAGTTAATAGTTTATATTCTGCATGAAGGAATGCCAATGCGCCTTCGTAGATGTGATCTGCAATTTCTTTCATCTTTCCATCTCCTGCATCTTGCTTTAAAACCCACGACCGTTTCATGAGCATGTAAATTAAACCTATAATCGCCATTGCAATTGGCATATAAATAATCATTGATTCCATATTCGAGTGATTAGATTAGTATTTGTTATTTAGCTGGGCAAAAGTAGTAAAATCAACTAGAACTAAAAAACCCTCTAAACTATTGTTCAAAGGGCTTTGCAATCAAAGTCTTTTATTATGACTATATCGTAAAGTTACCTTGTTTTTTATGATCACTTGTTTCATAACGATCGATGCATTTATGAAGTATTTCATAAGCTTCCGCAGCATCTCCCCAACCACCAACATCCACACGCTTTTTCTCTAGGTCTTTATATACTTGGAAGAAATGTTCGATCTCCTTTATTTGATGTGGATTCATATCTGACAAATCATTCAAATTATTCCAGATGGGATCGGAAACCGGTACGCAGATGACTTTCTCGTCTGGCCCTTTTTCATCCGCCATATGAAACACACCAATAGGCTTCACTTCTACCACACACATTGGAAATGTTGGTTCGCCTCCTAAAACCAAGACATCCAAAGGATCCCCATCCAAAGCCAAGGTTTCAGGGATGAATCCGTAATCGGCGGGATACATCATGGATGAAAACAACATCCTGTCGAAACGTATTTTCTTTAACTCAAAATCGTATTCGTATTTGTTTCGGCTTCCCTTTGGGATTTCTATCAGCACATCGAAACTTTGGTCTTTATTTAATGTCATATGTTATTGATTCTCGGGCTGCAAATATACTGAAGTGTTTGGTTTTGCCAAGGTAATTGAAAGGCAGTATTATTAAGAAAAGGTTAAATTCCATAACAATATTTTCTATATTGTATACCTGATACTATCAATCAAAATCTTATAAAATGAGACGTTTCTTATCCCTACTAGTTCTTTTCTTCTCATCTCTATTAATTGCCCAAAACCAGCCATGGCAAGGCAAATTCGAGCCAATCGACAATATGATCACGGCACCAAATGCCTTTAGATCGGCTAGCGGTGCTCCGGGAAAAGCCTATTGGCAGCAACGTGCGGATTACAGGATCAAAGCCTCCTTGGATGAAAAAACCAATATCCTTTCTGGAGAGGAAATCATTACCTATTTTAATAATTCTCCAGACGATTTACGCTATCTATGGATTCAGTTGGAGCAAAATGTCAATAAAAAGGGAAGCGAGGATTTTGGTTTTGTACAAGGTACTGTTCGAGATTCCATGAGCACACGTCAAATGCAGTTGCTTACTCGAGCGGTTGATTTCCCAGCAGGGTATTCTATTAAATATATTAAGGACCAAAACGGCACTACCATTCAATCCTTTGTAAATAATACGATGATGAAGGTTGTTTTAAAGACGCCTTTAAAATCTGGTGAAGCTCTGACTTTTTCCATTGGCTGGTCCTATCCAATTACAGATCGCGCCAATTTTTTACTATCTCGTGAAGGTTACGAATATTTCCCAGAGGATGACAATACAGCATACCTCATCGCCCATTGGTTTCCAAGAATGGCAGTTTACAATGACACTGAAGGCTGGCAGAACAAACAGTTTAATCGCTTAGGGGAATTTGCCTTGGAATTTGGGAATTATGATGTTGAACTTACTGTACCCGCCGATCATATTGTGGCTTCGACTGGCGATTTAAAGAACGAAAGAGAGGTATTATCCAAAACACAACAACAACGTATGGCAAAAGCGAGAACCTCCGTTGACAAACCGATCATGATCGTAACTCCCGAAGAAGCCATAGCCAACGAAAAAGAAAAAACCAACAAGACCAAGACTTGGAAATTCAGGGCTGAGAATGTTCGGGATTTCGCTTTCGCCTCATCTCGAAAGTTCATTTGGGATGCACAAGCTGTACCTCTGGAAACACATACGGTCATGGCCATGTCGTTTTACCCAAAAGAAGGATTGCCTGTATGGAGCGACGCTTCGACACTTGCCGTAAAGAATGCTTTGGAAGTATATTCCGAAGCGGTGTTTGAATATCCTTATCCCGTTGCCATTTCGGTAAATACCTCAAATATCGGCATGGAATTCCCAATGATCAGTTTCAATGGTGGGCGCCCTGTCGATGGACAAATATCGGATAGAGCTAAAATGGGTATGATCAGCACCATCGTGCACGAAGTAGGTCATAATTGGTTCCCGATGATCATAAGCTCGGACGAGCGCCAATGGATGTGGATGGACGAAGGACTCAATACCTTCATTCATCAACGTACGATGAAAGAACGCTATCCTAATTCCAATTACACAACACCAAAAAGCATCGTCCCATTCATGAGTGGCGACAAGGATATTATGAGACCGATCATGACCTCATCCGACAACGAACTCATGAGCCAGTTTGGTAATAATTTTTATCGTAAACCAACTGTCGGTTTGCAGATCTTGAGGAATTCAGTAGTTGGCCAAGAACTCTTTGACCAGGCATTTAAGGAATACGCAAATCGCTGGAAATACAAGCACCCAAATCCTGCAGATCTATTCAGGACCTTGGAAGATGCAACGGCAAATGACCTGGATTGGTTTTATAGAGGCTGGTTCTTTACTACGGACAATGTAGATATGGAGCTCACTGACGTTAAATGGTTTACTGTCGAGGATCAAGTGGCTATTGAAGACAAGAACAAAAAAACAAAATTCAAGATTCCGAGTGACGGTGAAGGTGAAAAAGCCAAGGATTTCTCCAGCGGACCAGAAGTGATCACCATGACCTCGACACCCGACCAATCGTACGGGCAATTCCTGTCGCGCATGGATGAACCTGAACTCCGCAAGCAATTACAGGGCAAGAACATTTACGAGATCTCGATAAAGAATGTGGGTGGTCTCGTCATGCCCATAACCATCGAGTGGGTATTTACCGATGGCACTAAGGAAATCGACAGATTACCTGAAACCGTTTGGCGTCATAACGAATACGAAATCCAGAAAACCTTTATAAAAACCAAACAAGTGGAGAAAGTGAATCTGGATCCTAATTTTGAGTTTGCTGATACGGATGTAAAAAACAATAGTTTCCCGAAAGTGGAAGCACCTTCTGAATTTGACACCTTCAAGGAAAAGACAAAGAATTAATTAAAAAACATGTGTCAAACCGTCACCGCCTGATTCAAATATCGTCTAAATGGTAGCATTTCTTTATATATCCTGATGAGCTTCTTGTTCATATCGCCATTCAAAGCTTCATCGGTGCAGAACTCATGTACCACTGCAAAAGTTTTATTACGAAGCAAATCTATATGTTCGTGATCTTTGGAGAAGCCTTTTGGGGAGCTCTTTAGTTTTTGGTCTTGGTACAGATCGCCAAAGGTCTTCTTAAAAGAAGGTTTGTTAATGATCTTCTTGAGTTCTTCACCATCATAATCAATGGCATCCCTTATGCTTCGTAAAGTTTTAGAATCTGGTCGCCAGAGTCCGCCAGCAAACAAGCAACGCTCAATCCCGATCTCTACATAAAAATCACCGGTATTGGGTCGTTTGTCCAAACCTGCACCAAAATGGTCCTTGTAGATTGGTTTACTAGGATGAAACATCAAATTGTTATTAATGCGATTAATACCTTTTCTACCAGGAGTATCATAGTAGTCATTATCAATGGCAGTAAGAGCATCATTCATGTCATCGAGCCATGCAATGTAATCTTCACGGACGTCCTTATACCACTTTCGATTGGCATCCATCCACTCTTTATTGTTATTAAGTTGAAGGGTCTTCAAGAAGTCCACCATGTTCTTGATATCCATAGATAATCTCTAAAAATTAAATCCAAAGGTTCCAGTGACTCCGAAACTTCGGGCATCCGGCACATCGAGGTAGTTACCCCTGAAATTGAAGTCGATACGTAGGATCTTGAAAATATTCCCGATCCCAAAACCGTATTCGTAATAGATCTCATCAGTTGGCGCAATCAATGGCGCTCCAATAGGTGCGCTCAATGCTTTATTTGCATCAGACAATTCACCCCAGACACCTCTTACAAAAATGACCTCACGTAAATTGAACTTCCTCAAGAATGGTACTCGTGATAGTAATCGCCCATTGAAATTATGACGTAAGTTAACTGAAGTATAGGTATCTGTCACGAATTCGTAAAAATCAAGTTGCGAAAATGTATTGTATATCGAGAAGTACGACTGGTTTCCTGGCACCACACTCAACAAGCCAAGAGGTACATCGCCGAAGGTCTTACCTGCTTCTATGGTTGTCCATAATCGGCCAAAACCACCTAATTGCCATGGTTGTGTATACGAGAACTGTACCTTGGTATAATCGAAATCACTATTGAACAGCGACTTATCACCGATACTGACTTTTGCAAATAATTGTGGAAAGCCATCATTGGCAATGCGGCGCTCTACGCCAAATCCAGACATCTTACGTCCGGGATAAAAATTGACCGACAATGCGGTCTCGAATTGCTTTATTTCAGAAGACACACCCGTTGGGGACTCTAGGTCTACATAATCCAAACTAAAAGTTGGTGATGCCGATTCCAGAGTTCGGTAATCGCCTCCCAGTCTTAAGACCACATTGCGCCATGGTTCAACGGATAACGCCAACGACGACAGATTGATAGTTGTCAACTTATCATTCGTTGAGGTGCCCACCACAGAACTCGAGGCGAGATTCCGTCCTAAAACATCGGAAGAGGTCGTTAAACTGGCTCCTATCTGTTCAACATCACGCCGGTTACCTCCAGCAATGGTCAGGCGGCTTTTCTTATCCAAAAGCCATTTTCCAGAAATACCATACTTGAACTTATCATCCCCAAACCCATATGCCAGGAAACCTTCGAGTCTCCAAATATCATTTCTGCCAAAATAGGTACGCCCACCTGCTCGCAATCGTAATTTTTCAACTTCATTATACCCAAAGGTTGAAAAGATTGGACCATAATCAAGATTCAGACTAGGAAACTCAATATAGCCCGAAGACAAAATACTCCCAAGGTTATAAAGGCGCTTAAATTTCTTCACCGTCTTTAAGGTGTCCAACATCTTATAAACACCTTTCTCGTCTGTATTAAGAGCCTCCAGTCGATTTTCTTCCCAAAAAGCATCGTCTCTGTTATACACATCGGTATCATAATTATAGACACGCTCATCATAGAATTTAGGATCTAATTCGTTATCAAATACATAGTTGTCATACAAGGTGGTTCGTTTACCATATATACCTCTGGATGATTCCTTTTTATTCAATGTGAAATCGGATAACATATAATCGCGCTTTACGAGGAAAACGGAATCATTCATCACATCAAACTCTTGCTCTATATAAATCTCCTTCACCCAATTGATATTGGCACTCTTACTATCT
>Ga0316201_10002779_pt1 | contig 12627 bp, 9 predicted proteins | sample CS6wburrow_MG_FD_204516 | JGI IMG/M metagenome (GOLD analysis project Ga0316201, IMG submission 204516) | Coastal sediment microbial communities from Delaware Bay, Delaware, United States - CS-6 worm burrow | ecosystem: Environmental > Aquatic > Marine > Coastal > Sediment | place: USA: Delaware... | reverse complement strand
TTCTGCGAGTGTCACAAGAGCGGTCGACTGTTGGCCGAGGCTTTGGACCTGGCGGAAGATCGCTGGCAGATCAGCTTTCAGTCCCGTCTCGGACCCAGGCAGTGGCTGCAGCCCTATACCGACAAACCGCTGGAGACGCTGGCAAAGAGCGGCACTAAACACGTCCATGTCATCTGCCCGGGTTTCAGCGCGGACTGTCTGGAGACGCTGGAGGAGATAGCGATCGAAAACCGCGATCATTTTCTTGCTGCCGGCGGCGAGCGCTATGCATATATCCCCTGCCTTAACAGCGACCCCGCGCATATCGGTATGCTGAGGGATTTGGTGTTACGGCATACAGAGGGTTGGGTACCGGTTTTGACTGAAGCTGAACGGGAGGAAGCGCGACGTCAGTGTCGGGAATTAGCAGTTGCCAAGGGAGCGGCTGAATAGATTCACAGATAATTCATCAGCGAGGGGCGGATTCATGAGTCATCATTACCAGGGGAGCTGCCATTGCGGTGCGGTAAAATTCTCCTACACCGGTGAGGAGATCACCAGGGGCTTGCGTTGCAACTGCTCTATCTGTTCGCGCAAGGGCGCCATGATGAGCACCGAAGTCATCGCTCCGGAAGCGCTGGACATCCAGGCCGGGGAGGGGGTGTTGGGGCTCTACCAGTTCGGGGATAGAGTCGCCAGCCACTTCTTCTGCAAAAACTGCGGCATCTACACTTTTCATCAAACCGTGAGAAAGCCGGGTCATTACCGGGTCAATCTGGGTTGTATCGACGGGGTGGATGTTTTTGCGCTGGATGCCGATCTGTTTGATGGGAAGCATCTGCTTTGATCTGTTGTTGATTTGTTTTTTATGCCGCTACGCGGCGGTTTTATTGAAAGCGGGTCCCGGCCCGCAGGCCGGGTTACTTTTGTTTTGGCAACAAACTCACCAAAACCATGGCTTCGATACGCCACCCTGCGGGTGCCCTGCGCTACTCGCAAAACAGGGGAAGCGCGGAACTCGCTGCGCTCAGACAGCCGCGCGCCTTTTTCTTTCGTTCATTTCTTTTGGGCGTTCAAAAGAAATGGACCCGCCCCTGGGTGCAGGAAACCACATCAAAAGGCTACCGCGAAGCGGCACAACAAAAACAACATCAGCGGTGACCGACTCTCCGCACCAGGTACTTCTCCGCCTCAACCACAAAAAAGACACTGGAGGCGACGATCAGCATGATGCCCCAGGTTGCGGCATCCAGACTGGTTGTACCGAACAGCTGCTGCATCCAGGGCAGATAGGTGTAGATAAACTGGAAGCCGATCACCAGCGCGATCGCCAGCAGCACCTTGCGGCTGCCGAACAGTCCACTGTAGGAGAGCACGGACCGGCGCACGTAGCGGGTGTTGAGCAGGTAGAACGCCTCGAAAAGCACCAGCGTGTTGACCGCCACCGTGCGCGCGGTTTCGATATCGCTGCCGCTGCTGCGCATCCACAGGAACAGGCCGAAGATGCCGCTCACCATGAGCAGCGAGACGTACAGCGTTCGCCAGACCAGAAAGCCTGAAAGTATCGCCTCCCTGGGATCCCGCGGCGGGCGTTGCATGATATCCCGTTCCGGCGGCTCGAAGGCGAGTGAAAGCGCCAGTGTTACAGCGGTGATCATGTTTACCCAGAGTATCTGCACCGGCGTAATAGGGAGCTGATAACCGAGTACGATTGCCGTTACCAGCGTGAATGCCTCGGCGCCGTTGGTGGGGAGGATGAACAGGATCGATTTCTTGATGTTGTCGTAGACTGTGCGGCCCTCTTCCACAGCGCTGATGATAGAGGCGAAGTTGTCGTCCGCCAGCACCATCTCCGACGCCTCCTTGGCCACCTCGGTTCCCTTGATGCCCATGGCGACGCCGACGTCGGCCCGCTTCAGCGCGGGTGCGTCGTTGACGCCGTCGCCGGTCATGGCGAGCACGATACCCCGGGACTGCAGCGCCTCCACCAGGTGCAGTTTGTGCTCCGGGCTGGCACGGGCGAAAACGTCAACCTGCGTCACCTGTTCACGCAGTTCCTCCTTGCTCATTTTTTCCAATTCGTGTCCGGTCAGCACGCGTCCGCCGACACCTATCCCCATCTCCGTGGCAATCGCCTGAGCGGTGACCGCGTGGTCACCGGTAATCATCTTGACACGAATGCCGGCGGACTGGCATTGGCGTATCGCCTCGAGCGCTTCGCTGCGCGGCGGATCGATGATACCGACCAGTCCGAGAAGGGTTAGACCGCCGTCGACATGATCGAACCGCAGATCGCGTTGGTCGGGCTTTGCGACCTTGAAGGCAAGCGCCAGGATTCGCTGACCGCGCCGGGCGATCTCGTCGACGCGTTTCTCCCAGTAGGCGATATCGAGCGGACGGTCATCCCCCTCGAAGCGCTGCCGGTTGCACATCTCCAGTACCCGTTCCGGCGCGCCTTTCAGGTAGATGAAGCCGTGCCCAGCATGGTCGTGGTGCAGAGTCGCCATAAAACGGTGTTCCGACTCGAACGGAATCGTGTCCGTGCGCGGCAGTTCCTCTCCCAGGAAAGCTGGGTCCAGCCTGCATTTCATGGCTAGGGTGGCCAATGAACCCTCGGTCGGGTCGCCACTCAGTTTCCATTCGTCCCCGGAAAGCGCTACCTCAGAGTCGTTGCAGAGCAGGCCTGCCCGCGCCAGTTCGGTCAGCTCGGGAACCTCCTCCGGGTCCACATCGACGCCGTTCAGCTGCACGCCGCCGTGCGGGTTGTAGCCGACACCGGTCACGTCCAGCAGCTGGTTGGTGGTGGCAATGGTCTGTGCGGTCATCTCGTTGCGGGTGAGCGTGCCGGTCTTGTCCGAGCAGATCACGGAGACTGTACCCAGTGTCTCCACCGCGGGTAGTCGGCGAATGATGCCGTTTCGCCCTGCCATGCGTTGTACACCTATGGCCAGAGTGATGGTGATGATGGCGGGGAGTCCCTCGGGGATGGCGGCGACTGCCAGGCCGACGGCGGCCAGAAACATCTCGTCAGCGGTGCTGTTCCAGACCAGTATTCCGTAGAGTGACGTAGCCAACGCCAGTATCAGTATGACGCTGGTGAGCCGCCGGCCGAAACTCGCGATTTGACGCAGCAGCGGCGTGGTGAGCTGACTGACCTCTCCCAGCAGTGTGCTGATATGGCCGATCTCTGTCTCTACGCCGGTCGCCACGACAACGCCCGCACCGTTGCCGTAGGTGACCAGCGTGCTGGCGTAGGCCATGCAGCTGCGATCCCCCAGGTCGGCGGTTTGCGTTACCGGTTCGGTTGATTTTTCCACCGGTACCGACTCTCCGGTCAGCGCCGCCTCTTCGATTTGCAGGTTTTTACTACGGAACAGGCGCAGATCTGCGGGAACCTTGTCTCCCGACTGCAGCAGTACTACGTCGCCCGGGACCAGGGACTCGGCCTGTATCACATTTTGGTGGCGGTTTCGTAGCACTGTCGCCTGGGGCGAGAGCAGGTCGCGAATCGCATCCAGTGCTTTCTCCGCCTTGCCCTCCTGCACGTATCCCACCAGTGCGTTGATCAACACCACCGCCAGTATAACGCCGGTGTCGACCCAGTGCGCCAGCGCTGCGGTAACCGCTGCTGCGGAGAGCAGTACATAGATCAGAACATTGTTGAACTGGGAGAGGAATCTCTGTAACGGCCCGCGTCGCTTGGGAGGAGGGAGTCGGTTGGGACCGTAAAGCTCAAGCCGGGATGCGGCTTCGTCCTGATCCAGTCCGTATTGATCGACCGAGAAAAGCTGCATTGTTTCGTCGGTACTCAGAACATGCCAGGATTTTTCCGCTTCGTTCAGACCTTTGGTTTTCATGCTCTTCGACATGGCTCCTTTGCGGTTCTAACCGAAAACACCGTGCTGTGCTAGCTGCTGGTGGATATGAATTCCAGCTTAGAATCGGGTTGCAGAATGAGCAAGTGTTTCAGCTCGAATAGATGACGATGGGCAAGAGTCTGCAGACAAACAGTGTCGGATCGCGGGGTTCAGTCAACTACTTCAGCGACGGAGGCTGTGCTGCTGATTCAGGAGGATCCAGACGACTTCCTCGCTTTCTACCCAGGCTGAAACCCAACGATTTCCCAGCGTATGTTTGATCTGCCGTGGATATCAGCCGACGTTCAGGACGTCGCCATCCAGCGCTCTGACTTGCTGCTTCATCAATTCGACGATCGCGTATACCCCGAAATGGCGGTTGGGAGAGAGGTTTTCGTCAAGACCTAATCTGAGGAAGAACTCATCCACATCGAGTGCTTCCACCGCTGCGCTGGTTTTACCCGATACCAGTTGGATCAACAGCGCCAGTACGCCTTTGATGATGCTGGTGTCGCAGTCGCCATGGAAGCGGATAAGGCTGGGATTGGCTGGATCACGATAAGCTTTGACCCACACCTGGCTCATACACCCCTTCACCTTGTTGTGCTCGGTCCGATGAATCTCGGGTAACGAAGGAAGCCTCTCGCCCAACTCCACCAGATAGGCGTAGCGTTGATCCCAGTCACCCAGCAGTTCGAATGTATCCACCATATCGTCCAGTCGATTCATGGCCGTTTCCTGTTGTGACTCACTCTGGTTCACAGCAGTCCCAGCGTCAGCTGGGCCTCTTCGCTGATGCGTTCCTGGCTCCAGGGCGGGTCCCACACCAGATCTACCGCAACCTTGCTGACTCCCCGAACCTTCTCCACCACGACGCCGACCTGTCCCGGCAGAGTGCCGGCCACGGGGCAGGAAGGTGCGGTCAGGGTCATCTTGATCGAGACCTGCCGGTTGAGGTCGATCTCGATGTCGTAGATCAGCCCCAGGTCGTACACGTTTACCGGAATCTCCGGATCATAGACGGTTTTTATCGCCTCGACGATCTCTTGCCGCAGCGCCTCATGGTCTATGTCAATGTCATCACCTGGCGCTGCCGGGGACTGCATCGAGCCGCGCGAGAGTTCGCCAATCTTCTCTTTCAGGCGTTCAAGCATGGTTATGTTCGACTCCTGCGATGTCAGCCTGGTTGTCCAGTTTTTGCGTCAGCCGCCGCTCGGCAGCCTCCCTCAGCGGGTCGGATTTAATGCTGTTGCCTATCGCAGCGGCGAACCCGAGGCTGAGCATACTCAAGGCTCTCTCCTTGTCGATACCGCGCGAGCGCAGGTAGTAGATCTGCGCCGGATCGATCTCGCCGACCGTGGTGCCGTGGCTGCACTTGACGTCGTCCGCGTATATCTCCAGTTGCGGCTTGGTATCCACCTCGGCGCTGCGGGTCAGCATCAGATTGTCGTTGCTCAACTGCGCATCGCTACCCTGCGCATCCTGGTCGACGATGATATGGCCGTCGAACACGGCACGACCCTTGCCGTGGAGAATACCCTTGAAGCGCTCGCGGCTGATGCAACCGGGCGCGGCGTGGTGGATGCGCAGGTGAAAATCGTTCAACTGCTGATCGCCGACGGTGTAGAGGCCGTTGATTTCGCACACTGCACCCGGTTGTTTCAGCACTGCCTGAAAGTCGGTTCTGGCCCAGCTACCGCCGAACGAGAGATGGGTGCCGCGGTAACGGCTGAGTTCATCCTGAGACAGAAAGATACTGCTAAGATGGAAGCTGCTGTCGCTCTCATCCTGCAGCCGATAGTGATCCAGCGATGCGCCCATGGATAGCTGTATCTCTGTCAGATGATTGTTGAATCCAGTCGATGCTTCGCTGCCGACGAACCGCTCCACCAGGGTCGCTTCGGAACCCTGTTCGAGAATCACCAGGTTACGTGGCTGCACCAGCAGGGAGTGTTCCCGGCCCGGATTGAGGTAGATGAGTTCGAGCGGTTTCTCCAGCACCACCTCTTTGCCGATGCGAATCAGAGCGCCGTCGTTGATCAGCGCGCTGTTGAGCGCGGTAAAAAGATTGCCGCTTCGACCGCTGTGCTGATCGAACCAGCTTGCGAGCTGTCCGGGATCGGTGCTGAGCGCGGTGCGCAGGCTACCCATTGTCACGCCTTGCGGAAGACCGGCGACAGTGGAGAGCCAGGGCAGCAACCGGCCATTCACGAACACCAGTCGATCGGCATCAAGCCCTGCTATCCTCCATCGACTAATATCCAGCCCTTTGAATGCGCCGATATCGGCAGCGGCAGTAATAAACCGCTGCTGCAACAGCGGTTCGATGCTGGTGTAACGCCAGGCCTCCTGTTGCCGATTCAGTACCGGCAGCTGCGCTATCGAGGCACGGGCGTCGCTGCGCAGCGAGTCCAGCCAATCCACACCGCGCCCAGGCAGATCACCCGCCGACTGGGAGAGATGATGCAGAAACCAATCGCTCTGCTGGGTTGCGGTAATCATGCGGCATCCTCTTCGACCCAGCCGTAACCTCTCTCCTCCAGCTGCAGCGCGAGCTGCTTGTCACCGGAACGGGCAATTCTGCCGTCGAGCAGCACATGCACATAGTCGGGTTCTATGTAGTCCAGCAGCCGCTGGTAGTGGGTAATGACGATTATCGAACGATCCGCTGTCCGCAACTGGTTCACGCCGCCGGCGATTACGCGCAGCGCGTCGATGTCCAGGCCGGAATCGGTTTCGTCCAGAATCGCCAGCTTGGGTTCCAACATAGCCATCTGCAGTATCTCATTGCGCTTTTTTTCGCCGCCGGAAAATCCTTCGTTGACGCTGCGCTTCAGCAGTGCCGGATCCAGTCCCACCAGCTTTGCCTGCTCCCGCACCCGGCGCAGAAATGCCGGCGCGTCGAGCTCGGGTTCGCCCCGTGCGCGGCGTACCGCGTTCAGGGATTCGCGCATGAAGGTCATATTATTCACCCCGGGCAGCTCAACCGGGTACTGCATACCGAGAAAAACGCCCGCATGCGCGCGCGCCTCGGTCTCCATTGAGAGCAGGTCGCGGCCGTCCAGGCTGACCGTGCCGCCGGACACCTGGTAGCCCTCGCGCCCAGCAAGCACATGGGAGAGTGTGCTCTTGCCGGAACCGTTCGGCCCCATGATGGCATGAACCTCGCCGGCGCCTATCTCCAGGTTCACGCCATTGAGGATGGTTTTCTCTTCGATTGCAACCGACAGGTTAATGATTGACAGCATTTGTAAAAACCTCGTAGATCGTTGATTACCCAACCGCGCCTTCCAGCGTGAGATCGAGCAGTTTCTGTGCTTCCACCGCGAACTCCATCGGCAGCTCCTTGAACACCTCTTTGCAAAAGCCGTTGACGATCAGGGAGACGGCACTCTCCCCGGACAGCCCGCGCTGGCGGCAGTAGAAGAGCTGGTCGTCACCGATTTTGGACGTGGTTGCCTCGTGCTCGACCCTGGCGCTGGGATTCTTGACCTCGATGTAAGGGAAGGTGTGGGCAGCGCACTTCTCACCGATCAGCAGAGAGTCGCACTGGGTATGATTGCGCGCGTTCTCCGCTTTCGGCGTCATCCGCACCAGACCACGATAGGTGTTCTGTCCAAGCTCGGCGGAGATTCCCTTCGAGACGATAGTGCTTTTGGTGTTGTGGCCCATATGGATCATTTTGGTGCCTGTGTCCGCCTGCTGTCTGCCCCGGGTTACTGCCACCGAATAGAATTCGCCGACCGAATCGTCACCGCGCAGAATACAGCTCGGATACTTCCAGGTGATGGCAGAGCCTGTCTCCACCTGGGTCCAGGAGATGTGCGAGCGGTCGCCCCGGCAGTCGCCTCGTTTGGTAACGAAATTGTAGATGCCGCCATGCCCGTCGGCGTCGCCGGGGTACCAGTTCTGCACGGTTGAGTATTTGATTCGTGCATCCGTCATGGCAACCAGTTCCACCACTGCTGCGTGCAGTTGGTTTTCGTCGCGTTTGGGCGCGGTACAGCCTTCGAGGTAGCTGACGTAGCTCCCCTCTTCGGCAACGATCAGCGTGCGTTCGAACTGTCCGGTGTTCGCTTCGTTTATACGGAAGTAGGTGGAAAGCTCCATCGGGCATCTCACACCCTTGGGTATGTAGACGAAAGTTCCGTCGGAAAACACCGCAGCGTTGAGGCAGGCATAATAGTTGTCGGTATAAGGCACCACCGACCCCAGATGCTTGCGTACCAGATCCGGGTACTCCTGAACCGCCTCCGAAAACGAGCAGAAGATCACGCCGGCTTTGGCCAGTGGCTCGCGGAAAGTCGTCGCTATCGATACACTGTCGAACACTGCGTCCACCGCCACGCCTGCCAGTGCCTTCTGCTCCTCCAGCGGGATGCCGAGTTTGTTGTAGGCGGCGATCAGTTGGGGATCAACCTCATCCAGACTTTTCGGGCCCTCTCCGCTTCTCTTCGGCGCGGAGTAGTAGGAGATCGCCTGATAGTCGATCGGCGGGTGCTTGACGCGAGCCCATTCGGGATCGATCATGTTCAACCAGTGGCGGAACGCTTTTAATCTCGCCTCGAGCAACCACTCGGGTTCGCTTTTTCTGGCGGATATCTGGCGGATTACCGCTTCGTTCAAACCGGGGGGCAGGGTGTCCGTATCGATGTCGGTAATAAAGCCGTGCTCGTACTCTTTACGGACCAGTTTTGTAACCGCGTTTTCTGTTGTGCTCATCAGCGGATTTTCCTGAATAACCAAGTATTATAGTCAACTATTATAATGGGCCTATCGCCACGGAAAATCAACATCAGGTATTGCGTGGATTTAGCAGGCTATTCGACTGACATAAACCCCGGATTGCGTCCCGCGGACATCGAACCGGGGTACAGCCCAGATAACCGCAGTCCGATTCTGCACTAATATTCTTTTTAAGCGAGCGCAGCGGTTTTTCTATTCCAGTTGAGAAATTTATCGATAGTTCGATGAAAGTTCAAAATGCCCAGCCAAAATCGAATACCGGATCAGGCAACGGAGACCAGAGGGATGCACGATCTTTTCATAAGCTACGCCCGGGAAGATGAAGCCTGGGTAGAGCGCTTTTATGAGATGCTGAAGAGCGAAGGGCTCGTCGTCTGGAAGGACTCTTCCATTCCCACCGGTAAATCATTCGGACGGGTGATAGAGGAGGCAATCGCAAGTTCCCGCGCGGTGGTGGTGGTCTGGTCGCACTATTCGATCGAGTCCGACTGGGTCAGGGCGGAAGCCACCGAAGGGTTGAGACGCGGAATTCTGATGCCTGTCCGACGGGACAAGAGTGCACCGCCGCTGCGCTTCAGAACCATACAGACCATCGATCTGGCGAACTGGACATTCGAATCTGATTTCCCCGCGTTTCGCAGGCTCGTGGAGGAGCTCAAGCACCTTATGCAGTCACCACCGGCTAATCAGGCGGCGACGGAACAGCGGCCGGGCGATCAACCGGCTGCTGCCCGAAGCGGGGCGCGGCGCAATCTGCCGGCGATAGCGGGCGTGCTGCTGACCGCAGCCATTGCCGGCGCGCTGTGGATCTGGAACGGTGCGGAGGAGCGCAGCCAGCTGTCGCTCGAACTGACCGCGGCTTCCGTTGCCGGTCTGGAGGAAGTCGCCGCCGGCTACCGGAAATCCGGCAAATACTGGAGCTTTTTTCTTGCCGATGAGGGGGGGCAGCCCCTGATTGAAAAGAGCGTTCTGCTGGCGCTGGAAGCGGTGCAGGCCGAGGCAAGCGCAGAGGCGACCGAAGCGCTTCGCGACAGTCTGGTCCTGTTGCAAAGACCGCTGCGTGAGTTTGGCTATTCGCGGGCAACCGGTAGTGCTCAGATCGCCCCGGGAGGAACCCGCATGGCATGGTCCACCCGCAGGGGTATCCGCCTGCTCGATACTGAGGATGAAGCGAACAACCGGGAACTTGAATTCGACGACAGGGTGGCAGGTCTCGCTTTTCTGGCGGATGGCGAATATCTGCTGGCTGTCGGGGTCAAGGGAGAGCTGAAGGTGTGGAACCTTGCCACCGGCAAGCAGGTGTCTGCGATTGCGGGAAACGGGGAGAATACCATCGGCTTTGCGCTGGACTCTGCCGGGTCTCGGGTCGCGGTGCGCCAGCCTGGTTTGATCAACGTGCGGGAGTTGCCGGGTGGCCGGCCGGTCGCATCCATAGAGACCGGCAGATTCGTGAATCTGAGCGCTCGCCAGAGTCTGGACCTGAGTCCGGATGGCGGCACTCTCGCGTTTGCGCCCGAGGATCAGGTGGTGGTGTGGGATCTCGAGCAAGGGCGGGAGCGGTTTCGTATCTCTTTCGGCGCGCACGTGTCCGCGCTAAGCTTTGATCCGGCGGGAGGAGTTTTACTGGCGTTTTCCGCGAACGGCGAGGCCCGGCTTATCAGTCCGGCGTATGGCGATGCAAAAGAGTTCGTGCTGGACGGTGGTGCCCGACTGGTCCGCTTCGCGTCCCAGAGCGGTTACCTGGCGTACGCATCGGCAGGTCGAATTAGGGTTGCAGCCAATGCCGACCCAGCCAAGGTAATCCTCGAATACGGACATGCAGACAACATCGTGGATATGCGCTTCAGCCACGACGGCAGTCTGGTTGCCTCAGCGGGTCAGGACGGTATGGTGCGGGTCTGGGATATCGCCGCAGCCAGGGAGATCATCCGGTTCGGCTTCAAGGATCAGGTGCTTGCAGTACGGTTCAGCGCCGATGGAGAGACGCTGACGGTGATTGCGAGAAGCGGCAGGGTGGGCGTATGGCCGCTCGCATACGAAGATCCGGTCGCCGAGGCCTGCCGCGGGTTGCGGCGCAATCTGACGCCGGAGGAGTGGCGCCATCACTTGGGTTCGATGCCCTATCGTAAAACCTGCACAGAATCTGAGCGCTGAATCAATTGGGATGGCGATGACGGGCAACCGCTTTCAGGAATCTGGGGTACCCCTTGTCTTTACCCCCAGTAGGACAATCCTAAATCCTGGTTCATTTATCCTTGCTGTAGAATTCCGGCCAGCTGCGACGGATCACCTCGCCGTCCCCTCGCAGGGCAACGCAGCTGTCCAGATAGTGTGGCTTCTCCTTGACCGGCTTGGCCAGCGCGATCTCCTCCCAAGTGGGGTTCATGGTCTGGAACGCAGTGGTGGCAACGTAGGACATCATCTCGATCAGGTGGGTGCAGCCGCGGGTAACGCCGACCCGCTCACGCACCTGGCGCATGAAGCCGCCGCCGATCTGCAGGCCGATGAGATTCTGCATCGGCGCCGGCCCTGCCGTGCAGGCGTTGAACGGGTGGTATTCAGAAGCGGCATCGATATCCTGGATGACCAGTTCCAGATCCAGCGTCACACGCAGCAGCATGCCGTGAATGGGCTCGTCGGCATCAACGGTTCGGCCGCCCAGGCGATTCTCGAAGCGGAAGGGCTTGGTGTCGACCAGCCTGGCTTCGATATCCCACAGGCCGTCGTCACGGATATACCCCTCGCAGGTGATTTTACGGGTGTGCAGATGCTTTCGTTTGGCGGCGGGTTTCAGTGGCATGGGTCGATATCCTGCTGATTGCTGAATGGTGGCAGAGTTGAATTGGAACGGTTTGTTGGCAGGATCATCCCAATTCGACTCCGATCCCTTTGACTGATTATAGCCCCGCGATCAAGTCAGACGCGCTCAATGACAGTTGCAATACCCTGGCCGACGCCGATGCACATGGTACAGAGCGCATATCTGCCGCCACTTCTGTGCAGCTGGTACATGGCCGTTGTGACCAGTCTGGCGCCGCTCATGCCCAGCGGATGTCCCAGCGCGATCGCGCCACCGTTGGGATTCACCCGGGGTTCATCATCGGCCAGACCCAGATCGCGCAGTACCGCCAAACCTTGCGCGGCGAACGCCTCGTTCAATTCGATCATATCCATCTGCTCGATCCCGAGCCCGGTCATCTGTAACAGCTTACGACTGGCAGGAGCCGGTCCTATACCCATGATGCGCGGTTCAACGCCGACTGCGGCAGTAGCCAGTACCCGCGCTTTCGGGGTCAGTCCGTTGGCTTTTCCTGCCGCTTCGGAGCCGAGCAGTAGGGCGCAGGCGCCGTCGTTGACACCGGAGGCGTTCCCCGCGGTAACGGTTCCCCCGTTGCGGAATGGTGCGCGCAGCGCGGCAAGCGATTCTAGCGTGGTGGATGAACGTGGATGTTCGTCCCGGCCGACAATCAGTGGATCTCCCTTGCGCTGGGGTATGGTGACAGGAGCGATCTCATCGTCGAAATGACCGGCCCGCCGGGCGGCGGCGCATTTGTGCTGGCTGCGCAGCGCGAACAGGTCCTGATCCTGGCGTGAAATGCCGAACTGTTCGGCCAGATTCTCGGCGGTTTCCGGCATCGAGTCGGTGCCGTACTGCTGCTGCATCATTTTGTTGATGAAACGCCAGCCGATGGTAGTGTCGTAGATCTCCGCGTTGCGCGAGAATGCGCTTTCCGCCTTGGGCATTACCAGCGGTGCCCGCGACATCGACTCCACGCCGCCTGCGATCATCAGCGCGGTTTCACCCGCTTTGATGCTGCGCGACGCCAATCCGACTGCATCCATACCGGACCCGCATAGCCGGTTGACCGTGGTACCGCCTACGCTGACCGGCAGGCCGGCCAGCAGTGCCGCCATACGCGCCACGTTGCGGTTGTCCTCGCCGGCCTGGTTGGCGCAGCCGTAGATCACGTCGTCCACCTGCTCCCAGGCGACATCGGGATTGCGTTGCATCAGCTGACGCAGCGGAATTGCAGCCAGATCGTCG
>Ga0316201_10002777_pt1 | contig 12631 bp, 12 predicted proteins | sample CS6wburrow_MG_FD_204516 | JGI IMG/M metagenome (GOLD analysis project Ga0316201, IMG submission 204516) | Coastal sediment microbial communities from Delaware Bay, Delaware, United States - CS-6 worm burrow | ecosystem: Environmental > Aquatic > Marine > Coastal > Sediment | place: USA... | reverse complement strand
TTTTTTCTTTTTATAAGACCCCTTTAAATCCGTTTGTGTCAGAAACTTAACGATATCGCCTATTTGAGGAACTCGCTAAATGATTATCAGGCCTTACATTTACGTGTAAAATGTAAGACCTGATCCCGCATCCTTGCAAAGTAGGATTTCATGGCCGGCGCTGACAAAGATCTTCCACAAAAATCGAGCAAAGCGGCGATCGACGCATTCGTCAAACAGATCCGGTCGACGCCGGTGAACAAGGCCAGCGGCGAACGCGGGCGCCTGATATTTGCGATGGACGCCACCGCCAGTCGAGAGCCCACCTGGGATCGGGCCTGTCAGATTCAAGGCGAGATGTTCTCCGAAACCGCGGCGCTCGGCGGCCTGGACATTCAGCTGTGCTATTACCGCGGCTTTGGTGAATTCGAGGCGAGCCCATGGCTGTCTTCGGCGGATGTATTGCTGCAAAGCATGACGAGTGTGTCTTGCCGGGGCGGATATACGCAGATCGAAAAGGTGCTACGACACACTATCGAGCAGACGAAACAGAAGAAAGTGCAGGCACTCGTTTTCGTTGGTGATTGCATGGAGGAAGACGTTGACCGGTTGTGCCATTTGGCAGGTGAATTGGGCATGCTCGGGGTGCCCGCGTTTCTGTTTCATGAAGGCATGGAACCGGTGGCGCAGCGTGCGTTACGGGAGATCGCGCGGCTGACCCGCGGTGCCTATTGCGCCTTCGATGCGAGCAGCGCGGGACAATTACGCGACCTGTTGAGTGCTGTCGCCGTGTATGCCGCCGGCGGTCAGAGAGCCCTGCGGGATTTCAGTAAAGATCGCAGTGAGGTAGTGCGGCAACTGACCCGCCAGCTGGACAGGGACTAACCATGCAGCGGCTGTTACTGCTGTCGGCGCTAGCGGCTGGATTATTCTTGTTGTTTCGCTGGCTATTGCGCAAACCTCCCCGGGAATTCTGGCAATGGTTTGCGGTTCTTCTCGCGTTGTTTTTGCTCGTACTGGTACTGACAGGACGGGCGCATTGGCTGGCCGCAGTGTTTGCCGCCTTATTGCCGTTCGCGCGAACCTTAATTGGCCTGCTCGGCGCCATACCGCTGCTCAAACGCCTGCTGGCCGGGATGAATGCAGCAAAAGCGAGGAAGACCCCGAGCGGTGGAAAAAACTCCACCGTACAGAGCAAATACATCCGCATGACGCTGAACCACGATACGGGCGACATCAACGGCGAAGTGCTGGCGGGACAGTTCAAGGGCATGACACTCGATCAGATGAATCTAAAGCTATTGCTGCAATTGCTGCAAGAGTGTCAGGACAATGAAGAGTCGGTTGCGTTGCTGCAGGCTTACCTGGATCGGGTGTATACCGACACCTGGCAACAACAGGCAGACGCGCAGGGACAACAGCAGACTGCCAGCGCGCCGAGCGAGATGTCGCGCGATGAAGCGCTGCAAATATTGGGATTATCGTCCGACGCCAGTGAGGCGGAGATTATTGAGGCGCACCGGCGGCTGATGCAGAAGCTGCATCCGGATCGCGGCGGCTCCGCTTATCTCGCGGTCAAGATCAATCTGGCCAAGGATACGTTATTAGGCAGGTAAAGGTACTTTCGCTTAAGGCCACGTGAAATCAGGTATCAAAGAGCAATTCTCGTTAAGAAGAACAACGGTCTTTCATGGTTCATTCATCAGGTTTATGCACAATGAAAGACCCCCGTTCAGCTGCGCCCGGCCACTCGAATACCCATAGTTGTCGGCGATATGACAAAGAATGTTCCTGGTAAGTCTGCGCGGTGACTGAAAACAGTGAATCATCCGCCCAATCCAGCTCCGCCAAATAGAAGTTTCCAAGGTCATATTGTTCAAGAATGGTTGTACAATCCGGATCTGATACGATCAGGAAGTGCTGAACATTTTCATTTGGTCTATCTATATTAAGGCGAGAACCTGCTCCGGTGGCAAATTCAGCCGGCGGGATACAGGCAACGGCAACAGCAATGCCATGAGCGCTTGCAAAGCAAGGATTGTAGCTCGCCAGCTCTAGCCCATGCTTGTTGAGTAAAGCCTCGATTGTTGCCTTGTCATAGTCATACAGCGGTAAGCAGTAGCGTTCCCGGGCAGCGCCAGGCCGGGTAACGGAATTCCCGTCTATACGCAGAAGTGTAATCGGAGGTTCGGATGAGTATTCAAGCGCATGGCGGGATTCGATTTTGCCCGTTGCTGTATTCAGTAGTCGGCCACGCTGCGTCAGAACGGCATCATGCCAGATTTTTGCCGGACCGTCGCCTTCATTATCGACTGGAAGCAAATCGAACAGCTTTAACAACCAGTTTAATCGATCACCCAGTCGCCCCCAAAGTCGGCTGCCATCGGTAAATGATATTGCGTAAATGCCGCTGTATTTGTGCGTCGTTGCGATAAGGACATCTCCTGCTTTATCGAAGAGTGATGCGCCACGGCGATGTTCTTGTTTCCAGAGGCATTCTCCGGTACGACGGTCGTACCGTCCCCACCAGCCACCACGCCAGTTACCGTCACCAAAACGCGGTGAGGTAATAATGGCATCATCAGTAACGAGTGCGGTCCCGCCGTGGATAGTTGTCTTCCAAAGTTCCCTGACCATAGATGAGCGCTAACGATTAAACACTGTCGAGCTGTTATTTTGTGTCGGCATGAATGCCCGGTTATCAATTGTTATAGGTTTGCTTGTTGATAACTTCATTTTCAACGATGCTTCCCTCCAAAGTATTACCAAGATCATCGGTACACCTGTAGTCTGTTATGATCTCTAACACCCTCTCATTTCTACTGGATTTGTAAACCACATATCGGGGTCAGGCCTTACATTTTACGTGAAATGTAAGGCCTGACCCGTAGTTCCTTTTCCGATCTTTTTTGTTAACCTTTTCTACATTCAAGATCTACAAGTTTTAATAAAGTTGGTATACGATGTTTGCCGTGCATTGAGTAGATATGATTTTTTGCCACCTCATCCTCAATACCTGCTGCTGTAACATACAATGGCTTTTCACTTTTGCCTCTAAATACTTTCGATTCAGTTTTAGAGCCCTTAAAGGCCGTTTTTGCAACACCTATGACCGGTATTGTTTTATCCAGTGTATCGTGTAAATACATACCCAAACCAGGCTTTGAATCCTGACCTAACACAACGAAACCATCAATAACTATAATATCGGGATGTAAGTTGTGATCGGTTAAGAGACTGATAATGCAGGGCAATTCGCGTTTATAAAACTGTCCTGGTTCATAATTCTCAACATCAGTTACTTTTGAATGAAATACTCTATCCGGGGCTTCATCGCCCCAGCTGCTAAAGCTGACGCCAGCAACTACTGCGCTATCAGATCTATAATCTACATCGATGGCCAGAATCACTAAAAATTAACCTTTTCCCAAATTCACTTATCGTTATCCCGAAAGATAGCACCCCATTCAGTGTGGATAAAAGGGGGCGGAGTCACTGCTGTCCCACTTAATTGAGGCATCCTGGCGCTTGGCCCCATACATCTCGCATTTTTTCATGGCTAGCTTGCAGATGGACTTGAATGCCCGAAGCAGAATGAATGTTGTCCTTAATAAACAAAAGGACCCCGTATAATTCACGTCATGCCTGCGGAGGCAGGCATCCAGTGTCTCAGGGTCACTGGATCCCAGCCAAAAACATGCTGGGATGACGCGTAAGTGGGACACCAGTCCCTCCGACACCTTTTTTCGTACAAACCCTGTTTTTTCCGACCCGTTGTTTCAATTAGACTGGGTAAACGATTCTGACTTTTTATACAAGCACATTGAACAGCCAGCAAGCCTTCGAACCTGCCTACCTCACCCTGCTGGAAAATAACCAGCTACAGGTACGGGCCGAACAGGCCTACCAGCACATGGCCGATTGCGACCTGTGCGCCCGCTATTGCCATGTTGATCGCTATGCGGGCATCAAGGGCGCAGTCTGCCGTACCGGTGTGCGCGCCTGGGTCAACAGCTACGGCCCCCACCACGGTGAAGAGGTTCCACTGCGTGGCGTAAACGGCTCGGGCACCATCTTCTTTTCCTGGTGCAGCCTGCGCTGCGTCTTTTGCCAGAACTGGGAGATCAGTCAAAAGGGCCTGGGCCATGAAATAGAACCGGAAGAAATCGCCGGGATGATGCTCAAGCTGCAGGCCCAGGGTTGCCACAATATCAACTTCGTCACCCCCAGCCACGTCGTAGCGCAGATTATACGTGCCGTAGACATCGCCACCCGCAAGGGCCTGCGCATCCCGCTGGTCTACAACACCGGCGGCTACGACAGCGCCGAAGCCCTGGCCCTGCTCGACGGCATTATCGATATCTACATGCCCGACATGAAATACGGTGACTCCGTACTGGCCCACAAATATTCCCATGTGCGAGATTACGTGGAGACCAGCTTCGCTGCGGTCAGGGAGATGCACCGCCAGGTGGGTGATCTGCAGCTGGATGAACAGGGTATCGCCCGGCGTGGGTTGCTGGTTCGTCATCTCGTGCTGCCCGGGAACATCGCCGGCACCGAAGCGGTGCTTGCATTCCTCGCTAACGAGATCTCCACCAATACCTATATCAACCTGATGGACCAGTATCATCCCTGTTACCGCGCCATGGACAACCCGCCGCTGGACCGGGACCTCAAGGACAATGAATACCAGGAGGCACTGGAGCTGGCAGACAGGCTTGGACTTGAGCGACTGGACCAGCGCCATACCCGCCGCTGGCTTGCCTTCTAGTGCGACACCACGACGATTGAGGGATCTTCAAAAAAAGGTGCCGGAGGGATTATTTTTCAACCATTTCAACAGCAAATAACAGGGCCGGACCTACGCAACTACTGGATGTCATTACTAACTACACGACTAATAGTGTGTTTTCGGCGCTCAAAAGATCCATTACGCACCCAATATGAACAGAGTATGGCATGCCGGGCTCTTTGAGCTTCTTATCAAATAAAGGGTCCGGCCCACTACTGTCCCACTTACGCGTCATTCCCGCGGAAGCGGGAATCTGGTATCGGATTGTCAGAAGCGAACAGACCCCGTTACCCGTTAATGCTCGCTCAGAATACGCTCTCGCGTCGTATTGTACTCATCTTTGGTAATAATGCCCTTGGTATACATATCTTCCAGTTCTTTCAGCCTTTGTACAGTCCCGCCGACTGGCTTCACCGCCGGTACTACCATTGATTTATTCTTATCCTGCGTGTCTGTAGTCGACGATACGGATTCCCCCGGCTCATTGCATTCCAGCTCGGCATGGACAGGATTGCTCAGGACGTAATCATTAACCTCCAGGGTAAAGTCCTTGCAGCCATCCAGCTTCACGGTAAGTACACCTCGTGCCTGGTACGTAGCGTCCTTCCAGCTTGCAGGAAAAGCCTTGTAGAGTTTGTAGCGTAGCGGGGTTACCCCTAGTTTCTTGCTGTCTGCATATACTTCCGCGCCACTCGGGTTTGATGTCACATCTGCCGGTTTCTGATGATTTGCCGAAGAACCCGCACATCCCGGCAACAATATACTTACACTCAGAATCAGGCCTGCTGTTTTAATCATGGTTTTCTCTTAATAGCAGTTATACATTAACGGTCAGGTGGGTATTCGGGTACAGTATACCTGTTAAAAGCGCCATTAATTAATGAAGCATCGGGTCAGGGCGTTTGAAATCACATATCAACGAGTCTGACCCGATGTCTTACGGCTCATGACTTGCGCCCTTCCCTGGCAGCCCACCAATGCTCGAGTTTCGGGTTAATCTTTCGCCAGAAAACACCATGATAGGAAGGTTGCAATAGTTGCACCAATGCCAGCATCAGCGTCACGACTAACATCACAGCCATGGTGTAATTCCACGACGGCAGTTTGAAGTAGAACGTGCTTACCGCCAGCAGCACGAAAAGTCCGGCCCAGACCAGTTCGAGCGGCCGGCTCATACGCAGCACATTGCAGAACAGAAAGAAGTGCGCGAGCACAAAGAGTACCGCTATCCCGAGCCGTTCATCCAGTCGGGCCAGCAGCACAGCGGTGCAAACACCCAGTATAAGGAACCCGACATCGAGTTCCGAAAGTCGAAAACCCGGCTGGAATTTCACTGTGCTTTTCATTGGCGAAACCTGACGTATAGATAAAGGTGTCTGATCCCTTTCAGATTATTTAGACCGGTTAAAGGACTCCGACCCACTGCTGTTCCGCATAATAATTTCAAACTTAGATTAAACGCTATCAATATTGTGATTTCCCGATTTTTAAAGGCCGAGTGATTTGAAATCGGAAAAGAACATTTATGTTTTGTTCGCGAGACGTATTGTTATAGAAACTATGCTCGTCATGCCTGCGGAGGCAGGCATCCAGCGTCTTAAGTCACTGGATTACAGCATACATCCATGTATGCTGCCGTTACTTCACCCATCCATGGGTTACGCCCTGCGGGCCATCCTTCGGCTGTTCAAATTTGATCCTGTCAAATTTGTCGGGCCAGCCTTTGGCTGTTCACTAAAACTGATGGATTCAGTTTTGAACATCGCGTTTTTTGTGATGGCCCGAAGGGCGAGTCACAGGGATGTGACGAGTAAATCTGCTCCAGCAGATTTAGTCCGGCTAAAAACATGCCGGGATGACGAGTAAGTGAAACAACACCACGTCAGCATCATTTTACGTTCAATTATATTTGCCCTCGGTTAGAATTTAAGTGGGACAGCAGTGACTCCGACCCCTTTAATTTTCTTTAATTTTGTCACCGACCCCTTTAATTTCTACTGTATTATTACTCTAACCCCAATTATTCAATAGTTATTCTTCTCTATCTTCATAAAGTTTAATTGAGTCGGATATTTCTCGTTCTTTAAAATCTTCCTTATTGATCCAATAGTCGGAAGTGATAATTGCGTATTTGTTCGATCCATAATTGTGTAATTCCCAAACTATTTTTTCTGCATCAGTAAATGGCTCTTTCCCATTTAGCTGGTTTTCAAACAACCTTAGAATAGGGCTATTATCAGCCAGTCCACTGCAAACAGCCTTCAAAGCAAGTTCTTTCGTTACTGTAATTTTTGAGTCTTCCTTAAAACTCAATTCAAATTCAATTTTTGTTGCTTTAGCATTTGGAAATATTCCGTTAAAAGCTGTATAGAGTAACTGATTGATGTTGAATAAGGCGTAGTGCAATGTTATGTCCGGGTTTCCCTCCGCTTCATTGTCATCCGCCAATTCATGTGAGAGATTTTGAATTTGTCCATCATTTAATTCTTCCCTTAACTTATATCTCAATAAAATTTCAGCTGATTCGTGTGGCTCGAAATCACTAATTGCCATTTCCAGAAACGCTCGTAATTCAGATGGACCCGAGCTTTTTGCATCTGAGAAATCTAACTCTTCCAATATATTTATGTAGTCATCATTGGTCCAATAGCCGGGTATCTCGCCGATTGATTTAACTTCATCTACTTTTATTGTGAATTTCATAATCGATTTGGTCGCCAAACTGAAACTGAGGGCAGTATACCTATTAAAAGCTGCATCAATCAGGAATTATAATAATGAGGGACTTTAATCAGCAGGCTTTTCGTTGGTTGGCGTGGCAACGATATCGGTTACATTCTCTCCAAGGCATTCTGCGACTTGCAACTCCTTGCCTTGTTTGACCGCCTGGTATTTCTTCCAGAACGAAGCGTCGATTTCCTGATGTACGGAGGGCGCCTTGGGATCTCGATAGCGGGAAGTCTGATCGGGGCCTCCGTTGTATGCGGAATAGGTGGACCTTGCCAGATTGTCCAACCCTCCTTTATGTTTCTGCTCGCCTCTTTTAAGTGAGTATTTGACCAGGTACCTGTGCAACACCTCTACACCTGCACGGACATTGTAAGCAGTATCCCAGCGTAGTTTCTGGATGTTATACAATCCACGCCAAACCCGCTCATTCATTTGCATCAAACCGGTATCGCCGCTGCTTGAACGCAGTGTCACAATTTTCCTGTTTTTTATCACGTATTGTCGCCAGCAGCTCTCCTGCCAGGCCGTGGCCAGAACCAGGTATTGAAAGAGCTTGTTCATAGAATCATCCAGCTGGTTTACCTCGGCAGTGCTGTTGGCGCTATCGGTGATCAGCTCACGAATAATGGGCAGGTACACGGGCAACTCGCTTTTCCTGGGTACCCAGAGCTCGAGGCGTTCGTTTGGTGATCCTGCCCAGGCGGAACGGATTGGCCAGAAGTCGATATTGAATGCCGATGACTGGTTCGACTCGGGTAATACCGGAAGCTGAAAAAGCTGGCGCAGTTCCGGGTCAACGGTCTCCTCGTAAAGCAACGGATTAATGCCGGGCTGATCGATGAGCATGCGTCCCAGGTGCCGCAGGCCATTTGCGGAAATATCCAGACCGATGGAAGGCCCCAGCCGGTCCAGGATTTCAAGGGCATCGGTTGCTGTCAGCAGACTCACCACCAGCATCGGTTCCTGACCGGCATTTTCCAGACTGATCTTGCGCATTACCGGCCCCAAGCGCTTCCAGCTGTCGATAAACCAGTGGCGCACCGGATCATTCGCACGGGTGACAGGCTTCGCCAGGGCATCACGCAAGCGATAACGGGCATCCAGCAAGATTTCCACAAGGGCATCACGCAGGACCTGTCGACTGGTCGCTTTGGCATAACGTTTAACGGCAAAGGTGACCATGGCATCCATCATCTGCCAGTTTGCCTCCAGCTGTTGAATCTCCTCGGCGGAGAGTAATGCTGCGGGTTCTTGCATGACCGGGAGCCTGTCTATCTGTAGATTGATAGCGACATCGATGCCATCTGCAGCAACTGCTATTTCCGCTAATCTGAGACTGTCCGAGATCTTGCTGATCTGCGCAGCGGAGCGCCTGTCCAATATATCCGGTAGCAGCTTTTTCAGTTGATCGATGGCTGGCGAGAGGTCAATTTCATAACGGCTTATAAGCGATAGCAGCTGACCACTGGCCAGGTCCCACACTTGCCCGGTGATCAACTGGCCTTGCGCATTATAGAGCTGGACGCCAAGGATCTTCAGTCTGACGGATCTGGCCCCCGGCTGAATCACCGGTTCAGTGAGAAATTTAGCATCACCTTCCCAGTTAAACAGCGGTGTGCAGTTACCAAAAACAGCCGTCGCTATGTTAGCCCGCACATACGCAGTGATTTCCAGTTTTTGCTGATTTTCATGCAGCCGGGGATCAGACAGGAAAATAGTGCTGCAACCGGTCGCGTCATTCAGGACCTCGATGCTGTTATCCGGTGTGTTGAACAGCTGTTTCTGCATCAATTGCCGCAGGACTGGATAATCCAGTTTGATCGGCACCCGTACAGTCTCGGCGAAAACCGGTGATGCGATGATCGATGCCGAGAGCAGCAGGAAAACGATACTGATCAACTTGATTACCACGGGGTCTTTCATGGTTCATTTCTCTGTATTTTCATGGGCAGTGTAGTAATTAATAGAGGGCGGAATTATAGACACGGAGGGATTCTTATATAACGCTTGTTGTAATTGATTATTTAAATCGTGGTTTGTCCCCTATTATCTACTATTATCTTACTTCGCTACCTCATACCAGAACACCTCGTCAGTACCAACAACAATCTCGTATGCGGTTACAGCAATGCGCATCAATATACAATCTGCTGAAGCCAGAAAAGCAGTGAGGTTGTTGTGCCTTGCAAGAAGAGCCTGCTCGATTGCTTTATGATCGAAACTTGGCACCTCAGATGCAATGCCATGAGCCGTTAAAACAAGGTTCCGATGTTCTTCTGAACCCTGCACTGAACGATTATCTATCAGCATGGCGACACGTCCATCTTTCGACAAATTACGATACTTCATTGTATTGCGATAGGTGGCTATGATGAGATACCGGATTCCACCAATGGGCGTGAACGCCATCAGACTGGCATGTGGCTGGCCATCATACTGAGTAGCGAGAACCGCAAACTGACTCGTATCAAGAACTCTCTGTATTTCTTTCTCAGTATTCATCTGTTGCTCCAATGATAAAGGGTGCTCAGGGTCAGAGAGTAATTGTTTCTAATATTAGAGAATATTGCTTTCTAATCATATCGGGACCTACGTAACGGTTTGTTAACAAACAAACTTATTCCAATATAATTGCATGATCATCGCTTAAAGCCTGCTTTTCATGCCCTAAATGAACCATTTAAGACGTAAGCGGCTCTTTTAATGTATAAATAATATCGATTTGTTCGTGGCATATAATGCTTCTTCCTTAAAGCGTCGTTTTTGTCCTTAAAAAACGGTGTTTAAGCCAATACACAGGCAATATCCTAATCCTTTTTTTTGTTAATTCATAAGGTTGCGCAGGTCGACCCCGTGCATTCCGTGCATTGCTCGTCTGTCCCCTATTATCTTCCGCGCAGCGGGCGAACGCACCATGCATCGTTCTGCATTTCGCTCGATGCACACAGCGCCTCGGTGGCTATACCCACGTCGGTGACGTAGTAAAGCGTCAGCATCCCGAGATCACGGCGGCCCAGGTTGTGGTAGATCATACCCACCTGAATATCCTCGGCGCTAAAACGATCCGCGTGTGCTGCAAAATACTGCGCCGCCTTGCCCAGTTCGTTATCCTGCAACAATTCGATCATACGGCCGACGCCGATCTGGTAGGTCTGCGTCAGCAGCAAGCCATACAACAACTGGCGTTTCTTCTCCGGCAGCTTTCCGAAGACCGCGTTGAAAGGTTGTTGAAGATTACGGTCGTTTTGTTCAACCAATCGCAGTGCGCAGTCCACTTGCGCCATGCGGTGCAGCCGGAAGTCTTTGGGAATCTCGCAATCGTCGAGCACACTGGGTCGCAACTGCATAATGCCCCGTGCCGACTCGGTTGACAGCGCGTGCTTTATGCCACCACTCTCAATAATCGTTTTGCCCATAAAGGCTGGCATCACACTCGCCGGGAAACTGATCCGGCCCTGGTCTTTGAGATGTTCGTACACCGTACGGATCAACGTGACGAGCGACACCGGGCTGGTGGCCGAGCCGACGTGCATCCCGTCCCATGTGCCCCACAACCGATAATCTTTCTCGCTTCCCACCATCCGCGCGATGGCCGTGTTCATATCCACATAAGGCTGGTCACATGAAAGGGCAAACGGATACCCCTGACTCATGTCCGTACCGGGGCTCCAGTCGGCCACGCGGTGCTCGGCAGCGAGATGCTCGCGCGCCTCGTTGAGGCGGCGGTTGGTGGCCGCGGCAGTGTCGGCACTATCGATAAAGCCCACAAACTGGCCACGGCGATCAAACAGGATGTGTCGCTGCGGCTTGCTGCAGTACCCTTCGCTGAGCAATACCCAGCGTCGAATGGTGATGAGATTCCTGGCCACGCCCTGGCTTTCCCAGTAGGGTGTTTGTCGAACCACGTCCAACCAATTGTCCACCCGCTCGGCAGACGCGGCTGAGGGAAAAACACCCGTTAACACGCCCCATAACAGCCACTGCGACAGCATCAGTATGCGACAAATTCCGGGGCTGGCCGGTACGTTTAATAGACGGATCCACATGGCGCTCATGATACCGCAACCGACGGATAAAAGGCCTGTGGCGAGACACCTGGCTGAACAATCGGGAACAGATGTTGGATAATACTAATAAAACTTAAAGGTTTAGCCGATCACCGAAAATCGTGGTCTGTCCCGAATGGCACTAACTTAAGAGCACTTAGCATGGCTTATCAATAACTTAGTCCTGCAATAGCACTGTATTTCCAGGGCATGCCTCATGCAAACATGGCTTAAGTTAGTGCCATTCTGGTCTGTCCCCTATTATCCACTATTATCCTTCCAGTATCACCCAGGATATGTTTGGTTAAGCCTGTCTTTTTGCAATCAATACAGGCGGCTTGCTGCGGCGGGTCTCCTGTTTTTTGTTTGATCTTTTCTTTCTCTCCTATTCCATAAACCGTTGCCGGGTTGCATCATCCGGAATATGACATTGATCGTATTTGCCGAACCATTGGTATCGGTGTTTGCCAATAAAATCATAGATGCCATCTCGCATTGGCGCGGGTATGGCGAGAAACACTGAAAGCAGCGGCCAGGGCATCTTCAGCTTGCGAGCAATGCGCAGCGCCGCCGTTGATCTGTTGTAAACCCGGTTATCCTCCAGCAATAGCATGCTGTTCAAACCCGAGTCTTCGATGCCGTATTGTTTCATAAGCTGCTGCCCTTTATTGGACTGTATCGGGCAAAAGTAAAAGTGCTTGTTGGGGTCCCGCTTTATGACGAACTGTACGCTGTTGTGGCAGAATTTACACACACCATCGAAAAGCAACACCGGGTTAACGCGGGTGTTGCTGTCTGTTGGCATGTTTTGCTGCGATTCCGTCATATCAGGGATTCTGCGCCAGCTGTTTCAAGGGTACTTGCAGCGGTAAGATCCAGTCGGCCGGCATGAGACTGCGTTCAATACGGGTCAGATCAACCGTTGGATTAATCATGGGCGCCGGTTGTCGGCCATTAAGCGATACATAATTGTTTACCCTCACTTCGACATCGTCGATTTGATAGTGGTGCGTCCAGAGTTGTTCAAGATAATAGGCAAATTGCAGGATCATATCCGGCTGTGTTGCCATTTTGTGCGCCT
>Ga0316201_10002776_pt1 | contig 12632 bp, 7 predicted proteins | sample CS6wburrow_MG_FD_204516 | JGI IMG/M metagenome (GOLD analysis project Ga0316201, IMG submission 204516) | Coastal sediment microbial communities from Delaware Bay, Delaware, United States - CS-6 worm burrow | ecosystem: Environmental > Aquatic > Marine > Coastal > Sediment | place: USA: Delaware... | reverse complement strand
CAGCGTAATGGCTGTTGGAGCCAGATTCTCGCCGGTGTCGTCTGGGATGACTTGAATCGTCACGCTTTTTTCAAAGAACAATTCTGGCTGTTCTTTTTCCGTAGAGCGGATGATGAGTTCATAATCACCTATTTTTAATAAGGAGTCATTGGCGACCAATAGACGATTACCGTCTAGCTTGAATAGGCCCCCTTTGTCATCTTTTAAGAGGTAGGTGTGAACGGTATCGCCGCCGTAAGGCAGGGTGATAGACAGTTGACCGATTTCGGTGCCGGCCTCACTGCTGACAGAAACCGTGTTATGGCTCAAAGTGAGATTCTTGACGGTAATGGTCAAGGTTTTGTCGAAAGACAGCGCCGTGCTGTCCGTAGTACGGATTTTGATCTCGTAGTGATCAACCTCATCAAGGGCTTGATTCGCGATCAGTTTGTTGCCATCCAGTTTAAAACGTTCGTTGGCATGGGCATCGTCAATAAAGGTGTAGGTATGGGTGTCATTACTGGAAGGATCGACGGTAAACAATTCAGCGAGGGTTGTTCCCGCTGGCGTGTGTACTATCGCGATGAGGGTAGGCAGACTGATATCTTTAGCAATAAGGGTGGAAAAAGTGATATCAGTTGGGGTGGGATCATCGGTGACGTTGATAGTCAGAGTTTTATCGAACGTCATACCGGTGTTATCAGTGACACGTACTTTGATGGGATATTCGCCTTTTGTCAAGGCAGCCGAATTGGCAACCAGTACGTTGTTGCCATCCAGCTTGAAAATGCCTTCGGCATCTTCGATAAGGGTATAGGTGTGGGTATTCGTTAAGTTCGGGTCATCGGTGGACAATGCACCGACTACCCCGAGACCACTGCGCTCAGTGACAGTGTTTTTGGAAAGTGTTATATCCTTGGGAGCGTATTTAATATTAATAGCAAAATATTTGCCATAAGCTTGGCCCCCATCATCAGTGGATATAACCTTAATTCTGTGTGTTTCTTGCTGGTTAGCAATCAATAAGCTGTTATCAGCGACTTTTAATTCATTGCCAACAACCTTAAACCTGCCCCCCGCGTTATCTTCTAATTGATAGATATGCGTATCCGTCGTATCGGCATCAGTGGTTGAGAGTGTGCCGACAACGCTATCAGTTTCACTGGTTTCAGCGATTTCGGTGTTGGATAACGCAATATCAGTCGGTTCCGCGTTGAGTCGGATTTCAAATCCATTCAAAAGCGAAGCGGTTTCATCACCGGTTGTCACAAAGACATCTCGATAGCCGGCCGGCGCTTCTTTATTAATAGCAACCGTTGCCGTGATGCTGGTTGCGGTTACTACGCTTTCTTCATCAATTGTCGCAGTTACGCCTTCCCCAGAAAAACTCAGGGTGCTACTTGACGTAAAATTCGTATCTGCGGCGCTGAGTTCAACAGTGACGGTTTTGCCTTGGCCCACCTGTGATGGCGTAATACTTTTAATCACAGGAATTTTATAGGCATCTGATAAAACCAGTAAGGCACCACCGGGTTGCGTATCTCTTGCGACTTGACTGTCGGTTGTCACGGTGACATGGTAAAAACCGGTGTTGGCAGTTTCATTAACCTTAACGCTGGCTTTTAAATGCGTTGGGCTGATGACTTCTGTGATTGTTCCAGTGATACCATTTCCAATTTGTAGTACGGATCCCTCTTTGAAACCCGTGTTAATGCCTTTGAGTTCGATGTCAACTGTGGCATTTTGCTGCACCTTGCTGGGATTGATGCTTAAAATTTGAGGCGTAGACGGTTTTTCAACCACTTCCAACGCACATTTACCTTGTGCCGTTTCTTTCTCTGTGCCAACAGTGGTGTCAACAAAGACATCATAAAATTGGCGTGCGGCTGTTGTCGGCACACTGATACTAGCGCGTATTTTGGTAGCCGATTGCACCGTGATCGCGTTGATCGTGATAGTGCTGCCGTCAATCCGCACAGCACTTGAAGAATTGAAATTGGCATTGGGCGCGGTAATGAGTAAATCTACCGTACTGTCTAGTGGAATTTTCAGCGGCGTGATGGCCGTAATCGTGGGCCGCATCGTGCCCATAATAATATTAAAAGCCGTACACCAAACGGTGTCATCTTCTTCACCCTCTTCAGGTTTAGGGAGCATGATGGCTGTGCCACCCGTCATTTCTGCCATTTCAGCGAAAACGCTGGATGAATGCGCTTGAATGATTGTTGGATGGATCAACAGGCCGAGTATTAAAAATACTCGCGTCAAGATTTTGCGATCTGGAATCAGTAATTGAGTTTTCATGATGGGTTTCATTGAGTAAGGGTTCATCGTTATACACAAGTCGAGTTTTGTTTTAATCACATTATTAACCATTAACGGCTAATAAAGTTAATGAGCGGCTTATGTTATTACAATAGGATGTACTTAGAAAGTGCTTTGATGTTGCATTTTTCAGTTATCAGTTATCAGTTATCAGTTATCAATTATCAATGATAACCTCAATTATCAATACCTTTTTTGACATATCGAATCGAATGCTGATGATGCTGATGCCGCAGATAAAAATCTGCGAAAGACTGATGTGTCGCTATTGATGTTGATCAAGCTAACCGATTATTGAACAAACTATATCTATTAATTATAGTTTATTTCATCATTTAGTCTTAGACATCATGAAATATCAAGCATATCAATCTGTTAATCATTTATAACTGATAGCTTGTCAATAATACAAAGCCAATACTAATTCAAATCAGTGTTTTGTTTGAGTACTGATTTGTTGTATTGGAGATTAGAGCATTTAACATAAGTGTTAAATCCCTTATTTCTCGCCTTTACAAAATCACACTTCCCATTATTCATTACTCATTCAGGGTATAACCCATTCAACCCATTACTGATAACAGAACGTTTTCCAATTCCCAATTCATTAATTTCTAACTGAAAGGAGTCAATTTTTGTTTGTTGAAATATTTCAGTCAAAAATAAAATCGAATTCTCAATAATCCGTTTTAAAACTTCTGTTATTTGGGTTAGGCTATTATAACTTATTGATTTTTAAAGAACATAACGTTTGATTACCTGCCTCTTCAAACGTAGAGTCGCATTATAAATCAAAATCAATTTATATTGTGTTTCAAATGGTTACTGTTTATTACAGTTTATTACAGTTGGTTACAGTTGGTTACCGTTGGTTTGACTGTTGGCGACCGGTGTCATTTTTTATTTTGCAATTGAGGTGTTCTTTAAGCCAATAAGATATTGATTTAATTCATTTTAAAAGATATTGATGACCCTCATTTTAAAAAAAAGTATTTCTATATTATAAAATGATCGATTAAAAATAAAAAGGGGTTTGTTAATAATATGATTAATATCAAGGCCTTAAAATTTACAACGGATATCGATTTATTATTAATCGTTAATCATTAATGATTCATTTTTTCTTGGGGCACAGGTTTGTTTACTGAATAAGAGACGCGAAGCATCGCGTCTCTACAATTCGCGGTTTCGTTCCGACGCGATGCCTCGCGTCTCTTTGCGGTAAAATACCCGTTTATTTGTGGTTCAGTACTTATCTTGATAAACAATGCTTCTAATAAAAAGAGTGAACAATCAAAAAATTCCAATTGCACTAATAGATTTATTGCGAACAGCACAGCGGGTGGTGGTATTAACAGGTGCCGGTACATCAGCTGAAAGTGGCGTGCCGACTTTTCGTGATGCACAAACGGGATTATGGGCACGTTATGATCCCAAAGAGTTAGCAACGCCGGAGGCATTTAAGCGTAATCCGCGTTTAGTATGGGAATGGTATAGTTGGCGACGTGAATTGGTAATGCAGGCTAAGCCTAATCCCGGCCATTTAGCTTTAGTAAAAATGCAAGCGCAGGTGCCTGAATTGATTTTAATCACACAAAATGTTGATGGCATGCATCAACGTGCCGGAAATCAACAGGTGATTGAATTACATGGCAACCTAACACGCAGTCGATGTGCAGGTTATTTGGTAGAAAGTTGGCCACCGACAGAAGAAGTACCTCCTCCTTGCCCTCATTGCGGAGGGCCTTTACGCCCTGATGTCGTGTGGTTTGGCGAGCCATTGCCAGCAGAAGCACTCCATCAGGCGATAGCCATATTACGTGAATGCGATATCATTTTGAGTATAGGCACCTCTAGCATAGTGCAACCGGCCGCCTCTCTGCCATATGAAGGGCTAGAATATGGCGCGAAGTTGGTTGAGATTAATCCAGAGAAGACACCCTTAACGCCTGATGTCCATTTTGCGCTTTTGGGTAAATCGGGAGAGGTATTGCCGAATTTAGTAGAACAAACTTGGCCGTCATAAACGACAAAGCGAAAAGATAGTCGTGCATTTATGGTATCCCCAAAATCCGTTATAATCAGAAATTCATTTTGCGTCGGTGTGATTGGAGTGCAAAATTTATTTTGCTTTCGGCATTGGAGTGCAAAATTTATTTTGCGAAGGCCCGCTTTTCGTTCCAAATTCATTTTGAGTCGGTGTGATTGGAGTGCAAAATTTATTTTGCGTCGGTGTGATTTTCGTTCTAGTTAAAGGATTGGCCGGATTATTTTTATTCGTATTACTTGATGATCACGTTTTCCTATTCTGCTATATAACGACAAGGATTGTTTATAATAAAGGATAAGATCGTGACTTAACTGAGATCATGGAAACGATCACATTGATCATTGATATACCAATTGCCAATTACCCCTATTCTATTCTGAACGGTTCAAAAACGCGCCGCGTATTATAAGTACTGAACCATAAATTTTGAGGTATTTTAATAGAAGCAATGTTTATTTGTCATTAGAGACGCGAAGCATCGCGTCTCTACAATTCGCGGTTTCGTAGAGACGCGAAGCTTCGCGTCTCTTTGCGGTAAAATACCGGTTTATTTGTGGTTCAGTACTTACACCCCATTTTGCCATGATCTATAGATGTTCGGAAAAATAATTTGAGGGCTTTTGCCGCAACCAAATCCTGAATTTAATCAGTAATCCAACAAAAATCGCGATACTAATACTAAAGCCCAGTGAAATAAAAAAATTCCACCAACTGCTGGTTTCGCTTAGCAAAGGCAGTTGCCCAGTAAGAGAAGCGACAATCGCGCCGCTGGCTAAACCCGTTCCCCAAATCGCGACAGTATTCACTAAATCACGATCCCGCGTTTCTTCTCGAATGGCTACGCTCGCGCGGATATAACCGATCATGTTTTCTAATCGCCTTAATTTGGGGCTAAAACCGTCATAATCTTTTTGAACTTGTAAACAATACTTTTCTTGAGTGATAAACTGAAATTTTGTAAAGACCGTCAATCCACTGGCCGATTTTTCGGCTAATCTCACTAACCGTTTTTCATAATTGCCTAAATTGATTTCAATGGTGTGAATTTGATCATTGAGTTCATCTAAATGTGTGGCATAATCAGATAAGATATGCCAAGCCTCATTTAAAATCGTTTGTAATTGTTGGCTCCCTAATTTATTGACATTCGTGCTATCACGCAACTTTTGTTCACACGCTTGAATTTGTACTGCCCCTTGCTTCAATTTGTGAGCTAATTGGCGACTTTGATTGTATGCCCACGTTATTTTATGCCGATACCACAATAAGCGCATCCAATCCGGGTAAAATTCAGTTTCTCGATCTAAAACGTTTTTATCCGTATAAAAGGTAATAATGACATGGTGTTTAACTTGCGCCTGTGAATGATATCCCCAAAATTCAAAAATCACCCCGCCTAAAAAATCACTTTGGCCGATTTGATTTTCATCAGCGTTGGCATCAGGCATTAACGTTTGATAAACCTTTGTCGCTAACTCGGCACTTTGTTCTAAATAATCTAACTGTGCCGAAAAAAACCAGGTTTCTCCCAGCGTGCCTTTCTGATTGCCAACACAATCAGCCACTAATTTTTGCAACGTATTAAGCCAAGTTAAATCGCTGGTTTCCTGATTATCGGCGAATGAGCAGTTTAACAATAATCCATAGCTATCATTGAAGCGCACCGGATAATAATAACCGTCATGCTTTGGAAAATCGGGATCGGGTGATAACGGAATCACTTTCTTTTTTTCACCCAATAATTCAAGATATTCTGTTTCAAATAACCCATTGTCTAATTGATCAAATAATGCATTATCAAGGTGAGCAGGTAATTTTCTTTTGAAATCAGCGCGATTTTGTTCGATGTCAGCCTGGTTTTGTCCCAAACCCGCACGCAAATCATACAAAAACAAATTTAAAGTTGGATAACCCAGCATGGTTAATCATTTCCTACAGGTTGAGGTGATTTTGGCTTTTCAGGCAATGGTTGCAACAGTTTTTTGGCCAGTGCAGCCGGATTATCACTTTGCAGAATCAGCACAGCAGTATTGGTAATTTCAATCGTCTCTTTATCAGGTTTGCCAGGTAAACCACTACGACGTATTGCGGGTTGAGGGTATTGATTCAGCACATATTGACTCGGTAACAAGGCTACAGGATTTTGGCTTGCTAATTGCGTTTTATAGTGAATACACAATTCTTCTAAATTGGGATGTAGACTTAAAATCTCATCCCATTTTTCTTGTACGCCATCCCAATCAATGGTTTGGCATTTCAACAGCGTCGCCAACTGTCTAAAAGTGGCACTTTGAAGCTCTTCCGCCGAAATGGCATATAAAAAAGCGAGTAAAGTTGTTGAGTTCATGATGTTTTCGCTCATTGATATTACGATCATAGTACAACTAATTACTAGGATAAACGAATAAACATAATAATACCAACGATCTATTCGTTTATCCCAGTAATTCGCTGTACTAGCTTAAACTTTTTAAAACAATGATTTTACCATAGTATAATATGTTTCAAGACTTTGCGTCTTGGCTCGAAGCCTGAGATCAATACACATAACCCATTATGAACTGATCAGCTATTCGTTATTTATAATGCATAATTGACAAAATCTCGGTACTTAATGATAAATACCGATATAATGTCACATCAAAAAATCAAATTTATGTCCCAAAAATACAGTTTAATTAAATCTCTTGCCAAAAAAAAAGGCATTCTTCGTCCGCGTGATTTGAGTGAGTATAATATTCATCGTCAATATCTCACTCGACTTTGTGAACTTGGACAACTTGAAAAAATAGGCAGAGGACTTTACACCCTGCCAAATTTAGAAATTGATGAAAATTTAAGTCTTGCCCAAGTCAGTAAAAGTATCCCAAATAGTACCATCAGCCTGTTATCGGCTTTACGTTTTCACAATCTAACCACCCAATTACCTTTTGAAGTTTGGATAGCCATTCCCAATAAAGCACATCAGCCTTCGCTGACAGAAATAGCCATTCGAGTTGTGCGTTTTTCAGGTCAGGCATTGTCTGCGGGCATTGAGGAACATCTGATTTTGGGTGTGAAAGTACCCATTTATAATCCCGCTAAAACAATAGCGGATTGTTTTAAATATCGTTATAAGATTGGCATTGATGTGGCACTTGAAGCACTGAGAGAAGGCTGGCAAAAACACTGTTGTACCCTAGATGATGTCTGGTATTACAGTAAAATATGTCGTGTGACTCATGTTATCAAACCTTACTTGGAATCTTTGGTATGAAAAAATCATCCCCTAAAAATATAGCCGCTTCTGTTCGGCAACGCTTATTAAATTTATCACGCCAACGTGCCGAGGATTTTAATTTGGTTTTGACAAAATATGCTTTAGAACGTTTTCTTTATCGTTTGAGTTCTTCAGAATTTCGTGATGTTTTTTTATTAAGCAAAATTTTGTGCCCACTTTTCGTTCCAAATAATTTTCGTTCCAAATAAATTTATTTTGCGGCCTACTGGGAGTGCAAAATTTATTTTGCGGCCTACTGGGAGGGGTGCGATTAAAAGTGCGGGGGTATACTTATTATTAAGCCAACAGCTAAAGCAGTTGTCTAAAAGCTCAAGTCACCTAAAGGTGACTAAATCTATCTCTAGCGAGATTTTTAAGCCAAAAGCGCAAATTGACTTATACTGTCCACTGTTATAATTTTCGTGTTTTGTTAGTCACCTTTAGGTGACTTAAGCTTTTAGACAACTGCTTTAGCTGTTGGCTAGGTGGGTGTGTCCCTGCACTTTTAATCGCACCCTACTGGGAGTGCAAAATTTATTTTGCGGCCTACTGGGAGTGCAAAATTTATTTTGCGGCCTACTGGGAGTGCAAAATTTATTTTGCGGCCTGCTTGGAGTGCAAAATTTATTTTGCGGCCTGCTTGGAGTGCAAAATTTATTTTGCGAAATAAAAAAAATTTTTGATGCCACCCACATTAGCTGCCATTGAAGAAGAGGCATTTTTACACATTTGGCAAGCCTCCGTGGAAATTTGGCAACCCTATTAAGAGATAAAAAACCATGAACCGTGATGCACTGATCATTGGCATAAATGAATACGCCAATTTAGACAATCTCAAAAAACCGGCCAACGATGCCGAAGCGATTGCCCACTTACTTGAAACGCAAGGCGGTTTTCGCGTTAAGCGTTTACCTTGTATTGAACCGGCCGGTCAATGGTGTATTGATCATAACGGCGCTGTCGGATTTGAAGAATTAGAACAGGCACTTGTTCAGCTGTTTAATCCAGAGACGGATAAAACCGATCATTTACCAGACACCGCATTATTGTTTTTTGCAGGGCATGGTTTGCGAAAAGTGGGTGGCGGTATTGCAGCAGGTTATTTAGCCACGAGCGATGCCAACTCTAACCGTCATCATTGGGGATTATCATTAGACTGGTTGCAGAAATTATTACAAAAAAGTCAGATTAAACAACAAATTGTGTGGTTAGATTGTTGTTTTAGTGGCGAATTGCTCAAGGATTTTGATGAGGCAGATCCCGGTGAGAGGGGCGCGGGCTATGGACGCTGTTTTATTGCCGCGTCGCGTGAGTATGAAGAAGCTTATGAAAGTGCCTCTAGTCAGCATGGTGTATTGACTGAGGTTTTGTTGCGGGGGCTGGCTGCTGAAGGCACGGTGGATAATTATGCCCTCACTGATTTTATCCAGCAAAATTTAAAGCAATCGGTACAAAAACCCGTCACCCACAATTCGGGTAGTCGTATTGTGTTGACGCATCAGCCGGTTGAAATGGAGACTGCCAAACTCAGTGGTGTTTGTCCGTATAAGGGATTGCGATTTTTTGACGAAGCCGATGCCCAGTATTTTTATGGACGGGATAATTTAACAGATGTCTTAATTGAAAAAGTCCGAGTGGGGCATTTTTTGGCTGTACTTGGCGTATCTGGCAGCGGTAAATCATCGGTGGTACGCGCCGGCTTGCTGCATCAATTAAAACTTGGGCAAAAATTGGGGGAAAGTCGTCAATGGCGTATTTGCAAACCGTTTACGCCGACTGAAAAGGATCAAACCCCATTGGAGAATTTGGCGCGGGTTTTAGTGCCAGAGGATTTGCCGGATGCAACGTGGCTGAAAGAATTAGACAGTGTGCGCTATTTATTAGAAAAAGGGGCGGTTGGTTTCAAGCAATGGCTGGATAAAATTGAGGCCCCGCGTGTGGTGTTAGTCGTTGATCAATTTGAAGAAGTGTTTACCCGTTGTGAACTCACTGAACGACAGCACTTTTTGGAGTGTGTGTTAGGGTGTTTGTCGCCGCCAAAAGCACCCATCTCTAAGCTTTGTTTAGTGATAACCATGCGTGCCGATTTTTTGGGCAAATGTGCCGAACAGGAGTATGCCGGTTTGACGGGTTATATTGATGCCCATCAAGTGACAGTCAGGCCCATGAGTGAAACAGAATTAAAAGCGGCCATCAGTGAACCGGCTAAACAAGTGGGTTTGGACATAGAGGCCGAGTTAATCACGGCAATGCTCAAAGAGGTTGAAGGCCCTGCGAGTTTACCCTTGTTGGAATACACGCTGACTGAATTGTGGGCACATCGTCAGCTCAATTGTTTGACTTTGGCGGAATATGTGCGTTTGGGCGGTGTAGCGGGCACTTTGCAGAAAAGTGCGGATACCGCGTATGAGGCTTTAAGCGTAGCAGAGCAATCCGTCGCGCAGTGGATATTTTTATCGTTGACACAACCAGGAGAAGGCACAGAAGATACTCGTAAGCAGGTTTTGAAACGGAGTTGCTAACAAAGCAACATTCGCCAAGCTTAATAGATCAAGTATTGGAGAAGTTGACGACAGCCCGATTAGTCATTGTGGATAGCTTGGAGAGTCGAGGCGATAAACAATCGTTAGTGGTGGTGGATGTTGCACATGAGGCTTTGATTCGGCATTGGGGACAATTGCAACGTTGGTTAAGTGAGAATCGGCGTGCTTTAATCCAAAAAAGTGAAATTGATACCGCAGCCAAGGAGTGGGAGGAACATGGAAAATATAAGGATTATTTTTGGCAAGGACCGAAGTTGGCTATGGCTGAGGACTATGTGAATAATGAGGCTGATAAAGTATCGTTGTCGAATTTGGCTCAAGAGTTTGTCCACAAAAGTATTAAGTATAGGCAAAGAAAACGCTATAGCTTGATTGGTATGGTGGCTGCGGTGATTTTGGGGGTTTATGCCTATGAACAGCGAATAGTACCTAAAGAACAGGCTCAAATTGTTTTAAGTGAAAAATTATATCTTCAATCTGTTCTTGCTATCAACTGTCCAAATATTGATAATGGCTCCTATGAACAAGCTTTATTATTAGCTATTCAAGCTTTTAATGAAAAGGACATGGCTACTAGCCGTAATAACCTGCTGCGGGTATTACAAGCTAACAATCAACTAAAAGTTTTGTTATACGGCCATTTGCGTCCTGTTATAAGCGTGGCTTTCAGTCCTGATGGCAAGACACTCGCTTCTGGCAGTACCGATGGTACTGTGAGATTCTGGAACATTGAGACGATGAAAAAACTTGGCAAACCATTAGTAACCAATTATTCTCCTATCTATAGCCTAGCTTTCAGTCCTGATGGCAAGACGCTCGCTTCTGGAAATGATGGTGTTACCGTATTGTTGTTTGACGTTAAAACGAGACAATCGCTCGGCGAAGCGTTATTAGTAGCTGATGATTCTTCTAATAGCTATCGCTATCAGACTCTTGTTAATAGCGTGGCTTTTAGTCCCGATGGCAAGATCCTAGCGGGGACTGGAAAGAAAACCGTGAGATTGTGGAACGTTGAAACAAGAAAACCGATCGCTGAACCGTTATTAGCTGATAATGTTTCTCCGTTATTAGCTGATAATGTTCATGTTCGTGGCCGTGTTTATAGCGTGGCTTTCAGTCCCGATGGAAAGCTCCTCGCTTCGGCGAGTTATGATAAAACTGTGAGATTGTGGGACGTTAAAACGAGAAAACCGCTAGGCGAACCATTAACAGGGCATTCTTCGCATGTAAGAAGCGTGATTTTCAGTCCTGATGGCAAGCTCCTCGCTTCGGCGAGTCATGATAAAACAGTGATATTGTGGGACATTAAAACGAGAAAAACGCTAGGTGAACCGTTAATAGGCCATTATGATACTGTTTATAGCGTGGCTTTTAGTCCCGATGGCAAGACTCTCGCTTCTGGAAGTAAAGATAACACCGTGATATTCTGGGACGTTGAAATGGGAAAAGCAATAGGCAAACCTTTATTAGCTAACAATTCTTCGCTTAAAAGATCTGGTTGGGCGGGTGTTAATAGCGTAGCTTTCAGTCCTGATGGCAAGCTCCTCGCTTCGGGGAGTGGAGATCAAATAGTGAGATTGTGGGATGTTAAAACAAGACAATCACTAGACAAAGCGTTAATAGATCATTCTTCTAATGTTGAGAGCAAGGCTTTCAGTCCCAATGCCAAATTCCTCACTTCTAGGAATTTGGATGCGACCCTGAAATTGTGGGACATTAATCCAGAAGATTATGTAAAACAGGCATGTGCTATTGTCAACCGTAATTTAAGTCAAGAAGAATGGCAAAAATATGTGGGCAACCGCCCTCACGAAAAAACCTGCCCAAACTTACCTAAAGATACCCTCAGTGCGATTGAATTAACCGAACAAGCTATAAGGATACTTTTAAATAAAAAAGGAGAAAAGGAAAAAGCCAAAGCCACATTCGCCCAAGCGAGGGAATTGGATGCAAATGTGGTTTTTGGGGATGAGGGGTTAGAATAGAATTACACTGATTAAAGGATTGGCAGGATTATTTTTATTCGTATTACTTGATGATCACGTTTTCCTATTCTGCTATATAACGACAAGGATTGTTTATAATAAAGGATAAGATCGTGACTTAACTGAGATCATGGAAACGATCATAATTCAAAATAATGCCAAACATCAAAAGGTAAAGACGCTAAAGACGCTCTCTCAAGAGAAATAGAAATCTTTGCATCTCTTGCATCTCTTGCGTCTCTTGCGTTATCAATTTTTCTTATTCAGACAGGATTAAAAATGCCAGCTAAAGATGTTTACCATGACACGGTTAAAAATGCGTTAATCAAAGAAAGCTGGACAATTACCCGTGATCAAATGTTGATCCGCTTCGGTGGATTTGATATGTATATTGATTTAGGTGCCGAGCAAGTTTTCGCGGCAGAAAAAGAGGGACAGAAAATTGCCGTTGAAGTGAAGAGTTTTGTGAGTGGGCCTTTTATATCTGAGTT
>Ga0316201_10002775_pt1 | contig 12633 bp, 7 predicted proteins | sample CS6wburrow_MG_FD_204516 | JGI IMG/M metagenome (GOLD analysis project Ga0316201, IMG submission 204516) | Coastal sediment microbial communities from Delaware Bay, Delaware, United States - CS-6 worm burrow | ecosystem: Environmental > Aquatic > Marine > Coastal > Sediment | place: USA: Delaware... | reverse complement strand
GCGTTGTCGGCGCGCACGGCCACGCAGTAGGTGCTGCCGTGAATCGACAAGTGTTCGTGCGTCACTCTTACCAGCCGGTCACCGCGTTCCGTCCACAGGCCGTTGCCGATCGTACCGACCCACAGGTTGCCGTCATGATCCTCAGCCAGCGTATAAACGTAGCCCAGTCGCTCATCGCTCTCGGTGGCCGCGAAGTCGATCGATCCGTCCTGGGCAACGATGGCCAGCCCGCCCTTACCGCCTACCCAGAGCTCATCGCCACGACGCAGCAACGCACGACACGAACGGGACACAACAGGCTGGCCGGCAAACGGAGCGTCGAGCTTGCCATCCTTGTCGATTCGCAACAGGCCCACGTCGGTCGCTGCCCACAGGGTACCGTCGGATTCTTCTGCGATATCCCAGGTCTGGCGGTGCGCCAGCGGCGGGACCGTCGCGTAGCCCGACGCACTGCTTGCGTGCAGCACCGCGGTGAACTGGTCGCCACCGAGCAGAAGCTTGCCGTCGAAACCGGGCCGCACGGCCAGCACGGCGTGGTCGTCGGGCACCGACAACGGACGTATCATTTCGTGCAACGGACTCACTTTCACAATCCCGTTGCCGTTGGTTGCACCCCATATGCCGCCGACGGAATCCACGGCAATGGCGTTGATGCCGTCGTGATCCGAGACCACGCTGTTGATCTCCCACAGCGCGTCGTGGCGCCGCAGGCGACAGAATGTCTGGCCGATGCCGGCCCACAGGTCGCCGCTGGCTCCGCGCAAGCTGCTGACCATGCTGTCGTCCTGGCCATCGGCCAGGCTGGCCACGACCGCGCCGGTTTCGTCGATCTCCGCCAGGCCCAGGGTTCCGCCGATCACCAGGCTGCTGTGGCCCAGGGCACAAATGCATCGCACGTCACCAACGCGTTGCCACTGATCGTTCTCGGGTTCGACCCACGACGTGCCGCGGCGCTTCAATAACGCGCCGTCAGTCGTGACGAACCAGGCGACGGTGGCGCCGTCAATGCGACGCCGCATCGACGCCATCGCACGAATCGACAAATCGCTCTCGCGTACCCAGCGACCGGACGCCAGGCGCAGAAGCCCGCCCGCACTGCCGAGCCAGACCTCGCCGTCGAAAAGGTGGACGCAATCGACCGGCCCGTACTGCCAATCCTCGTGTGCGTTTCGCGTCAGCACGCGGCCATCGTGAGCGACGTGATCGATGCCCGTATCGGAACCGACCCAGACGCTGCCGTCACGATCCGCGGTGACCGCGCGCAGGCCATGGGATGACAGGCCGTCTTTGGGCGTGATCACACGGAATCGGGAGCCGTCGAAGCGCGCCAGGCCACCTGGAGTCGCCACCCAGAACACCTGGTGAATATCCTGCGCCAGATCGAACACCTGCCCGCTCGGCAGGCCGTCTTCGCGACGGTAGCGTGTGTAAGGAACACGGAATCCGGAGAGACGCCCACGCCGGACATCGTGGCCCGGAGAGATCAGGATTGCGGGGTTAGGACCACGTGAAGACACGGATTACCCATCTGGATTCATGATTGCCGTTCCATCATAACAGAGTGCGTCACGCAGTCCCCGGTTGGCTTCGATCAGCGTCGCAGCACGAGACGAGTCGCCGTCTGCTGCACTTCGAAGCGCCCTTTTACCGTCGCAGCGCTGTGCTCGAGATGGTCGACGATGCAGTCGCGGCCAAACAGCGCGTCGATCTGTTCCAGCGACACGCTGAACGGCGGGCCTTTTAGTGCCTCGTCGTCATATTGCAACGTAATCAGCAGCCCGCGCGCGCCGTGCGCGAGCAACGACAGCAGGTGACGCGCATAGTCCTGGCGCATGGATTGCGGGAGCGCGACCAGCGATGCACGATCGTAAAACAGCCGCGCCGGCGACAACTGCGTCGCCCCAAGCTGAAAAAAATCACCGCACCAGATGCGGTAGGCCTCGCTCGCAAACTGTTGCAGGCCGTCGTGGTCGGTCACCTCGGGTGTCAGGCCGACCGTAGCGAAGAAATCGCGCACGGCAATTTCACTTAACTCGCTGCCGATCACGCCGTGACCGCGTTGCGCCAACCAGCGCATGTCGAGCGACTTGCCGCACAACGGAACAAGCACATCGTCCATCGAGGCGTAGGCGCTATCGGGCCAGTGGGCCTCGAGCATCTCGTGCGTGTGCGCCTCGTGAAAACCGATCTCGTTTTTTTGCCAGCGCTCGTGCCAGAATCCATGCTCCATGGTCTGATTGTGACGCAGCGCCAGGAGCACGGCAACGAATGGCTGGCAATTCACGCGCCGCTTGTCCATGCTTCGCAAGGTGAGCACCTCAACGTTTTCTTCTCGCACCGCGGTTGCCGTGATCGTGGCCAACATGATCGGCACGGGCGTATTTACCAGTCTGGGCTTTCAACTCGAGAGCATCGACTCGGGTTTCGTCATCCTGATGCTGTGGCTGGTTGGCGGACTGATCGCCCTGTGCGGCGCCATGTGCTACGCGGAACTGGGCGCCGCCATGCCGCGCTCCGGCGGCGAGTATCATTTCGTGGGCCAAATCTTCCATCCCTCGCTCGGCTTTGTCTCGGGCTGGGTCTCCGCCACGGTCGGCTTTGCCGCGCCAACGGCGTTGGCGGCGGTCACGTTTGGCACCTATTTGAACGCGGCCTACCCGGCGCTGCCCACATCGGGACTGGCCGTGTCGCTGATCGCGGCCCTGACCATTGTGCATGCCACGAGCCACCGTCAAAGCGGCTCGCTGCACACCGTGCTGACCGCGTGCAAGCTGGCACTGATTATTGCGTTTTGCCTCGCGACGCTGGCTTCCTTGAACTGGCCGCTGCCGACCAGGCTGAGCCCGGCCGTCGGAGACGGCGCGCAACTGCTCAGCGGCGCGTTTGCGGTGTCACTGATTTATGTCAGTTACGCCTACAGCGGCTGGAACGCCGCGACGTACGTGAGCAGCGAGTTGCGTGACCCGCAGCGACGTCTGCCGGCGATTCTCGCCACCGGCACCCTGATTGTAACGACGCTCTACCTGCTGCTCAACGCGGCGTTTTTGGCCGCTGCCCCCGTTGATGCGCTGCGCGGCGAACTCGAGGTGGGCTACATCGCGGCACGTCACGTCTTCGGCGAACGCACGGCAAACTTCATTGCCGTAGCGCTCGGCGCCCTGCTGACTTCGACCGTGAGCGCGATGCTGATTGCCGCCCCGCGCGTGCTGCACGTGATTGGCCAGGACTATCCGTTTTTCAAGGTGCTGGCCAAAACCAATGCCAACGGCATCCCGGCCACGGCAATTTATTTGCAGGGCGCGCTCGCGATCGTGTTTGTGATCAGCGCGTCCTTCAAAACCATCCTCCTGTTCGCCGGCTTCATACTGGCGCTCAATACGCTCGTGACGGTGGTAGGCCTGATGGTGCTGCGCCGTACGCAGCCGGATCTGCCGCGTCCATACCGCACCTGGGGCTATCCGGTTACGCCGCTCGTGTTCCTGTCGCTGACGCTGTGGACCCTCGTATTTGTCTTTCTTGACGATCCAGTGCGATCGCTCGGCGGACTTGCCCTGATTGGCCTTGGACTGGTGGTCTATCGCCTGACACGCCCCGCGCCGGCAAAAACCGCGCGCAATCCCTGAGCTGTTTTTGCGCCGACCTCCCCGGCCCAGTCTGCGCAGGTCGCGTTTTCGCGACGCCCTCTCGGCCATGCCTTGTGATATTAATCGTTTACTATCAATAACCTGGGGTCGTCCGCTTGCGAGCAATGCTCAACCGGTGCGCAGGGTGTCGCAAAAAGGAGTCACGTTTATTTATGCCAGCCGAAGTGTCAGGTTAAGTGCTTGAAACTCGCTTTCTGCTTGTAACGTCGCACGGAGACACCACTATGAACCGCCTCAGAATTTTTCTGACCATCGCCGTAGCCTTGAGCCTTGGCGCCTGCAGCAACTTCGTCAAGCGCGACGAGTTCGACAGCACCGTGGCCGATTTGCGGGCGACCGACAGCGCGCTGGCGAGCGGCAGTAGTGACCTGCGCCAGCAACTCGAGCAGATGCATTTTCGCTTTTCCGAGTTGACCGACAACCTGCAATCGCGGTTCCAGAGTTACGACGCGCAGATCGCGCACCTGCAGGGCCGTATCCAGGTTGATATGAGCGCCAATTTCGCCTACGACGATGCCACGCTGCGCGAAGAAGACAAGGCGCCGCTCGACGAGTTCGCCAACGTTTTGATCGATTACCACCCCAACGTCATGGTCACGGTCGAGGGCTTCACCGATCCGGCCGGTGATGCCGAATACAACAAGTGGCTGGGCATGGAGCGTGCCAAGGCCGTGCGCCAGTACCTGATCCAGAACGGGCTGCCGGCCGACAAGGTGCGCGCCGTGAGCTACGGCGAGGACGACAATCGCCAGATCAAGCCCGGCGCGTGGGGTGACGCCGGCAGCGCCAACCGTCGCGTTGCGCTTGTGATCGACTACGTCGCGAGCTGATCCGGCCTTCCCGGACCGTCCGGGATAACACCAAGCGGAAGGGCCGGTGCGATCACCGGCCCTTTTTTTTGCCCTGTCGGCGGCTGATATCCTGAGCCCACGATGTTACGCCGGCTTCTCGACACACTGACCCAACCGCTACAGGCAAGCGTGCTTGGCGCTATTGCCCTGTACCTGCTTTTTTCAGGTTTGGGCCGCCTGTTGCTCGAACTTGGCCTGCTCGGTGGTGTTTTCGGCATCCTGATTGCGCTCGTTGGTCTGTTTGTCTGGTATACCGGGCTCGTTGGGCTGATCGGCTTCGCCTTCATTGCCTTTTGCGCCAGCGCCAACGGCCGACGCCGCGTGCCGACCATCACGGCCGATGAATTTCGCTCCCTGTGGTCCCGGCGATTCATCGCGTTCGCGACGCTGCTTGCGGCGGCCGCTATGGGCTGGTCCCGGCTGGCCGCGGTCGCGGGCCACCCGCTGATCGAAATCCTGACGCTGGGCATGCTGTTCCTGCTACCCGCGGCGCTGTCGCTGATGCTGCTCAACGACTCGCTGTGGCAGGCACTGAGCCCGGTGCACCAGTTGCGCATGGTGCAGGACCTGGGATGGCCTTACCTGGGCCTGCCGCTAAGTCTCGCCGCGGCCGCGGCCCTCGTTGCGCTGGCCCTGGACTGGCCATGGCCGCTGGGCGCACTGGTCTGGGGCTACGGCGTGATGCTCGCCATCCACATTTGCGGCGACACGCTGTACCGTCATCACGAGCGCATCGGCCTCGAACCGGTCAACGATCGGCTGACGAGGGCACAGCAGATCAGGCGCGAACAACGCCTCGATCAGAACAAGCAACTCGACGTGGCTTTCGCGCTGGCCCGCAGCGACTCCCACAGCGCGCTTGAGGCGCTGCGTGAGCTGTTTGACGGCGAGGATGACACGCTTGCGCAGCGCGAGCGCGTGCTCGAAAAAGTACGCCTGTGGCCGAACAAAATGGTCGGACTGCGGCTATCGCAGGAACTGATCGAACGGCACCTGGCGCTGGGCGACGATTCGCGCGCCTTCGAGTTGACGCTCGAGAGCCTCGCGCAGAACCCGGACTTCCGCCCGGCCGGCCCTGAAGCCACGCTGCGCATCGCCACGATTGCCGGGTCGAACGGCCGGCCGCGGATCTTGACGGCACTACTGGCCGATTTCCCGCAACGCTTCCATGATCACCCGCAGCGCGAAGCCGCCGCCCTGACCTGCGCGCGTGTGGCGCTCGAAAAAACCAATGAAACGGCGCTGGCCAGGCAGCAGCTCCAGGTACTGGAAACCAGCAAAACGCTCGCCCACGATCCCCGCGTCGCCCGCCTGCGGCAGGCGCTACACGACATCTGACGCCGGCAGGCCAGCCGGACCCGCGCCAGTGTGAGGGAAACGTGCCGCGAGAGGTCTGTTGCGGGAATCAAGCGGACCGCAGGGAGCCATCCCGCCAGGGACCTCCCGCGGCACGCTTCCCGGCTCGAACGCAATTGGCCCGGATCAGGCGCACGCGGCCCCGGCAAATCGGCCACTTGACGACGCGTGGCATCGACCCAACCTACCGTTTCTGATAGCATTCGTCGGCTAATCTCTCGGCATTTCGAAAATATCAGACTTTTTAACCACTTAACTACGGCGGCGGTAGCGAGAAACCGCGCGCGACAGAGACATGACATGACCGATCTCAGCACTTACAGAAATATTGGCATCTTCGCCCACGTTGACGCGGGTAAAACCACGACCACGGAGCGGATCCTCAAGCTGACGGGCAAGATCCACAAGATCGGCGAAGTCCATGACGGCGCCGCCACGACCGACTTCATGGACCAGGAGCAGGAGCGCGGGATTACGATTCAGTCGGCCGCGACAACCTGCCAGTGGAACGGTCACCAGCTCAACATCATCGACACTCCGGGACACGTTGACTTCACGATCGAGGTCTACCGCTCGCTGAAGGTGCTCGACGGTGGCGTTGGCGTCTTTTGCGGTTCCGGCGGCGTCGAGCCGCAGTCGGAAACCAACTGGCGCTACGCCAACGACTCGGAAGTCGCGCGCATCATTTTCGTCAACAAGCTTGATCGCCTCGGCGCCGATTTTTTCCGCGTCGTCAAACAGATCAAGGAAGTGCTCGGCGCCAAACCGCTGGTCATGACCCTGCCGATCGGACGCGAAGACGATTTTGTCGGCGTCGTGGACCTGCTCGAGCGCAAAGCCTGGGTGTGGGACAACACCGGCGACCCGACGAGCTATGAGATCAAGGACGTGCCCGACGACCTGAAAGAGCTGACCGAGGAATACCGCGAACAGTTGGTCGAAATAGCGCTGGAGCAGGACGACGTCCTGATGGAAGCGTATCTCGAGGGCGAGGAACCGTCGATCGAGGAGCTCAAGCGCTGTATCCGCAAGGGCACCATCGCGCTGGACTTCTTCCCGACCTTCTGCGGCTCGGCGTTCAAGAACAAGGGCGTGCAGAACGTACTCAACGCCGTTGTGGACTACCTGCCCAGCCCGACGGAAGTGGAGCCGCAACCGGAAATTGACCTTGAGGGCAACGAGACCGGCGGCTTCGCCATCGTCGACGAGACCGCACCGCTGCGCGCTCTGGCATTCAAGATCATGGACGACCGTTACGGCGCGCTGACCTTTACCCGCATCTATTCGGGCAAGATCAACAAGGGCGACACCGTACTCAACACGTTCACGGGCAAGACCGAACGCATCGGCCGCATCGTCGAGATGCACGCCGACTCGCGCCAGGAACTCGACTCGGCCCAGGCCGGCGATATCGTCGCGCTGCTTGGCATGAAGAACACGCGCACGGGTCACACGCTGGCGGACGTGAAGAACCCGGCCACGCTGGAGCCGATGGTGTTCCCGGATCCGGTGATCTCGATCGCCATCGCGCCCAAAGACAAGGCCGGCAACGAGAAGATGGGCGTGGCCCTGAACAAGATGATCCAGGAAGACCCGTCGTTCCGCGTCATGACCGACGAGGATTCGGGCGAGACCATCATCATGGGCATGGGTGAGTTGCACCTTGACATCAAGGTCGACATCCTGCGCCGCACGCACGGCGTGGAAGTCAACGTGGGCAAGCCGCAGGTGGCCTATCGCGAGACGATCACGCAGACGATCGACGACACCTACACGCACAAGAAACAGACCGGCGGCTCGGGCCAGTTCGCAAAAATCGACTACACGGTCGAGCCGGGCGAAACCAACAGCGGTTTCGTGTTCGAATCGACGGTCACGGGCGGCAACGTGCCGCGCGAATACTGGTCGGCGGTCGAGAAAGCGTTTCGCGGTTGCATGGTGGAAGGCACGCTCGCCGGCTACCCGCTGCTCGACGTCAAGATCACGCTGCGTGACGGCGCATTCCACGCCGTCGACTCCTCGGCAGTCGCGTTCGAAACGGCGTCGCGGGCGGCGTACCGGCAGTCGATTCCCAAAGCCGGTCCGCAACTGTTGGAGCCGATCATGAAGGTCGACGTGTTTACGCCCGATGACCACGTGGGCGACGTCATTGGTGACCTGAACCGCCGTCGCGGCATGATCAAGTCGCAGGACGCCGGTGTCACCGGTGTACGCGTCAAGGCCGATTGCCCGTTGAGTGAGATGTTCGGCTACATCGGAGACCTGCGCACGATGACCTCGGGTCGCGGCCAGTTCTCGATGGAATTCTCCCATTACGCAACCTGCCCGGCCAATATCGCCGAGGCCGTGATCGCCGAAACCAACGAGCGTCGCGAGAAAAAATAGTAGCGATTCAAGCGCTTGCGAGAACGCCGTCGTGGCTCATCCACGGCGGCGTTTTTTTTCGCCTGCCGTGGGGACGTCCGACATTTATTTCCGTTGACAGACGCAAATGCGAATCATTACTATTTGCGTTGACCTCTGATTGTCGGAACTCAAAATGCCAAACGCGACCCGTTGCCCTTCCCGTCACGCTCTCTTGCTGGCGCCGCTGTTCCTGCTGGGCGCCACGCCGGCGTCGGCGCAAAACGCGCCAACGCAAGTCGAGGAAGTGACCATTGTCGGCACACGCGAGGACGTCGCGGCGACCGCCGGCTCCGCTACCGTGGTGGATGCGCAGCGGCTCGAGCAGTTTGCCTACACCGACATCCAGAGCATTGTGCGCGACATCCCGGGCGTGTCGGTCCAGCTCGAAGACGGCTACGGCCTGCGCCCCAACCTGAGCATTCGCGGCACCGCATCCGAACGCAGCGGGCGCATCACGCTGCTGGAGGACAACGTGCTGATCGCACCGGCGCCCTACTCCGCGCCGTCCGCTTACTACTTCCCCACCGTCGGGCGCATGCATCAGGTCGAAGTACTCAAGGGCTCCGCGTCGGTCCGGCAGGGGCCGTATACCGTCGGCGGTGCGATGAATTTCATGTCAACGCCAATCGCGAGCGCGCGCCGCACCTGGGTCAACCTCGAGGCGGCCGAGTTTGGCACCACGCGTGTGCACGGCGTCTATAGCGACAGCACGCAGCAACTGGGCTGGCTGCTCGAAGCGCACCTGTGGGACAGCGACGGTTTCCAGGAGATTGACGGCGGTGGCGACAGCGGACTCGACAAGGACGACTTCACCGCCAAATTCCGTTTCAACAGTGCCCCGCTGGCACAGGTTTACCAGCAGCTCGACGTGAAGCTGCAGTATGCCCGGGAGAATTCACAGCAAAGCTACCTGGGACTGACCGACGCCGATTTCGCCGCTCGCCCGTTGCGCCGTTACGCGCTCTCCGCACTGGACAATATCGACACCGAACACGACCAGGTGATCGTGCGCTACCTGGCCGATTTGAAGAACGGCCTGGCGCTGACCGCCACCGGCTACGTCAACAATCACAAGCGCGACTGGTTCAAAACCGAAGGGATCGATCCCGATGGCAGCACCAGCGCAGACGATTTCGAGCGCACAAGCTGGTTCTCGGTAGTGCAGGCGATCAACACGAATACGGCGAACCCCGGCGCCGCGCTGCAGGGCATCCTCAACGGCGACGACAGCGCGCCGGGCGCAATCGAGCTACGCAGCAACGCACGGGAATACTATTCGCGCGGCCTGCAATTGGGACTGGACTATGACGTTGCCTGGGGCGGCGCCGCGCACGAGCTGGAGATCGGCCTGCGCCTGCACGAAGATGAAGAAGACCGACTGCAGCGCAACAGCACCTACACGCAGCTTGGCGGCGAACTCGTGCTCGCGGACCAGGGACGCCTCGGCAACGCCGGCAACCGCATTCAGTCGGCACAGGCGCTATCGCTGCACGTTTACGACCGCATCGAATGGAATCAATGGGTCATTACACCGGGCCTGCGTTACGAAGACATCGACCAGTCGCGCACACGCTACGAGATTCGCCCTGACCGCACCAGCGATCCGTCGTCGCGCGCGGCCGACAACCTTCGCGATGAGCGCAGCAACCGGACCCGGGTGCTGATTCCCGGCGTGGGCGCGCTGTACTCGGTCAACGAGTCGCTGGCGCTTTATGGCGGCGTCCACCGGGGCTTCACCGCGCCGTCGAATGCCCCCAATGTGGACGAAGAGAAAAGCGTCAACTACGAATTCGGTGCGCGCCTGAATCACGCCGGCTGGTCCATCGACACGGCCGCGTTTTTCACCGACTACGACAATCTGCTTGGCGAATGCACGTCGTCATCGGGCAGCGACTGCGAAGCCGGCGACGCGTTCAATGGCGATGCCGCGAGCATTTTCGGTGTCGAGTTGGCGCTGCGTTACGACCTGTCGCGCAGCGCGGCGTTCTCGCTGCCTGTATCGCTGAGCTATACCTACCTCGACGGGACGTTTGACAGCGACATCGCCAACACCGATTTTTTCGGCAACGTCAGCAGCGGCGACCCACTACCTTATATTCCCGAACATCAGTTTCTGCTGTCCCTCGGCATGGAACGCGGTCGCTGGTCGGCATTCATCAACGCCAACTACGTCGACGAGACCTGCGTGCGGGCTTCTTGCGGCCAGTTCGAACGCACCGACAGCTTCCTGATCCTCGACCTGGCGGCGCACCTGCAACTGTCGGACGCGCTGAACCTGTATACCCGGGTCGACAACCTGACCGGGGAACAAGCCATCGTGAGTCGCCAGCCCTACGGTGCGCGCCCCAACCGCGATCGCACGCTCAGCGTCGGCGTGCGCATCGACCTTTAATCTAGCGTCTTGCGCGACGGAACAGCCACAGCGTCAGCAGCACCAGCAGCAGCGCAATCGCGTATTGCCACATGGGCCTGCGTGGCAACGGCGGTGGCGGCTCTACGTCGGCGAGCAATCCGTCCATCAACGGTTCGCCCATGACACGAAGCACCAGGGTCGCCGAGCGCGGGGTGTCGCCGTCGAACGCAAACGCATAGCGACCGTCACCCAGATCCTCGGGTGCCGGGCTGGGCTTGCCGTCAATGATCGCAGCGACGCGCGTCGCGTAGCCGGGGCCAAGATAATTACCGTAGCTGTCACGCGGTGACACGATCAGCGTCAGGGTTGGCGTGCCGTTCTTTGGTCGTTTGCGCGTGGCGCTAAAAGCCGTGGAATCGAAATCCGCACGCGCAAAAGCCACGTGCACGGTCTGCGAGCGGGTGCGCTCGAATCGCCCGATGGACGGGTGCTCACCGGCAAGATGAAACTCGACGCGATAACTGCCCGGTACCGTAACCGGCGCCGACGCGGTCGAATACCTTCCGGGTGCCGTTGACGTCATGGGCAACGACGACGTCGTGGTCGTCAGGCCAGCGCGCAGTTCCTTGTTGCTCAACAGCCGCGCCAGATTCTGTTCACCGGCGCTGGCGCCCGCCTCGAGGTTAACCCGCTGATTGGTCAGGCTCGCCGTCTGCATGGCGATGATGTTGGCCGCAGAGCTGCCCGGCGCCACACGCGCACGCACAGATCGACCGGCGCGTCAATCGGCACCCCCGCCGCGCGGATACGCGCCGACAGCGCCAGCGAGTCACCGACGCGGTAGCGTCGGGCGCCGGTTGATACCGAGAACCCGAGTACCGGTTCGTCGACCAGCGCGGAAACATCGAATACCTGCCCCGGCCGCCCGCTCAGGTGAATCCGCCAATCGCCGCCGGCAACGGTTGCCTGGCCATCGACGGTCGCCGGCAGGCGCAGCGTCCACAGCCGGTAGCCGGGGCGCACGACCCGCCGCCCGAGTGGGGTCACATCGATGCCGTCCTTGACGATGCGCGCCTCGATGTTGCCCGGCCAGTGGAAGATGACGCGCCGCGCCGACCGGTTGATCGCAAACGTCTCTATTTGATCGGCGTCGCCAAGCTGACCGCGGCGCCGCGCGACGCGCTGGGGGCTGTAGCCTTGCAGGACGTCAATCACGTCGTCGACGAAGTAGGCCTGCAGGTCCTCGTCGGGATTCAACGTCGTGCGCGATACGCCGCCGGTGGCCAGCGCAATGTCGCCCAGCAGACTCAGGTAAGCATCGCCGGCGCCGATGCCGATCGTGTCGATCGCGATATCGAGCGACTCGTCCAGCGATCGCGGCGGCTCGCCCTGGATAACGAGACCGCATTCACTTGCGACGCAGTCGACCGGAACCGTCTCGACCAGCGGCGGCACGTTTTGCATGCCGTCAGTGAAGAGCAAAATGCGCTTGCGTTCCCCCTCGAACGACTGCAGGTCGTCCAGCGCGCTGTCCAACGCACCGCCCAGTGCCGTGGTACCGCCGGGCACCTGCTCGGCCAGGTGATTGCGGATCGCTTCGGCATTTTGTTTCAGCGGGACCAGCGTCGATGCGCCCGCCGCGGCGCCGGGCGCCACGGTGTCGCACGGCTGACCCGGCACGCAGCGCATGCGCGTGACGTCGCTGCGAAAGTGGGTGACGCCCAGGTGATCGCCCGGCGCCGCCACCAGTTCCCACAGGTCAACAAATAACTGCGCAGCCTGGGTCAGCGTCGTGAACCGGGGCGCACACACGGCACAGGCCGCGTGCTGCATGCTCATGGAATAATCGAGCACCAGCTGGACCGCGACCCGCCGTGGCGGGCTGATGATGGGCACATCGCCCGGCGCGAGCAGACATTCGCCCTCGGTGGGCGGGTGCCCGTGCACGGCGGTGTGCAGAGCCTGGCAGATCACGGCGCCGGTATGCACCGTGTTGCCGTGCACCTCGATGGCGTCGGCGCCG
>Ga0316201_10002774_pt1 | contig 12633 bp, 8 predicted proteins | sample CS6wburrow_MG_FD_204516 | JGI IMG/M metagenome (GOLD analysis project Ga0316201, IMG submission 204516) | Coastal sediment microbial communities from Delaware Bay, Delaware, United States - CS-6 worm burrow | ecosystem: Environmental > Aquatic > Marine > Coastal > Sediment | place: USA: Delaware... | reverse complement strand
TGAAAAGGGCCTGCCATTCCCTGCGAAGTGCGCCTTGTCTTGGCCAAGTAGCGGGGCTCTGAGAGTAACCGAACTTACCAGGCAGCCCACTAGGCACACCGCTCCGAGAAGCCACGCGCACCCAGCGTGGCGCTCGATGACTTGAGGCTGTGCGCGATCTCCCGGATCGCGTCCGCATCGTGCTGCCGCCGTGCGTCGCACATGCGTCGCATGTCAGCCGGCGTGGTCTGCAGGTACATATCGATGACTTTGCCGAGGATATCCTTGCCACTCTTGCGCCCCATGTCGCGCAACTGTGCCAGGCTGGGGCCATCCAACAATGGTGGCGCCTCTGACGGTGGTCGCGCGGGCACGCCGGTGGCGGCGGATTCTTCACCCGCCGACAGCTGCGCCCCGTCCGGACCAAGCCATTCGCCGATCTTCTGCCGCAGTTGATCCTGATTGAACGGCTTGCTCAGGTAGCTGTCCATGCCGGACACGGTGCAGCGATCGCGCACGCCTTTCTGGATATCTGCCGTCAATGCGATGATCGGAACACGATCGCGACCCTCGCGCTGTTCCATGTCGCGAATCGCCGTCGCGGCGGCAAAACCGTCCATCTCGGGCATGTGGCAATCCATCAGAATCAGGTCGTAGGTCGTTGTGCCAGCCATCGACAGCGCGATACTGCCGTTGTCTGCGACAGCGACCCCGTACCCCATGACCTCGAGCATGCCGAGCGCCACTTCCTGGTTGACGAGGTTGTCCTCGGCCAACAGGATGCGCTGATTGCGTTGCGGCTTTTCCCGAACAGGCTGTTCCGGTACTTCGGCGACGCCACCGCTGGTCAGGTTCAACAGGCAGTTTTTCAGGCGCTCCTGACGAACCGGCTTGTCGAGGTAGCAATCGACGCCGTGGCTGAGCGCCTCATGTGCACCATCGCCGAGCCCGCCGGAGCTGAGCATGACCAGACGCGGTTGCGGAATGTCGGGGCACGCGCCCGGTCACGCTGTTCGATCTGCGCCAGCATATCGTTGAGGCCGTCCATGATCGTACCGACTTCGTCACGGTCCTGCGGCGTAAGGCGCAGCGCATAGTCGCGATCGCGCGAAACCTTCTGCATGCCCTCAAGCAACGACCTGATCGGCGCGGAGATACGCCGTTGCAGTCGCAGCGACAGGAAATAGATGGCCACCATCGTCAACAGTCCGGTTGCCAGCACCACCAGCGTGTAGTCGACGAGTTGCTTGTAGAGCGGCGCAAGACTGGAACGCAGATGGATGAAGCCGAGGGTTTCGTTGTGGAAACGAATGGGCCGGACCAGCTGCAGATCGTTGAGATCGAAGCGATGCTCGGTTTTGCCGGCACGTATCGTTTCGTGCAACCAGCGGTCGCGCGAGTCCGGCAACGCGCGCTTTGCACCCGGGTTCGCAACAAAGGCGGCGAACGGTTCTCCATTGTTGCGGTAGATACCGGCTTCGACGATGTTCTTCTCTGCCCGCGTAGAGCTCAGCAGTTCGTTCGCGGTCTTCCGGTCGTCAAACGTCAGGGATGCCGAGGAATTGGTCCCGATCAGGTCGGCAACCGTCTGAATATGTTCGACCATCGCCTGCCGATAAGACAGCACGTTGATCACCACATATGCGCTCGATGCAAGCAGCAGGGCGATTGCGGTGGCAATCAGGATCATGCGCCTGAGCTTGGCGCTGATCGTCGTTGCCTGATGCTCGCTCATTGCCTCGCCCCCGAACAGGCGCATGCGATTGCGGCCGGGACTGTGACAGGTGTCGGGGCGCCCAAGCGAGAAGCGCAATCCGTATTGAGCGTTGAACGATTTATGTGCTTGTCCAGTTACGTTTCGAGCCTGCCACCCTGGCCGGCTTTGCGGTCTTTGATAGCTATCGTCCTGACAATACGAAATTGAGCTTTCGATGCCGTGTACTGGCCGGTAGCAAGTGGCGGGGGAAGGCATTCCTTGGGCCAGCTGGAAACGGCAGGCATCTGTCGACAGGCGCGTTTGCAGACAGGTCGAAGCGGACTGAAAGCCCTGCCTCTGCCGCGCTATTGCGATCTGCAACGTAGCGACACCGCCATCGTTGCCAGTCGGGGCATGCCCGTCAACCAATCGGTTTCCCGCTGCGTCGCTACCGGTGTGCTTCAGACCAGGAGCACCGAATACCGCGCACGCTGTTCCAGCAATGTTTACGACCAGGCATTCCCGGGGCTGAAATCACCATTGAATCGTTGCACTCGGCCGACCCATTGACTGAACGGCATGAACCGCGACCGCGGAACGGGGTTCATGGTTCGCTCGTTTCAACTCGGAAAAAAGCGCCACATCGACGCCCCGCTGCGAAACCTGTTGTATATGAGGCGGATCTTGGCTGGCTACCGGCGGGCAAGCTACGCTATCCGGTTCAGGCCTCTCAGGATTCCGATCTTGGTGTGATACGGATAATCGGGTATGCGCCATGCCGGCCGCAGAATCGCGGCGCCAGATTCTGCGCCCACCACAGTGTCTGCAGATACAGCCTGGACAGGAATCCGTCTCCGACGAAGCGCTTCATGAACCCGTTCTCGACTACACGGAAGCAAGAGATCCGGAACGAGAACGGCCAATCACGTTCCTCGAACCACTCCCGGCTGAATGCATGAAAATACAGTGGCGGGATATCGCTGTCGCCGGTCGTCTCGGGGACTTTTCGTTCAAGACCCATCTTTACCGCGAGGCGCGCCATGCGGTATTCGATAGGCGAATAGCTCCACTTGTACACGACCAGTGCCGCGGCCTCGGGCTTCAAGACACGCGCAATCTCCTCGAACGCCTTCGCCTGTTTCTCTGCCGGCACGTGATAGATCACGTGGCACGACACCGCGGCATCGATACAGGCGTCGGCCAGCGGAATATTCGTGATACTGCCCAGCACGTATATGCCCTTGTCACCGAGCTTCTGCTTGGCAGCCTTCAGCGCACCGAAACTCAAGTCAAGGCATATGCGCTTTTTGAAGCCGGCGTGGAAGTCCATGTATTCGCGGTGGGGTATGGCCCCGGATCCGGCATCGAGGATGTACCCGCCTCGCGGCCCGATCAGGCTGTTTATTCGACGGATGCATTTACGGGTAAAGCTGTAACAGTGTGGTCGCGTATCGACGAACAACCTGGTATCACCGAAAACGCCGTCTGAATCGCTTTCCCAACCCACGCCATCGTAGAACGTCTTGACAATGGATTCGTTCTCGTCGAGATCGGGCGTGAGGATGATGATGCCATCCACGATGCTGTACTGATGTTCGCCGTCGAGCGTCTCGAGTTTGCCTGGCCCCGCCAGCCGTAGCCCTTTTCCTGTCAAGGGGCAGCGAAGCATGCTTATTTCCCGTTCCGTGTATTCGGCAACCGCGCTGTCCATCTGCTGTGTTCCTCGGCGAGTTTTCAAGGCGCATCAATGTACCCCGGTTTTCGCGTTTCTGTTGGCGACCTGGTTTATGTCGCGAGCAACAATGAAGCAGCAGCTATTGGACACGCGGAACGCTTGCACGCCTGCCCTCTCTGTCGATCGGCGTAACCACTTCGGGATTCGCGGAGACAGGAAACCGCGAGTTGGCGATCGGGCGATTTGCGCAGCGGGCAACGAAGAACGGACGCCCATTCTTCGCGGAGGTTTTCTGTCGATCAGGACAGCGACGGGTCCAGTTCACCGGTACCGATGTTGAGCTGATACTCGAACACGGTGCGTTTGCCGGAGACCGGGGCCTGACCGGCGCTTTCGAGCGTCGGGAACAGGCTTGGCGTATCGACCGCGACCCGATAGGCAAAGTTGCTGTCGGAGAGGACGCTGTGCGAGACAACGCCTTCGGTGGCGAGGGTCTGGAACAGGTCGGCGGTACCGATCTGCTTCTCATAGTCGAACGAGTTGGCCTGGGGAAACGCCGGCGGTCAGGACAAGGGCGGCTGCAATCAGGGTCTTCATGTTCGTATCTCCCTCAAGTTGGGCAGTTGGGAAACGGCTGTTGCATTCTTGCCCATAGAGACCCGGGTGCCGGGAATCTTCTTTCAGCGGCTTGCTGAATTCGTCACCGGCGATGCTGGCGTTTTCGGGCACTCGTCGGTTGGCGGTGCGCTGGACTGTTTTTGCAGGCACTGGGCCCGGCGCTTCCACGCACACGGCCTGCGCGCCGCCGCGCACTTTCCGAAACAAACGGGCACCTGATCGCCAGCAAACATCGGTACGGTGATTCCAGATTCACTACCCGAACACCGTCGGCAACCGGAGAACCACACACGATCAGGCCCGCTTGATCCACCCGCGCGCAAAGCGTTCCTGGCTCGCATCACCCGCCATGATCTCCACGTAACGCGCCCCCTGTTGTATGTTCATCATCTTCACCAGGGGGCGGCTGCCGCGGTCCTTGTGCAGCAGGGTGCCGACCGTCGTCAACGTCTTTTCGCCGAACCAGCCATCGACAATCAGGTCCTTGTAGTCTTTCTGATTACGGTTGAGCAGGTTCAGGGAAGACTGCAGAAAACGCACCGACCGCCGCACGCCCATGTTCACGGCCGTATCGTAAAGCTCGTTGGCCAGTGCCTGGTCGGGGATATCGTCACCCTTGAAGCGATCCCAGTACGCCTTTTTGTAAAACGCCTTGACCGCGCGCTGCAGCGTGGCGTCGCGATCCAGGCTCTTGGGAAAGCCTGCCGTGCGGCGCTGCGCATCGACCCGTGCCCAACCCGTCCAGTCAGGATGATGCACGCGCGCGATACCGCGGTAGGTCTCGCCGCCGCGATCGACCGGATCGTTGACGTAGCCACCCTCGTGGGCCGCGGTAATCTTGTAGCCATCGCTGAAATCGGCCATGCGATCTCCCTCTCAGTAGTCCAGGCCGTCTTTGTCGAACAGCAACGTCGGTTCGACACCGTCACCCAGGATCGTGCGCAACAGGCGGTTCATGGTGTTCACATCGTTATCGAAACCGCCATGCGTGGTGCTCTCGGTTGTCGCGCTGGCGTTGCCGTCGGCGACATGTACCTGAAAGCGTCTTGCGACCTCAGCCATCTTTGGCAGCATCAACAGTTCGTCCATATCCTTCTGCAGGCCGAGGATCTTCTCCGGAACGCCTTCCTCGAACGCATTCGCCACCAGGTACAACAGTGACTTGCGGTAGATGCCGGCAACCTTGTCGTCACGCTCGAGCCGATCGTCGAGGTTGAACACCTGCATCCTGTCCAGGCCGAAGGTGTTGGCCGGCGAGATCAGGTACGGGTAGAAGTGACTCTCGAACAGGCCTGTCGTTGCGGCCGGTGCAAACAGTGAACAGCTGGCTATGCGCAGCGTCGGCGCGAGGTCTTCCATGGTCTCGAGCAGGCGCGCCAGCAGAATCGCACCCGTGCTGTGCCCGCAGATATGCACCCTGAGTCTCGCACCGCTGTTGCTCGCACGCGCCTGGCGTGCCAGTTCGGTCAACCAGATCGCGAGGGTCTCGCTGCCGGCGCGCTGCGGCAGGAACGGCAGCCGTGCCGCGTCTTTCATCTCGCGCCACAGGGCGCGTCCGGGGATGCGACTGCCCCACTCCAGCAGCCGATCGCTCCAGTCGGTCAGGCCGCCGGCACGGGCGGTGCTGTGTTTGCCGTGGCGCAGCACGACATCCTTGAGCTCTTCGAGGATGCCGGTGTCGTACATGAAGTGGTAGGGATAGATGCCGTTGGCCTTAAAGGTTTCCTTCATGGCCGCGATGCGACGCGCCGAGTCCTGCGGCGAGTTCAGCCCGCCGTGTGCATACAGCAGCAGGTGTTGGTACCTGCCACTGCTGCGCGCTACCAGTCTGGCCGTGCCGCGCACGTCGTCGGCATTGCTCCAGTAACGCCCGCGGGTATGAAAGCGGCCGTCGTCGACATGGATGAAATGGCCGGCGATCTCGCTGCGGGCCGGGCTGCCACTGCGCGACCCGCCGCTGCGGTTGCGTTCGCTGGTCTGCGGCAGATGCCAGATCTGCGGCGTCGGCAGCGCCAGGCTGAACACCCACGCGTCCATGACGTTCTCGAGCCAGTCTTCGTACTGCCAGAGCCCGAGTCCGCCCTTGCCCCATCCCCTGCCCCAGGAATTCTGTACCCAGAATCCCTTGCTGTTGTAGCCGACGATCGCGAACGCGTGCCCGCCCTGGGGTTGCTTGACGAACGGTATCGTGCCGCTGCGCTTGTTCGGTCGCATCCAGCCGGCATGCGTATTTGCCGAACAGTAGATGGCCCCGGCCTCGTTCAGCGCGGCATGGAAGTCGGCGATCGCCGGCTGCACGCGGTAGTACGCGCCGATGGTGTTGTCACGCGCCGCCTTGGCGCGCTCGACAGTCAGCGAACCGGGCCGACGCTCGACATAGGGCCACTTGCTGTCGGCACACACACCCATGTTGTACCAGCCCTTGATCGCGCCGCGGCAGCTCGAACCCGCGTAGTCTTCGCCCGGCCATTCATCGTGCAGACGCGCCATTTCGTACAGCATGCGCGGGCTCACGCGTACCTTGCTGCCACGCCGCCGGTTGAGCAGGTTGATGATCGCGGCCAGCCCGAACCCGGTGCAGGCACCCTCGGACCGCTGATCGAGGATCTGAAGACTGCGCGGCGCGGTGATATAGCGGCGAAACTGATTGAGCGACGGCTCGAACGGCCAGTCACGCAGATCGGGGACATCCTGCACGGCGGTCAGCGGGTATTCAAAACGACTGCCGGAATTCTTGCGTACCGCCATCGGCCGATGCCTTTTCATTGAAACGACGCGCCAAGTATAGCCGTGCGACCGATCCGCACTGTGGGCGCTGCCCTGTTCCCTGGGCAAAACGCGGCACGTTGCACAGCCGGGTCGCCGGGCTGGGCATTGTCCAGACACGCGTGCGCAGAATCGCGTGCAGGCCGTCAGGTACTGAGCCAGGCGCGCGCTGCAGTGCGCGACGGCGGCTGCGCACGGACTGCGCCGCCAACCACCGACCCCTAGTACGGTTGCGCGCCGGTGGACGCTCGACGCGTTGCAGGAACGCCGTCCCGGCCATGGCAGTCGCAGGCAGACCGGGGGGCGACAGGCGCTCACGGCGTGTACGGTTCCGACCCGGTCTGTTGCCGACAGCGATGCGCGTGTGCGGCTTTCGCCCATGCGCCAGGCGGCTGCCCACAGCGATCGGTAATTGGCATCGAGGTCAGGTACGCTGGCCGCGCCGCGCCGGAAACGGGGCCGGCGCGGCGTTCAATCCCAGTCGGTCTGCCGCATCTCGAGGATAGGCTGGCCTGCGGCGTCGAACAGCACCAGTTGATGATCGGCGCGACGGTAGGTGCGCGCCTCTTCCAGTGCGGTGGCCAGCGCGGCCTCCCGCGCCATCACCGACTCGGCGCAGGCCATGCGCGTCGCCGCGACCGGACCGATGAAGACCTGGCCGTCGTTCGCCTCGTAATCGGCAAACAGGCGGTTGCAACCACTGAACCCCACCAGGCGGCCCTTGCTGTGAAACTGCACGAAAGCCGACGATTCTTCAGGAACAGGCGCATCGGCGATCCGCACCGGCTTCCATTCGCTGCCCTGCAAGCGCGTCGCGCTGGCTGTCGCGATTGAAAAAAGACTGACGAGGAATACAAGGGCGCTTGATACGGGTGCTCGGGTCGCAGGCATCGCGAAATTCCAGATTCGGCCGGCACGGCCACTGAGAAGCCGCGGAATTTACCACGTGCGCCTGCGATTGTGGTGCCCTGCTACCGAACCGCGGCCACGCCAGGACCCTCGATGAATACCGCAACCGGCCCTCAGCCCATGCCGCGATCCGGAGCCGCATGGGAGGGTGTCGATGCGGTGTCGTGCGATTCCGGGCAACCAATGGCCGGCACAGCCGGGCTGCGCCGTGAGCGGTCGATCTCGGCGATTGCCCTCTGCGGTCAGACCTTCCCGGCGTGCCTGAGCGTGGAGCCGGCTCAGCTGTGGCCGAAATCCGCGACCACGTCGTCGGCGTCGCCGCTCTGCTCGGTCGGTTCGAGCGACAGACCGCTGCTCCAGTCGCTGGAGCTGAGCTTCTTGCCCGCATCGGCGGTCTTGATCTGGATCTTCACGTTGCTGGCCGAGTCGGCATATTCGATGGCCGTCTCCGCGGTAATGCGCCCCTCTCCGTAAAGGGTGACCAGGTGTTGGTCAAAGGACTGCATCTTGTACTGCCCGCCGCGCTCGATCGCGTCCTTGATGCCGCCGATCTCCATCTTCCCGATCATGTCGGCGATGTAACCGGTGTTGATCATGACCTCGACCGCGGCGACCTTGCCGCCCGTGGCCCCCGGCACCAGGCGTTGACAGACGATCGCGCGCAGGTTCTGGGCGATACGCTTGGCCTGCTGTTCGATACCCTCTTTGGGATAGAAACCGAGGATGCGCTCCATGGTCATGGTCGCGTTGTTGGCGTGCAACGTGGACAACGCGAGGTGACCGGTGTTGGCGAACTTGAGCGCAAACTCCATCGTTTCATGGTCACGCACCTCGCCCATCAGGATGACATCCGGCGACTCACGCAATGCTGCCTTCATGCCGGAACTGAACGACGCCGTGTCGGTACCGACCTCGCGCTGGGCGACGATCGATTTCTTATGCGGGTGCATGAACTCGATCGGGTCTTCGAGGGTCAGGATATGCCCGCCGGCATGGGTGTTGCGGTGGTCGATCATCGCTGCCAGCGTCGTCGACTTGCCCGAGCCGGTCGCACCAACCAGCAGGATCAGGCCGTTGCGCTGCATGACCAGTTCCTCGAGCACCTTGGGCATGTTCAGACTGGCTATCGTCGGCACCTCGGTATTGATGTGCCGCAGCACCAGTGCCGCCTCGCCGCGCTGGCGGAAGGCATTGCCGCGGAAGCGCCCGATGCCCTGATACGACAGCGAAAAATCGACCTCGCCGTTCTCTTCGAACTGCTTGAGTTTTTCGTCGCTGAGGATCTCGCGCACGGCGCGTTCGGCGTCACCTGTTGCAAGCGGCTCGCCCAGTTGCGCAAAACCCTTTTGCGTCTTCATCGAGATCCGTGCGCCGGTGTACATGAACACGTCGGCCGCGTCGTTCTTGACCATGATCTGCAGGATCTGGGGGACGTCGATCTGGGCCATGCAATACCGCTCCTGTAAGTTGGTTGGCCGCGGTGACGGGGTCGTGCACCGGCGGCGAGACATGGACGGGCACTCCCCTCCAGGCCGATACAGCGGTTAGCGGTCGGCAGTCGGCAAACCTTGAAAATCTGCGGTCCTCAGGAACGAGAAGCGCAACAGTCCGGCATCCATGCCGGTTGCCGGCAATCAGAACTTGATATCGACCCGCGGCTTGGCGTCCGCCTTCTTGTCGATCGACGGCCGGCAACGGCGCAGCTGTTTTCTGCCGGCGCCCTTGCTGACAAGGTAGGCCACCGCGGCGTCGGCGCGACGCTGCGCGACGGCCAGGACGTCGGCTTCTTTGTCGACGTAGTTGCCGTTCTTGTCCTTCTTACGCTCGGCGTCGGCCACGACGCCGCAGACGCGCACCTTGAGTTTGGGTTTCTGCGACAGCTTGCCCGCCAGTTGCCCGAGGTACTTGCGCGATGCCGCGTTCAGCTCGGTGCTGCCTGGGTCGAACAGTGCCGGGTCGAACGTGACCTTGAGCGCCTGGTCGGCCAGCAGGCCACCGACCAGCAGCACCGAACCGAGCGGCTGGATCGCCAGCGCCGCCGTACCGGCGACCGCCTTCATGATGATCGGATTGAGCGCACCCAGCACCCGGAAGTCCGGGTCGGACAGGTCACCGGCCACCGGCACCTCGAGCTTGATGTTGCCGTCACGGTCTTCGAGCAGCGCGATCGCGGTCGACAGGGGCGGCCCTTCCTTGCCCTCGATCTCTTCGACGTCAAGGCTGGCCATCGCCAGCGCATTCTTCATGTCGAGTTTTTCGCTGTCGATCGTGATCGAGAAATCGTTGTCCAGCTGGCCGTCGAGAAAACGATGTCCCAGGTCGTTGGCGATCAGGCCGTTGACGCTGCTCAGGCCGAAACCGTGCAGGTGCCCTTGGGCTTTGAGGTACAGCTTCTTGGCCAGGGGCCGCACGTCACCGGCAATGCGGAACTCGGAATACTCGTCCGGACTCAACGCAATCTCGAACGGCGTGTTGCTGTCCGGCGCGGTACTCGCCAGTGAGCCGACCTGGATCTTTTTGACACCGTAGCGCACCGGCTGCATACCCGGGTTCTGCCGGTCGGCCACCGTGATGTGGCTGTCACCGGTAATGCTGACAGCGGCGATCTTCCACGCCAGATCCTCCTTCGGCGGCGACGCCTGCGTGGTCGGTGGCGGTTGTGGATTCGCGCTGGCCTTGGCGCTGCTCATGACGTGCTGCCACGCGCCGGCCTCGTTGCGGATCACCCCGGTCTGCAGGCCGTCGATGACGATCTCGCCGAGCGACACACCAGACTGTGCCGAGTAGCGTCCGGCACTCAGGTCCACTGCGGCGATTTTCAGCGCGGTGGCCGGCAACGCCGCCGGGAGCCCGAGCCCCTGCAGGCGCAGCCGATCGAAGCTGGTCTGTTCGCCGACATCCAGGCCGCTGGCGCTGACCTGGCTCAGCGTGAGCGGGCCGTTCGGCAGCGCCGGGCTGGCGACCGACAGGCCATCGATCGCGACATCCCCGGCGATCTTCACCGCGTCGGCCAATCTGCCTTGAAGCTTTGCGCTGACCGTACTCCAGTCGATGACATTCGCATCCTGCGTGACCTTGCCGTTACCGATGGCGATGTTGGCGGCCAGGCCGCGCCCGGGCTGGCCGTCGGTCGCATTCAGGGTCAGATCCGAGATGTTCAGACCGGCCAGCTGCGCGGCCAGCGCCTGCGCGGCTTCCTGGTAATCCACGCTGGCGGCGCTGACCCTGGCCGTCAGGGTCGGCGGGCCGGACCCGTCCGACAATCCCTGGTGTACATCGGCGGCCAGGTCCACGCCCCCGAGTTGCGCCTGGCGCTGCGCGTCGCGCCAGGCCAGTCCCTGCGCCCGCAGCGTCAACCCCTGGGCATCCAGCGCCTTGCCTGCCGCGAACTGCAATCTTCCGCCCAGCTGCAGGGCGGAGAGTTCGGCGCCCTGCTCTGCAGCCTGCCACGTCAGGCCTTTGAGGGTCACGGGCTGGGCAAATCCAAGATCGGCGCGCACGGCCGGCGCGGTGAACAGATCGAGTTCGAAAGCCGGGATCGCCAGGTCGCTGATATCCGCCTGTTGGCCATCGGCGCTGTAAGCCAGCGCCGGGGCCGAAATCCTGCCGCTCAGCGTCAGGCGTGGCGCCTGCCACGCAAACGGACCCTGGTACAGCACCTCGCCACGGGCCACTGGCTGCATGCGTGCCAACTGCTGCGCGCGACCGATATCCAGCAGTTCAGTGGCCAGTTCACCGTTGGCCGCAATCGCACCCTGATCGATCGCTACAACGGCCTTGCCGTCGATCGAGCGGCCGTCCCAGCTCAGTCGCCAATCGAGTGGGACCTGCTGTTTATCAGCGCGAAGTGAGTAGGCGCCCACTTTCAGGCTATGTACGTAACCAGCGCTTGCCAGCTCACCGTCGTGGTATTCAATCGTGATGCGGTCGAGATCGACGCCGTCGAGTGTCAGGTCGACTGGCTCGCCGGCCGGCGCCGGAGGGCCTTCACCGCCGAAGGCCGGCAGTCCGAGGTCGAACGCGCCGTCCGCGCGACGCTCGACACGCGCATAGGCGTGGCTCAGGGCGGCCTCCTGCACGTGCACCGCGCCGGTCACGAGCCGCCACGGGTTGACCTTCACGCGCAGTTCGCCGAAACGCATGCGTACCCCATCTTGATCACGCAGCTCGAAATCGTGAATCCGCAACGATCCACTGAACAGGTTCAGGTGCACCTCGCCGATGTAGGTACCCTTCGGCAGCGCCGGGTGCAGCTCGCGCTCGACGAAGTAGCGCAGCATCGCGACACCGACCAGGTGCAGGATCAGCATGAGCAGGAAAACACCGCCAACGACGATGATCAGGCGGGCGGGCAGTTTTGACGGCTGTGCGGGCATGGTTCGGCTTCGGTCCTTGCGATTCTTGTTTGCGCCGATCGGCGCGGCGCTTTGGGCGCCGGGCAGGAGCCGGCAGTCATGCGGCAGGTTTCGGTGTCGCCGCAATCAGCCGCAAGGGCGCTGAGCGCAAGCATACCCCCCGACAGCCATGCAGGAAACGCGGCGCCGTGCCCTGCCCCACCTGCCGAGGGGCGCAAGGGGGGTTCGTAACGTTATCTTTTGCCGGCCGCAGGAAACGGCCCTGTGGACGGGCGCAGTGGCCGTTCCGGTACGAGATGCTTCGCGCAACGGCATGATTCATGACACGGGTATTCCGCGACAGGGCGATCCAGGGCGCTGAATCCGGCAGGCCCGGTGCTTGCCCGCGTGCCCGATCGGGTCGACACTCGCGTGGAGAACACAGACACCGTCACGATGGGGCCAGCGATGATCCGGTTTCCGCACGCCGCCCGGGCCTGGGGCAGCGACGCCTTCAGGCAGACCCTCAGACAGGAGATCGAGCGGTTGGACGATGCCTCGCTGCCGCTGCAGCAGGGCCTCGCACGCAGCAGCGCCGTCGCCGACGGCGGTTTCGAGGTGATGATTCTCGGTGTCGGCGAACGGCATGGCGAGAT
>Ga0316201_10002773_pt1 | contig 12637 bp, 13 predicted proteins | sample CS6wburrow_MG_FD_204516 | JGI IMG/M metagenome (GOLD analysis project Ga0316201, IMG submission 204516) | Coastal sediment microbial communities from Delaware Bay, Delaware, United States - CS-6 worm burrow | ecosystem: Environmental > Aquatic > Marine > Coastal > Sediment | place: USA... | reverse complement strand
ACAACCGGGATACCGCCGCTCGCTTGGGTGCGGATGATTTTTTGACCAAACCCTTGGAATTTGCTATCTTAAAAGAAAAATTGAAAGCAATATTATGACGTCAAAAATACTGGTAGTGGATGATGAGACTGATCTTGAGGTGCTCATCAAACAAAAATTTCGAAAACAAATACGGCAAAACGAGTATCAATTTGTATTTGCCATCAATGGAAAGGATGCCCTTGATAAACTCCAGATCGAACCCGATATGGATATTGTCCTAAGTGACATCAATATGCCCGAAATGGACGGGCTTACCCTACTTTCTAAACTCAACGAATTAAACCCGCTCCTTAAATCGGTGATAGTTTCGGCCTATGGGGATATGGAAAACATTCGTACGGCGATGAACCGTGGTGCTTTTGATTTTATTACCAAACCCATCAATTTTGAAGACCTTACTATAACTATGGAAAAGACTTTAAAATATGCCAGGCAAATCAAAGAGACCCTAAAAGCCGTTAAGGAAAACAATATTCTAAAAATGTATGTGGATGAAAATGTACTAAACTTTATGGGCAGTAAGGAATATGAATCTACAATTATGGCCAATGAAAATATTGAGGCCACAGTGATGTTCATAGATGTTTGCGGCTTTACGTCTATCAGTGAGAGTACCCCGGCCGATGTGGTGGTGAATATGCTGAACACTTACTTCGATATTATGGTGAAGGAAATTATTGCCCAGGAAGGATATGTAGACAAGTTTATCGGCGATGCCATTATGGCTGTGTTTAGAGGGGAATATCATTTAGATCGGGCCATTGATGTCGCTTTAGCTGTACGTCAAAAAATCGGTAACCTTCCTGAACCCAAGGGAATTTCGAATTATACTCCGAAAGTATCTATCGGTATCAAAAGCGGCGAGATGGTCTCCGGGAACATTGGATCATCGAGTTTAAAAAGGTTAGACTATACAGTAATTGGGGATACCGTAAATACTGCGGCCCGTTTACAGGATGCTGCCGGAGAAAATCAAATCATTATTTGCGAGAGTTGTTATGAGGGGGTGAAGGAATCTTTTCACTGCAAAAAAGTGGGTAGTATTAGCATGAAAAATATAGCAGCCCCGGTTACTGTGTATGAAGTTCTGGAATAGCCTATAAAATTAAATAAGATTGGTTTAAACGACAGACATAAAGGATGATTTCAGTTTCCTAAATCTTCTTTACCTTAGCGCCAAAGTAATATTCTTCATGGAAAAACCACAGGTCAAAAACGTATTTATACAGGGAGCAATAACTCCTGAATTTATAGCTAAGTCTATTGCGAAACACCAAACAAAAACTCAGATTGGTGCGCATGATATATTTTTGGGTCAGGTGCGGGCAGACGAAATTGAAGGAAAAAAGGTTGAGGCCATTGAGTATTCTGCTTATGAAGAAATGGCAAACCTAAAATTTCACGAGATCAGGGAGGCTGCCTTTAAACGCTTTGACTTAAGTTGCATGCATATTTACCACAGCACGGGTATTGTTAAGACCGGCGAAATATGCTTATATGTATTCGTTTCCTCGCCTCACCGAAAAGAGGTGTTTGAAGCTTTGCATGAGGTTGTTGAGGAAATTAAAAAGCAGGTTCCTGTTTTTGGAAAAGAACTATTTGAGGATGATTCCTACCAATGGAAAGTAAATAGCTAAAGATGGTAGATATTACACATAAAAAAAATACACTTAGAACTGCTGTTGCCCAGGCAATTGTGCACGTAAGTTCTAAAAATACCATAGAGGCCATTCTGAAAAAAACGGTACCCAAAGGCGATGTATTTGCCATGAGCAAGGCGGCAGGATTATTGGGGGTTAAGAAGACCTCTGACCTGTTACCCGACTGTCACCCGCTACCAATAGAGTATACAGACATAGTTTATGAAGTAGAAGGCCATCAGATCAAAATATTGATCACCGTAAAAACTAATTATAAAACAGGTGTTGAGGTCGAAGCCATGCACGGGGCAAGTATAGTGGCCCTTAATATGTATGATATGCTTAAGCCAATAGACAAAGGAGTTGAAATAAGTTCTATAAAACTACTCCAAAAAACGGGTGGTAAATCTGATATCAAGAATACTTAGAAAGCGTTTATTTTCTTACTGCCCAGATCTCATACATTGGTCCTCCTTTGCTGTTTTTCCCTTTATGATGCCAGTCATCGCCTTTTATTTCATAAGTGAAATTAAGTTGTGCGCCTACCCTGGTATTATCCCGTGAAAAAAATTGGATATTTTCAGAATAAACCCCATCCTTTGAAGTATATGTTCCGCCTCCCGTACCGGAAAATTTAAAAGTTTCCGTATCATAAGCAATCCATTGAAAATATCCATCCGATAAAAACTTCATGGTTTTTCGCGAATTACTTTCTCCACGTCTTTCCTGTCCTTCATCGGGGCCACGGGTTCCAAAAAGCCACTTGCCATCCAATGGCTGTTTAAATTCAGGGTCTTTCTTAAAGAATAAGTTGTTATCCCCAACGAATACCAAACCTCCTTCAACAATTTCTACAGGTAATTCAACAGAGGTGGTAGTATCCTCTTCATAATTAGAATTAAATTCAAGTTTTACAGCTAAGACATCATTCTCAAATTTATAAAAACCACCAATGGTCTTAACAAACCCTGCAGGCGATTTAGTATAAATGGTATGAATAAAATAAGTGTTGTCTATTTTTAATTCATGAGTAAGGTTGAGCCCATTAACACTGTCCTGTGCATGATAAACCCCGGGAGAGATCTGAGCCTGCATATTTACCGAATAAAATACCGAAAAGAGAAGAAGAATCCATTTCATAATTTATGCTTTTAAAGATTTAAAAATAAAGATAATTCCTTTGTAATGAGCAGTTTGTGTAAAATAGCTAAAAAAAGCTAAAGATTTTGGGAAGGCAGGTGCTTTAACATTTCTACAGTAGTATTTTCAAGGTCAAACTTTGACTCCCATCCCCAATCTTCTTTTGCCTTAGAATCATCAATACTGCTCGGCCATGTTTCTGCTATACTCTGTCTGAAATCAGGACTATAGGATACTTTGAAATTTGGGATGTGTTTTTTTATACTAGCGCTGATATCGGCTGGTGAAAAACTCATTGCCGCCAGATTGTACGAGGATCTCACGGATATTTTTTCAGGATTACAATCCATAAGTTTTATGGTTGCCCTAATGGCATCGTCCATAAACATCATGGGAAGTTTTACATCCTCATTCAGAAAACAAGTATAGGTACCCTTCTCAAGGGCCTCGTGATAAATTTCAATAGCATAATCCGTAGTGCCTCCTCCGGGAAGTGTTTTCCAACTAATTAATCCAGGGTACCTTACGCTTCTCACATCCACCCCAAATTTATGGTAGTAATAGGAACACCACCTTTCACCGGATTGCTTGCTTATGCCGTAAACAGTGCTGGGTTCCATTATGGTACTTTGAGGAGTATTGTCTTTTGGTGTGTTTGGACCAAATACTGCTATACTCGATGGCCAGAAAACTTTTTCAATTTTTCTTTCTTTGGCCAGGTTTAGTACGTTAAAAAGTGAATTCATATTTAAATTCCATGCCCTTTCAGGAAATTTCTCCGCCGTTGCACTCAACATAGCGGCCATTAAATAAACTTCCTCAATTTCATGATACATTATGACATCCTCAATAGCTTGATAATTGGTCGCATCAAGTAACTCAAAGGGTCCGGAGTTCATCAAACTATCAGTGCCTTCACGAATATCACTTGCAACAACTTGTTCATTTCCGTATAATTCTCGTAAGGCCAGGGTCAGTTCTGTACCAATCTGCCCGCAGGCTCCTAAAATAAGGATGGATTTTTGCATAAACAGGGAGTAAATATAATTCCTTGGTAAAGATAGCTTTTATTAAAATTTGTACATTCGTCCTATGAGAAAATTGTTTGTTTTTGGGTTAACATTCTTACTCTTGTTTTCCTGTGGCAACACTCAAGGGACTGAGCAAAGTATTAATCCGGATGTGCTTGAATTTGATGTTCAAAAACTCCCCAAAAAGTCAGTATTGAATAGCGGAGCCAAAGCAATTCTGGAGACATGGGCCGAGTTTAATGATCTGGATATCGCTTTTGATGGACTTTACGCTGTTGAGAATAATGAAGAACTTATTCTTCTTATTGATGAGTTTATAGAGAAACAAAATGCACTGGCGGTTTCCAATTACCCTGAAATTTTTGATATACCACAGGTAAAAAGCCGGCAAAAAGTGTTTAAAACCTATGTTTTAAAGGTAAAGGCAACCCTTGAATACCGTAAGGATCCATTGGAGCCAACTATAGAAATGGTCAATGCATTTAACAGTTTGCGCAATCAATTTAATGTGATGGTAAATTATAATTTTGACTCAAAAATGATTTTAGATGAATAAGCTTTTAGTAATTACCCTAATGTTATGTGCCGGGCAATTGATTGCCCAGGAAGAGCCTAAGATGGAAGTAAATGAACTGATTAATAAATGGCATAAGGCGGCATCTGAAGCCGATTTTGACACGTATTTTGGGATCCTTGCCGAGGACGGAGTTTTTATAGGAACCGATGCCTCAGAAAATTGGCAAAATGATGATTTCAGGGCATTTTCAAAACCTTATTTTGATCGTGGAAAGGCATGGAGCTTTACTACTATTGAACGAAATATTTACATGAATGAATCTGGAAATTTTGCCTGGTTCGATGAATTATTGGATACCCGCATGGAAATTTGCAGAGGCTCCGGAGTACTTCAAAAAGAAGATGGCAAATGGAGAATAAAGCACTATGTACTTTCCATAACCATTCCGAATGAAGACGTAGATGTAGTTAGTGCAATAAAGAAGGAAAAAGACAGCTTATTCATATTAAATAAAAAACTTCGCTAATAAAAAGTGGTATTGCCTTTGGAGCGATTCGGTATAAATTATAATGTTATGAAAATGAACAGAAACCTTCTCTCTTTAATTTTACTTTTTATAGTATTTGCGGGTTGCAGGACGGAACCCCAGGAGAAGCAAATAGACTATTATTCCTCAGCCTTATTTAAAGATGTGCAATTAAAGGGCTTATTTGAAGATTCCAAGACTTTTGTAGATCTGCTACCTAAAGAATCTTATTACACGCTGAACAAGAAGTATGAAGCCGAAAGACAAAACGCAGATTTTGATCTGAAAAAGTTTGTCGAGGAAAATTTTAGCGATAAAACAACCGCCACACTTAGCTTTGAAACAGATACAACCCATACCATGTATGAACATATTAGTAGTATCTGGAGCAAATTAACCAGGGGACCGGATTCTGTAATTCCCTATTCCTCCAGGATATCCTTGCCTTATGAATATGTTGTGCCCGGCGGGAGGTTTAAGGAAATTTATTATTGGGATAGTTATTTTACTATAGAAGGTTTGTTAGTAGATAATCAGGAACGGATTGCCAGGAACATGGTTGATAATTTCGCTTATTTAATAGATACTTTGGGCTTTATTCCCAATGGCACCAGGAACTACTATTTAAGCCGTTCACAACCTCCTTTCTTTACACTTATGGCAACAGCACTTGCTCGTAAAGACAGTATGGTTTTAGCAGAATATTTACCAATGATTGAGAAGGAGTACGATTTTTGGATGGCCGGGAAAGATGTTATTGAGGAGCCATATGAGACTAACAAGTATGTAGTTAAAGTAGGAGGTGATTCATTCCTTAACAGGTATTGGGACAGTAGTGTTACACCACGCCCTGAAAGCTACAAGGAAGATTATCATTTAGCGGATGATCTTGCAACTGAAAAAGAGAAAACTGATCTATATGTCAATTTGAGGGCAGGAGCGACTTCCGGCTGGGATTTTAGTAGCCGTTGGTATGCCGAGGAAGGTTCCTTTGGGTCAACCAATACGGCAAATATATTGCCGGTAGACCTGAACTGCCTGCTTTATTTTATGGAGAATCAAATTGCTAAGGGCTATAGTTTAAAAGGGGATAGGCAAGCTGAATCTCTGTATCGGGAAAAGGCACTGAAGCGGAAAGAATTGATTCAGGAAACTTTTTGGGTTGAAGAGGAACAATTTTTTATGGATTTTGACTTTAAAACGAAAAGTAACACAGATGAATTTACATTAGCAGCTACGTATCCTTTGTTCTTTAATATTGCTACTAAAGAACAGGCTGAAGCAGTAAAAGAAAAACTAATAGCTGAGTTTTTAAAAGATGGCGGACTTCTTACTACTTTAAAAAATACGGGGCAACAATGGGATGCTCCAAACGGATGGGCGCCTTTACAATGGATGGCTGTGCATGGGTTGCTTAACTATGGATATAAAGAAGAGGCTCTTGATGTAATGAAAAGATGGTTGGCAATTAATGAGCGGGTCTATGAAAATACGGGTAAGATGATGGAAAAGTATAATGTGGAGGATACGAGCTTACTATCCGGAGGTGGCGAATATGAGACCCAGGATGGATTTGGCTGGACCAATGGGGTGGCATTAGGATTTAAGGCTTTGGTGGATCAAATGGAAGGTCAGTAAAGTTTTCTTCTTCTTAAAATAATTTTAGCGCCTAGTGAAAGTTTGAAGTAATTTCAAGACTTATTAGATAATAATTTTCAGAAGATAATTATTTTTAATCATGGCCAAGTCATTACTTTTCATACCAGATATTTCGGGTTTTACCAAATTCGTGCAGACCACTGAAGTAGCACATAGCCAGCATGTTATTGCTGAATTGTTGGAAGTGCTTATAGAGGCCAATACGGAGGAGCTGCAACTGGCTGAGGTAGAAGGAGATGCCCTTTTTTTCTATCGGGAAGGAGAGCTGCTTTCACAGGAAAAATTGCTCGCCCAGATTGAAACCATGTTTACTGCATTTAAGGGGCATCTCAAACTTTTGGAAAAGAATAGAATATGCCCGTGTAATGCCTGTGCAACAGCTCCAAAACTGGAGTTAAAAATTGTTGCACATTGTGGCGACATAGAATTTCTGGAGGTACAGGGCAATAGAAAACCTTTTGGGAAACAGGTCATAGAAGCACACAGGTTACTAAAGAATTCTGTTGAAAGTGATAATTATGTACTGATAAGCAAAGAACTCTCTTCGGATATTGGGCTTCCCATTTATTATTACAGCAAAGTGTTCAGATTTAAACAGGGGAAAGATATTTATGACCAAAAAGAGGTTGAATACATCTATTCAATTATTGACAATAACAATCTTAATATTGGGGAGTATTCTACTGCTAAGGAAGTAGTTTTAGAAGATAGCCCCGGAATTGTTTTAGACAGAAATTTTTCAATAGCCGCGGAATCCCTTATGGAATATATTACCAACCTTTCGTACCGACATTTTTGGGTAAAGGGAGTTGATAAATTTGAGTATAATGAAAATGAAGTTACCAGACTAGGTTCAGAACATGTCTGTGTAATAAATAATAAACATTTGAACTTTGTGGCGGTAAAGAAAAAAGTTAAACCGGGAAAATATGTCTATGGCGAAATGACCAGGAGTATTCCCGTTGCAGATGCAGTATATCAATTTTATACGATTAGTCCAATTTCAGATAATTCATGCAACTTGAAAATAGAATTATATTGGGAAACAAGATCTTTTTTAAAGAAACTGGCAATGATGCTTTTTGCCCAAAGGATTTTTAGGAAAAACAATGAAAATTCACTGAATTTATTGGATCAATTGGTTGAAGTGCGACGGACTGTTATCGCCTAGAAGGACTCCCTTAAAACCGAAAATACCTAATTGGAGTAATAAAAAAAGCGGACAACAATTGTCCGCCTTAATATTATTATCGCCACATTACTCAATTCTGTTTTTCGGCAGGTTCAGCTTTCCTGGATTCCAGCGCCTGTTTACTTAGGCTGGCCAGATTAAAATTAGGATCAATTTTTAATGCTTCATCAATGGTTGCAATTGCCAGGTCTATATCATCCTTATTCATATTGTATTGAACAAGACCTTTTAAATGATAAAAGGCTGCTTTCAGAGGTACTTCATATGGTTGCTGTCTTTCATAGAAAGCGTACTTCATATCATCTTTGGAGTTAAGAATACCATATTCAATGTCGATATTGGCACCGGTGTTATCTCCTGTCTGAATCTTGAGATCTGCCAATTCATATGCCAAATAGGCGTTAGGTTGCCTGGAATATAGAACCTCAAACTGTTCAAGGGCTCTTTTGGGCTGGTTCAAAGCTTTTAATGAAATGGCTTTTACCTGGACTGCAAGATCAGAATCTGTATCGTTCTTTTCAATCCCAATAGTATTTAAAGCCTGTAGGTGCTGACTGTTATTGGCATAAACGTATGCAAGGGTATCTCTCCTTTCAACGGAAGGTGAAATTACGTTCAAATGAGTTAACGCATTTATTATACCGCTTATATCGGATTGTTTTCTCATTTCGAAATAATATGCCTCAAAATGTTTTTGTAGCTCTGTATTGGTTTGTGAATAACCCCCGTGAAAGCACCCTAAACCAGTAATAAGAATTAATATAAACTTCTTCATTATCGTATAAATTTCGTGCGGCAAAACTAATACATTTTTTTTGGTCTTTGCCTAAGGAAACTCTTAAAAGTCAATTAGACGGATTTTTTTAATGAATAACAATTATTAAATGACCTGTCTTTCCTTATTAATTTTTTCAGTGGACCGTTTTCGGTGTTCGTTGGTAGGTATAAAAAAAGGATGCCTCTGGGCATCCTTTTTATTGGGTGGTTATTAGTTCTGAACTACTTATGCCAGGGTTAACTCTTCTTCTTTTTTGGTATAAGAATTTAACAACCAGGCATAAAATGCAAGGCTCCTGTTATCCTTGTCTATACAGGATTTTAGAAATTCACATAAATTATTAAAAAACAGGTTTGTATATAATGTAGGCAGTCCTAAATTAATTTTTTTAGGATCATAATCCTTTTCATTCATTACAATATCCATTGCTATTCTGTGCCTGTGATAATCAATAGACACATCTGTGGCATTGTAATGATTCTTTACAATAGCCTTGTGCAGGCTCTGAAAGTTTTTGGTCATCTTGCATTTTTCACAACTACGGGAGATGAGACTTTCCAGTTCCATTAAAATCCTCCCCTTTAATTTTGTTTTTTCCATGACATTTAGGGATTTAATGTTTACATAAAGATACGGCTTATCGATAAAAAGTTGAAAATCAACGCTATAAATTAACCTTTTATCGATGTTTTTGTTGTAAAAGTAGTTGTAGTTGTTGTGAAACGCTAGTTTATTCCGGTATAAAAGGTAACGTCTTTATTAAGAAAATTCCTACTTAGTATTATTTTACCACTTTTTATGGATTTATGTTGCAGATATTGGGGTCTTGGAAGCATATTTTTATCTGCCATGTGGGAATAATAGTCGCTTTTCAAAGGGTGATCCGGGTAGACTCCGTTAAAGATTTGATTCCACCAATTGTTTTCAAGCACCGTTTTTATCAGATGAATACAATCATTTAAATGTATTAAGTTAACGGGTTCATTCCCATTGCTCAGTCCTATTTTACCTGAAAGCATTGTAATGGGGTGCCTGTTGGGTCCTATAAGACCTCCAAACCTAAGGATGGTTGTTTGCAGGGACTTGTCGTTTAGAAAAATATTTTCAGCCTCCACTAATTGTTTTCCGGATTCAGTTACAGGCATCGGAAGGGTATCCTCAGTTACCTCACCTTCAACAGCTCCATAGACCGAAGTACTGCTCACAAACACTATTTTTTTTACACTGGATTTTTCTATCGCATTGTGCAAATGTGTCATTTTGAGAACATAATTCTCTTTGTTGTTACCCCGGAGTCCGGGGGGTACATTTATTATAAGGATATCAAGCTGGTCCAGAAATTGTATAATTGAGCCTGTAATTTCTTCCTCACCTAACATGACTATAAATGGCTTAATTCCTTCCTTCTCTAAGGTATCCAGTTTGTCCTTATTGGTAGTACTTCCGTGTACATTATAGCCGGCTTGTATAAGAGATTTGGCCAGTGGTAAGCCAAGCCATCCGCATCCGATAATTCCTATGGTGTTTTTCAAAATTTAATCGTTTTAATCAATAAAACAGCATCATTAAGTACAAAGGGCATAGGAATGGTTGCTTCCGGTCTTGCGGGTATCGAAAATGAGGGATTATCCAGAAGATCATTAGAGGCCTCATACAACGTTAGCTCTAAAGATTCGTCTTTAGGAATGCTTAGTTGAATTTCCGTAAAATCATTATTACTTATGAAATGTGTAATTAGCTTACCTCCTTTTCTATGGCTAAGATAGTGGTCAGATAATGTAACATTATTAATTTTTGCTTCTAATATATTTAGCTCGTTTGTAAAGACGTCCAAACGATTAACATCGCGTTGTGGGCTAATACATAACTCAAACATGCGCTTATTTCCAATAATCGTATCAAGGGTAATCTCAATTTTTGGTGGTAAAAGTTCTTTAATTGGGGCGTCGGCCACATAGGTAAATTCGGTACTATATTTACTGCTTATTTTAAAAAAAGCCAGACTGTCCGGCCTTTTTTTAGTTTCTCCCAGATATTGAGATGTCCATGTGGAGAGTTCATTTTCATAAGTAACCCATTGCGCTCTTTTTTGATCTGTATTAAGTACATACAAGAGACTGGTAGGTTTCGCATTTTCGCTCGTAAAACCTGAATATAGATGGGCAGAAACCATAAAACCAATAAATAACAGGAATGCCAAATAGGCAATACGTTCCTTGTTCTTATAGGATGCAAAAACCGGAAGAAGCAACAGGAAGGTCAGTGTTGTGAGCACAGTAGATGCAACCATCATTTTTAATCCTAATCCAATGGGGAACATTTGAATAAACGGGGTGTAAAGCCATAGGGCGGGGACCGTTAAAATCATCAAAATATAAATATTAGGCTTCTCCTGATTTAAACTTATTAGGAAAGTCCCTAAAAGAGCATAAAGAGGTAAAATAAAATAACTTGCACCCGGCAAATAGGTAGTTAATCCCCAGCATATGGCAAGCCAAATGATCAAAGGAGCAACCAATAGATTTGAAATGCTGATTTTCCTGAACTTATGGTAAACCCAAAAACAACTGCCTACTGAGAATAATACAAATGCCAGAATGTAGTAATGCCCATTGTACGTAAAACCGTGTAAAATATCTTTATACTGCGGATAAATCCATTTTAATACGGACCAGCTATACCAGCCCACAATACCGTTTATAGTTAATGCTATTGTAAGCGGCAGGAATCCTTTCCCAATTTCCTTTACATCAAGGCGTTTAATTTTAAAACCGTAAAGCAATAAAGCGAGCATCATCGCCAGGGCTAAAAAGAACATGGGCCATGTCCATTCAAATGGGTAAGAAATAAACTTAAAAAAAGGCACATTAAAATAAACAAAGTCGTTTAAACTCTTCAAATCGTTCAGATCGGCCTGACTGAAATGTTCTAAAAGGGGCATCAAATAACTTCCCTGATGCGCTAAAGAGTTTCTGTCCAGACGCTGGTAGTTATCTTTAACCGTATGATAGTCATAATGATCATCTATAAATGCAAAATTAAAACCCTCAACATCTCTATCTTCCCTAAAAACAGTAAGATCTGTATCATTAGGAAGTAATTTGTAAATACTGTATGCAAGGGAGTTTGCCACAGGAAAATCAGGATTTGCTTTCGTAAATTCCTCAATTAACTTTCCATTTCCCCTATTGGTTTCTATGAGCATATAGGACTGCCCACCACTACCTCTGGCCTCGAAATTTAAAACCAACCCAACCTCTTTGGCCCACGGATGATGGTTTACAAATAACTCCGCACCATTCAGGCCTAATTCCTCTGCATCAGAGATAAGAATAATTATATCATTTTTAGGTACTGTCCCATTGGCTATATATGCCCGGACACTTTCCAGAATGGTTGCTACACCACTCCCTGCATCACTTGCACCCAAAGATGAATGCGGGCTACTGTCATAATGTGAGAGCAGCAAAAGGGCTTTTCCCGGCTGAGAACCTTTTATTCGGGCAATTATATTCTCCGCTTTGCTGAAATTACCCCAATCTCCGGCGCTATATCCTTTCTGAACTGAGGTTTCCAGGCCTAATAGGGTTAATTGATCAATAATATACTTTTTCACCGTTTCATGTGCTTTAAAACCAACGCCGTGTGGCTGTTTGGAGATAGTTTCAACATGTTGTAGTGCTCTGTCTGCAGAAAAAGTGGATAGTGACTGATCTGCATCCTTTTTATAAGTGGGCATTGCAGTATCAAAACTCAGGTAAATCGCCAATAGAATCAGCAGAAAGGAAATTATTTGGGCATATGCCTTCATGGTATAGAATTGTCAGATAAAAGTATAAAATTCTAATAGGTTAGTTCATTTTGGCGAATATATTTAATAATTAAGCAAGAAAAGTGTATATTTAAGATTAAGCTAATTTTTCAAAAGGTATGGGAATAAAGAGTTTTATGGGCCGAAGGGCCAAAGAAGGATCCAAAAAGCAGTATGATGCCCCCATTCTGGTGGAGGATTATATGACAAGAAAATTACTGACTTTTAGTACTGATCAGTCCATACTCGAAGTAATGGAATCTTTTGCAAAAAATCATATTTCCGGGGGACCGGTTTTGGA
>Ga0316201_10002772_pt1 | contig 12639 bp, 6 predicted proteins | sample CS6wburrow_MG_FD_204516 | JGI IMG/M metagenome (GOLD analysis project Ga0316201, IMG submission 204516) | Coastal sediment microbial communities from Delaware Bay, Delaware, United States - CS-6 worm burrow | ecosystem: Environmental > Aquatic > Marine > Coastal > Sediment | place: USA: Delaware... | reverse complement strand
ACCGGCCTTACCGCTTTTGGTTGTAATCATAACAACTCCATTAGCTCCTCGAGACCCATAAATTGCCGTAGCGGAGGCATCTTTAAGAATACTGATGTTTTCAATATCTGAAGGATTCAAAAAATTCAAGGGGTTTCTAGGGGGCCTATTGGAACCCGTTGTGGATGTCGCACCACCATCAAGTGGTACCCCGTCTACTACAAATAATGGATTGTTGTTGGAACGCACAGAATTACTCCCCCTGATACGAATTTCAATTCCTGCGCCCGGTTCCCCGCTGGTCTCGGTTATCTGTACACCCGCAGCTTTACCTTGTATCAGTTGTTCTGGTGAAATAATGATCCCTCTATTAAAATCCGTGGAAGTTACCGCAACAACAGAACCCGTGGCATCTTTTGCGGTAGTTGTTCCATAGGCAATAACAATAACCTCATCCAAATTAGCGGTAGTTACCTCCAAATTTATTTCTAAGGTTGTTTGTCCATTTACCGGAACTTCTTTATTTGCATACCCGATGTAGGAGAACACCAGGGTGGCATTTACATCAGAGACCTCAAGGGAAAAATTACCATTAAAATCGGTTTGTGCCCCGTTGGTGGTGCCTTTTTCCAATACGTTCGCCCCAATTAGGGGGCCATTGACATCGGAAACTGTACCAGATATCACCACCTCCTGAGCAGAGACCAAATTCGAGCCAATAATTTGGGATAGTGTAAACAGAAATGCAATTATTAGTCTCATATGCCCTAGTTTTTAAAACAAAGAAAATCGGTCTTTGAAATCCAATTGGTGAATTATTTCACAAATTTCGAATCCAAATAATTGAGGCTAATGTAAATGAATACGCTAAAGATAAAAGCCAACAAAACGCGTGTCGAGGGAATATTGCACACAAAAACATTTAAAAGATATGAAAAATTACTTCCCTATTAATAAAATAAGGTTATTAAAAGAAAACTATTAGGAATTTACTGCCTCTTTTTCCATCCCTATGGATGGGCGGGTATGTTCTTCCAAGGTTTTTTTCCATTTGTCTTCCAAAACTACACTAATGAAGTTTGGTGCTAAAATCTATCAAAGAATAATCCGAAATGCAAAACAATATTATGCTGGCAATGCTATTGTAATCGTTGTTCCTTCACCGGCTTTACTTTTTACCGTTATCTCCCCTCCATGCGCTTTTACAATATCATAAGATAAGGATAATCCCAAGCCCGTTCCCTGCCCGGTAGGTTTAGTGGTAAAGAAAGGTTGAAATATTTTTTTCCGTACCGCATCGGGGATACCGTTACCGTTGTCTTTTACCGAAATCAAAACCTGATCCCCATTCTTTTTTGTACTGACTGAAACTGTCGGTTCATAAACCTTTTGTTCGAGTTTCTTCCGTTCATTGACGGCATAGAAAGCATTCGTAATTAAATTGAGAATTACCCGGCCAATATCCTGTGGAATAACATTTACTTTTTCAAGGGAATCATCATAATCTGTCTTCATAGTAGCATTAAAACTCTTTTCCTTGGCCCTCAACCCATGATAGGCCAAACGTAAATACTCATCCGCAAGGGCATTGATATCGGTGGGTTCTTTTACTCCATTGCTGCTTCGGCTATGCTGCAGCATCCCTTTTACTATCCCATCGGCTCTTTTACCGTGGTGGGTGATCTTATCCAGGTTCTGTTTAACATCCTCTGCGATGGCCATGGCTTCCTTAAGGTCTCCTTTCGCCAATTCCTCATACATCTCCTCAATGAGTTCCACGCTTACCTCTGAAAAATTATTGACAAAGTTCAATGGGTTCTGGATCTCGTGTGCAATCCCTGCAGTGAGTTCCCCAAGTGATGCCATCTTTTCAGATTGTACTAATTGTTGTTGGGTTTGTTTTAAGTCGGTCAGTGTTTTTTCTACCTGCTGTTTGGCCTCCTCCAGCTTATTAAAGTCTTCGTAGCGAGCATATGCCGTAGAAAAGGCGTCCGCTATTGATTGCACCAGGTGCAGGCTGTCCCCGTCTAATTCAGTGGTGTTCCCTACATATAATATCCCCTGTAAAAATGGAACGTAATGCAGGTATAGGCCATCCTTAGGCACAGTGCTCAAATATTGTTTTCGAGTGGCAATCTGACCTTCCTTTACCAGGGTATCTGCCAATTCTGAAAACCCTTCATTGTCCCAATGAATAATATGAATCTTCTTTGAACGCCAGTTTTCTATGGCATCAATAAAAGGACTTGAATCATAAGGTAAATGAAAAGCGGCAATGGCTTTGCCATCGGGTTTTGATAGAAAAGTATGAATCTGTTCTTGCGGTTCATCAAAAATAAAAACACCACAGCGTACAAAGGGGACACCTAATGTGGTGAGCTCATTCCAAATTATTGGGGTAATCCTTTCCAAATCACCTGTTGTTCTCATGGACGCAATCTCCGCACGAACACGGTCTACGGATGAACGCCTATTTGCATCCAGGGCATTGGCCTCTGCCTTTTGCAATTCTACATAGCGCCTGAAGGTAAGATCCATGATGGTGTTAAAACGTTGCATTATAGCTATTTCTGCTTCTGTAAAGGGTTCATGAGACCAGCCATAAAAAACGCCTTCAGAGAATGGAAGGAAGTATCCATACTGAATATTACTATCAATATGGGTGGCAGGCACCTTATATTGCGATTCAATTTGTTCATAATACTGTTTTAACAAATCGCCTTTTAATATTGGGTAATAGTCCTTATTGTTTATCCAACTTGTATAAACTTTTGATAAAACAGGATGATCTTTTAGTGTCGCTTTACCAACTAATGAAAGACCGACTCCATCATCTGTAGATGTAGCAGCATATAATTCCACGTCCCTATTTTCTTTGGTAAGTAATCCCACACCGCTTCTGAAGGTGTTGATCCCCAAATTTTTCAATTCACTAAATACAACACTTGCGGTAGCAACAAGATCGTTACTGTGATGCATGGCCATGGCCTTCCCCCTGACTTTTTCAAGGGCGGCCTCAATTTGCGCCTCTCTGGCCTGCGCTTCTGCTTTTTGCAAATCAAGGAAGCGGGTATACGTTTGGTTAAAAACCTTGGCAAAACGGATCAATAAGTGCATGATCTCATCTGCAACAGGTTCATTTGTAGTACAAAGAAGCATCCCTTTGGAGAAAAAAGCAGCCTGTTGCACTCGTCTCCCTTTAATATGGGAATCGTCGATATGCATCTTCATATCTTCTTTTATATAACGCACCCAGTCCTTAAGTTTTTGGCCCGACAAGTCCACCACGACAGCATCTTTACCTTCTTTCCAGGCTTTGTGCATTTTAGTCATGGTTGTGGCTTCATCTAACGGCCCGCTATGTTTATGATCGAGCTGACTGCCAATTTGATCCGTAGCCCATAATTCTATAATGTTTTCTTCTTCCTTAATGATCCCAATACTAATCCTGTCTGGCATATTGCCCAATAAAGCAAATTGTTCAAAGAGCACCTGTGCTGTTTCAGGAAGATCCTCACTCTTATGCATGGCCATAGAACTGGCTCGTACCCTTTCTAAAGCTGCTTCTACCTGAGCTTCCCGGGCTTGCTCTTCCGTTTTTTTCAGGTCGGAAAATCTCCTGTAAGCCATGTCAAAAACACCTGCCGCACGTTTTTGAAGTTCCCTGGACTCTTCGGAAGGTGGGTCATTGGAAATCATTAACAAGGAACCGCCTGAAAAATTCGAATAATGATAATACAATACTTCCGGAATAATGATGGCTCCATTTTCGTCGTAGTCTATCACATTGACGTCCAGGCTTTCCAATTCCTTATACCATTCCCTTAACATTTCGCCTTTGGCGATAATGGTGTATTCTGTTTCCCCGGATTTATATTTCGCTATTGTTTCCCTTATATAGGCGGTTGATTTCTTATCTACCCTGGCTTCATCGGAAATAATTTTATCATCAGGTGAATTCGGATTCCTGAAAGAATACCAGACAAGGATCTTGTCTTTATCTTCTTCGTAAAGATGTATAATAGAAGACTCCAGGGCCGCCTGGCCCAAATTCGCCATTTGGTCCCTCAAAACATTAGCCACCTCCAACAAGTCATCCGAGGATCGCATGGCCATCGCACTGGCTCTTACCCTTTCCAATCCCGCCTCAATCTGTGCTTCCCTTACTTGTTCTTCTGCTTTTTGCAGATCTAAGTATCTTCTATAGGTTTGTCCAAAAACTTTCGCAAATCTATTTAATACATTAGCAGCTTCCTCCGAAATCGGGTTCTCTGTAAAAGCAAAAAGAATACCTGAAGAAAAGAAGAAACTATTGTGGAATACTTTTTCCGGTAATGTTTTTAAATCTACATTAAATGGATATTCGGGTTCTTTATTAAGTGCCGTATAATATTTAATAACGTCTTGACCAATAAAATCGTAGGAATAGCCTTTCTTTTTACTTTTCCATGCTTTCTTAAGACCTACCAACATGGGATGTATGGTCATATTTAACATCCCCATTTTTAAATCAACCTTCCCGTTAGGCGAGTAATTAGCAGACCATGTTTCCATACGGTCACTTCCTTCAAGGATACCTATTCCACAGCGGATTGATTTGTCCAGACCCAACTTCATTACTTCATCAAATAAAGTAACGACCGTAGCACCTACATCCTGGCTGTTATGCATCGCCATTGTTTTAGATCGCACCCGTTCCAGTGCTGCTTCTATTTGTGCTTCCCGTCCCTGGGCTTCTGCTCTTTGAAGGTCTAGAAAACGGGTATAGGTCTGCTGAAAAACTTTGGCAAAACGCTTTAGGATAGCATTTTCCTCTCTGGAATAAGGCGTTCCGGAGAAATTTTCAATATAGAGACCAATATCTTTTTCTATGACGGTTGATGCGGCCAGTCCGGGACAACTGAAATAAAAATCCCGAGCCTTTTTAGTCAATCCTTCAATGTGAGGCAACAGTACTTCATAAAAACTGTTCTTTTCATCAAAGTCCAGTTGTGTGGTAAAGAAATGCTTTCCCTCTTTTTTAGCTTCTGTGAATTGCCGGTCCCAGACTAAGTCAAGATAAGGGACCGTAACCTTCGCTGGAATATCTTGTGTTTCGGCAATCCAAAAATGCCAATCCTTTTTGGGTTCATAATCAACGACAATACCTGCATGCTCGGCATTGATGCCCAGCTGCGCCAGCTGGTCGAAGATCACCTTTACGACATCTTTGAGCTCCTCGCTTTTGTGCATTCCCATAGTCCTGCTACGTACTCTTTCCAGGGCCGTTTCAATTTGAGCTTCCCTGGCCTGCGCTTCTGCTTGTTTCAGATCATTAAATCGGGTATAAGTGAGGTCGAACACTTTTCCAAAACGACCCAGAATATCAAGGCTCTCATCTGATAAATGTTCTTCACCAACCGTTTGTAAGCCTCCAAAATTGCTGAACGTGAAAGAAGCAACATATTGTTTTGTGGCGCGCATCTCTTTCTGTACGGCTTCAGGTACTCTTCTGAATTCTGTTTCGTTAAATAAATAGGTATCATAGATTTCTTTTTCAGCCCCTTTTAATACAAAGACCCATTTATCCTTTTTTTCTTTCCACGCCTTAAACATTTCATGATGAAAGCGATAGTCTTCGAACAACATGTGATAAGATTCAGGTGCCTTCCCTATCTCCGGATTTGCTCCCCAAACTATATTTGACATGGAGGGCTCGTCAATAATATTGATCATACACCAGGAAAGGGCTAAATCAAGTTTTGTTAATTCTTTAAAAACAGTATCTACCAATTCAGATAACTCATCGGAGTTCTGCATGGCCATGGCCTTAGACCGCACCCTTTCCACAGAGGCCTCTATCTCGAGTTCCCGGTTTTTTTGCTCCAGTTCTATAGTTCGCCTTTTGATAGCGTCGCGCAGTTCCTGATTCTCTTCTGCAATTTTGTCTATGGCTACATTTTGGCCCTTCTCGGTCTTGGTGTCCGGGAAAGAGGAATGCTGGTGGATTATTTTCCAACCGTCTTTTTTCTCCTGTAAAAAGGTAGTAGCTCTGAACTTAGAGTAAAAAACCCATTTCGCACCTGTCCGGGCATAGAGGTCGCAGCGTTCATGGACCAGGACCACAGCTTCTTGTGATTCCAATTTGGTACTGCGGTTTCGCATTTGCAGTTTTCCGGCCACCTCCTGAATTGTATCCCTCAAAAATTGAATCGCCTCTTTTTTTGTGGTAAAAACCTCGCTTTCTGCACTTCCTACCTGTGTATACGAGTCGTCCAAGAGAACTTCCATGGCTTTCACATTGCCATTCAAATACTCTGCCCAGTAGGTTTCGTATCCTTGTAACAATTCTTTTTCCTGTTGCTTGGTAAGTTTCATTTTTAGTTCTTGGCTGGTAATTTTAAAGTAAACGTAGCGCCTTCTCTCTTTTCTGTCCCCGCTCTATTTCACCGTCATGGCTTTAACAACATCATTGCTTAAAGATAAGCCTAATCCTGTGCCCTGCCCGGCAGGTTATGTGATAGGTTTCATTAAACATTGGCTGCAAAGGTCTTTAATAGCCGGTTCAAAGACTGAAAAGATGGTAAATTAAAAAGCATCTGCAACAGACTACTCCCTGCTTACTAATATACTTAAGATTTTGGAAACTGCGAGCTAATAAAGAAGATAGTAGCCTCACCAGGATTAGCTGCGCTGTTTCTGAGAAAGGCTCGCACTGAAAATACAGAAGCCCAACTGCACCTCAGTTGAATTTATTTTGGAACCAGACCTTAACGAAACAAGTCTCTCTCGGCCGGCACCAAAATAAAAGCCTTTGCTTTTGCAAAGGCCGGCTGTGCTTATCCGTAGCCTCACCAGGAATCGAACCTGGATCTAAAGTTTAGGAAACTTCTATTCTATCCGTTGAACTATGAGGCCAAATACTGCAATTCAAAAGTTTACAGGGGGACAAAAATAAGAATTTTTAACACGAACTAAGAAGCTCCTATTTTATTTTTTAAACTTATGTTCTTCGTTATTTTTTATTGGGTCGATAGGAACCTCCATAACATTCTTAGGAAATCTTCTCAGAAGTATTTGTATTTTAGGGTCTATATACGTCTTGCAAAAAGGCTTGTTTGGGTTTTTCTGATAGTAATTTTGAAATGACTCTGGCGACATTTTAAATTCTTTATAGCTATATACACCTGTTATAAGCGTATCCTGAAAATCTTTTTGAAGGTGTTTTAAAATCTGGTCTACTTCTTTTTGCTGAGCCGCTGAAAAGGTATAAACAGCGGAACGGTATTTTTTGCGCAATGAATGATCAGAAGTACTCCTATGTGTATAGAGATGCACCTCTATTAAATCTTTTAGAGAAATAATCTTTGGGTCAAAATGGAGTACAACCGCTTCGCTATATTCCTCCGCGTCCACAGCTGAAATCCATCCCTGCTCCACCTTTTCAACTCCTTTTAGGGCTTGAAACACGGCCTCTGTACACCAATGGCAGCCACCCCCCAAACCAATCTTTTCAATTTTCATTTTACCCCAATTCAATATTCAACAAAAGTATAATCTAAAACCCTGTTTGTACTATACTTTTATTCTGACGTAACTTCTATCAAAAGTTTACAAATTATAAGACTGAAAATACACTTCTATCTGAATAATCCTATTTCCGGCAACCATATTTAGGGAAGGTAAAATCATTAAAAAACGCCTATATATTTTAAGTATCTTTAGTGCTGATTGTATAATGACATATCATCCCGATTTTGAAATGGCATACAGTAGTACGGCACCACTAAGCAGTTACTTTCATAAGTTAATTAGTTCCCGTGCGACATTGGTGACGATTATGTACTCTTTTCCAAAAGGGACATTATTACTACTCCTTTTATTGCTTATAAACTCACTTTGCTGGTCTCAGGATGTGCGCCAAACAGATTCGCTGAAAACTATAAATCGGCTAGATTCATTATTTATTGATCGTGATCTGAATAACTGGTCGATCAGGCTTTTCGGGAATATTAAAGCACAAGGTTTCAGATTGTCCAATGATAATGTGCGTCTCTCCTATACCCCTAATGACTTATATGGCATTGGTGTTGGAGTTGCAACGAGTAAGTTGATCCTTGATTTTACCTATAATTTGAAAAATAGAAACACAGAAAATACAGATCGATTTGACTTAAGAGGTGGATTAATATTAGAACAGAATATAATTGACTTCTATTTCCAGGTCTATAGGGGATTTAATATTAAAAATTCCATAAATAGTACCAGTATTTTCAGAGATGATATCAAATCTATAGCCGGAGGTGTTGATTATTTATACTTGTTTAATACCGACGGATACTCACAGACCTCCTTAAATGCAGGTCTTTCAGCCAAAAAATGGAATATATTTTCATTTGGTCTGGGAGGTTTTATACTTTATAACCAGATCTCGGCAGAACAATCTATTGTACCTGAGGAGTTTATCCCGGATTTTAATGAACAGGCAAGAATTACCAATTTAACTAATTATGGGATTGGCATAATGGGTGGTGTGGTTAGTCTCTTCAGGCTACCTGCAAATTTTTATATAGCGTTAGGAGCAAAAGCAGGACTTGGTTTAACTATTAAAAACGCAGAAGCAGAGACCGTCTCCTATAGTTCAAAAAATCCTATGGTTTATAAACTAAATGGGTCGGCACTTTTTGGCTATAAATGGAACCGATTTTATACGACTATAAGTCTGGTTACTTCTACCGATATGTCCTATGTTGGTTACGGCAATAAAGGTGCTTTTACGCTTTTAAGCGGAAAGCTTGCGCTCGGATATAGAATAAAGGCTATCAAAAAGTCTATTTAATTAGTGGATAGCGTAACTAAATTATCAAAATCGGTTAATTTCTGATTTACATTTTTCACTGCCAAACGAAAGACAGAAACATGAGTTTTTTGAGAAGGCGTATTATAATTTGTGAATTTGGTTAATTTCATATAAACCGGAGATAATTTTTTATTTCCCTTGTAATTAACATTTATCTGCCACTTTCCCGGTAACGACCCATCAACAAAGAATTCTTCAGAAGAATACCCAATGGTTTTCTCGTCCTTAACCCGTTCGGCAGCACTCTCCAATGTATGTTCCCAGATAAAATTATTTTTTTTTGGATTAACAAATTCCAAATCAAATTCTGCCTCACTGTCATTCCATTCAAAAAATAACCTGGTTTCGCCTTTATTCTTAGTATAATTATTAAAGCCAATTACATTAGAATCGTTCATAAACTTTTTGCCATGAAGCACAAAAAGGTTATTCATTTCTCCATCTATTACCGTTTGAATAGCTGAATTATCATCAGAGAAAATCCCTTCTTCAATTAAATATTGATAGCGAATGTACATGTTTGCAGCTTTTTTGTAATTTCCAATTGTTCTATAGCTATTTGCCATATCCCTGTATGATTGCATAAATTCCGGCCTTAAAATAAATATCTTTTTATACAATTCTTTGGCCTTATCGTGCTCTTTGGTATAATCCAGAGCAAATGCCATAGCTTTAGCATAAATAGGATTACTTTCAATAACCTTCATGTTGTTCTCTAAAATTAGTTTTGCAAAAACTTCATCACCGGAATCGTGGAAAAATAGATAGGTATCAATAATATAATATGGGTCGTTTGCATATCTCGACAAATACTTTTGATAAACTTCTCTGGCAGCAAGATTTTCTTTGCACGTATATAATTCCTTCAAATAACTAGTGGCATTACTCCGATTTTCAGTAATCGCATCATTATTATAGATATTATTGCGCAGTCGTGCCTTGTCATAGTTTTTATTGGTTTCAGAACCCCGTCTAATTGGAGAGCCAATGGTATTTATGACCACCACGCCACCTCTGGCAATACTACCATATCTTACTGTACCTGCTAAGCCTGATATTATTGCTACCCGGTCAATATTTTCCACTGTTAAAAAAGGAAGAGTTCTTAAGACCATTCCGTCTACATCATAAATTGCAGGAATTGCTCTACCCTTTAGTTGTGGCGCTCCTCCCCTAATATAAACTTCACCTCCCAGGCTATATACCCCGGCCGCTCTTCCCTTCAATGCGGTTATTACATCTATTGCGCCCGGATTTAAATCGTTGCCATCTACCAATTTTATAGAATATCCTACTCGGTTTGCGTCCAGATAACCAAAGGCTGTACTCAGGATATTCTTATTAACCCCATATTGTAATCTTAAATAATCCTGATTATTGACATTATTTTCTGCAACTACAACTTCTTTTAGTGCTTCGATGTTCATTTTCATTTCGATGTTTAATCTAGTAGTAACATCTTCCACCACTATTTCTACATTTTGCATTCCGGCATAATTAAAAACCAATACGTCATATGGTTTAGCAGTTATAAAATATTTACCATTCTCGTCCGTAAACGTCTCTTTAAAGCTATTCTGAACTTGAACAGATACATTTTGGATTGGTGAGTTTCCTATGGTCACAACCCCCGAAATTTCATTAAGTCTATCTATACCATATGCCTGTAACGAAAAAATTATAGCGATAAGAACAAAAATCTTCTTCATAATACCCACATTATCTATTTTGAAACCCTTCTTCTAAATATAAAAAATATAAAGGAGTTTGCCAAAGCAGTTCATCCTTCTTCATTAGTGGGTATTGTCACTTCCTTTTTGTCTTAAGAACTCAGCTCTTTTAAAAGTAGCGTTCAAAATAAATTGAAGCGGTCTTCTTTTGAGGCAGTTGTGGCTTGTAGTTATTTTGAGTTTTAATCTTTTATAAGATCAGTAGTAAATCCATCATATGGCAAATAATCCTTTTCTTATAGTTAAAAATAAATTTGGTAGTACATTCTTAGGTAAAAGAATAATGGAAGCCAGCGAATAATACTTTTAGGATATAAAAAAGTATTGCTATAAGTGTTCTTAGAAGTTGATAATCATCAAAATAAACTTTAGCTTTGATTACTTCAGTGTAAAATATTTTTGGATGATAGTACGTGTTTTAAAATACAGCTGTAAAACAAAAAAATTACTTTATTCAATACTTTTTTTTAGCATTTTGGCGATGTCATCCTGCAAGGAGCAACCTAAAGAAAGTGAATCCGTAGAAGAGGTTGCCGCTATCAATTATCTGGAAGAATCAACCGAATCATTTGACGAACGCATGAGGTGGTGGCGCGATGCCCGTTTTGGAATGTTTATCCATTGGGGGCCTTACTCGGTGCCTGCAGGAATTTATAATGGCAAAGAAGTTAATAGTACCGGCGAATGGATAATGAATACCGCTCCAATTCCCATCTCGGAATATGAAGAATATGCAAAGCAGTTCGATCCCCGGAAATTCGACGCAAAAAAATGGGCCCGGACAATGAAGGAAGCAGGCATGAAATATATGGTGATCACCTCCAAACACCATGATGGTTTTGGCCTATGGGATTCAAAAGTATCTGATTATGACATTGTGGATTTCTCCCCTTATGGCCAGGATATACTAAAGGCACTTTCTGAAGCGTGTAAAGAGGAGGGCATCAGGTTTGGAGTTTACCATTCCATAATGGATTGGCACCACCCACAAGCCCAGGGTCTTAACTATCCGGAATATAACACACAGGATTCACTAAAGATGAATTCCCGGTTCCCGGAGTATTACACCAACTATTTAAAGCCACAAGTAACGGAACTTATAGAAAACTACGCCCCTGAAATTATTTGGTTCGACGGGGAATGGATACACGAATATACCCATGAAATGGGGCAGGAAATGTACCAATATCTTAGGGGGTTGAAACCGAGTGTAATCATCAATAATCGGGTAGATAAAGGAAGACAGGGAATGCAGGGCATGAATAAGGAAGATGATGATTATGCTGGCGATTTTGGCACTCCGGAGCAGGAGATATTGGAAGGAGCTGCCAATGTGGATTGGGAGTCCTGTATGACCATGAACGACACCTGGGGCTATAAATTGAACGACCATAACTGGAAATCTGCAGAGGTGTTGATACATAATTTGATAGATGTAGCATCTAAAGGGGGCAATTATCTTTTAAATGTGGGGCCCACTGCCGAGGGCGAAATCCCTGAACCTAGTTTGGAAAGACTACAAGAGATGGGTAACTGGCTTCGGACCAATGGCGAAGTGGTATATGGAACAGAAAAACTAAAAGCACATTTTAAGCAAGGCGACGATATACGCTTTACAAAAAAAAGAGAAGAACAGATTATTTATGCCATTTCTTTAAAAGCGCCAAAAAAGGATCTTGTTTTAAAATTCGTGAAACCCCTCGAAGGGAGCAAAATAGAACTAATTGGATCTGATATCCCTCTTAATTACACTTATTCAGAAGAGGAAGGGCTTATAATAAATATCCCTGAAGATGCCCTCAGTGCCACCGGCAACAAATATGCATGGGGCTTTAAAATAAATGGTGTTGAGAGAACTGGAAAATGAACCCTGGTTGAATTGTACAAATAAAAGCCTAATAAGTATTTAACTTCCCGGGCTTTGAATGCCCCATACTTATGTGAATGGCAAGGTGCTAAATTGGTCTGTCACATAAATTTATCAAACATCTGGGTTCTTTCGGCATCAGAATGTGCCGGATCACGATGCAACAACAATAGGTGTTTGGCCTCCGTCCTTGAACAGAACTCCCCTCCCGGCACGCGCGTTTA
>Ga0316201_10002771_pt1 | contig 12639 bp, 10 predicted proteins | sample CS6wburrow_MG_FD_204516 | JGI IMG/M metagenome (GOLD analysis project Ga0316201, IMG submission 204516) | Coastal sediment microbial communities from Delaware Bay, Delaware, United States - CS-6 worm burrow | ecosystem: Environmental > Aquatic > Marine > Coastal > Sediment | place: USA... | reverse complement strand
TTGCAATTTTTTAATATGTGTTTTAAAATTAATTTATTTAAAACTGATTTATAACATTTTATGAAATATGATATATCGTTATGTGTTAAAATTGGTCGTCTACATTGCGATTGATTCATATTATGTCTATCTTAATTTACAGGATTTAGGACAGAATTATTGAGAATTAAAGACTTACACGCCTTTCTTTCCCTTGCGTTCGCATGGGTGTAAAGACATCTATATCCTTTCCTGCTATTTTACCATTTTGGAAGAGTCAATCCCATGAGTTTCCAGAATAGAACCCTTTTAACACCTGATTATGAGAATTATTTACACGAATGCACGTAGTGTACCTTTTCCACGATTGAACTACTTACTATCTTTTATTTTATCTCTTCTTGCTTTTCCAATTTTTCTGGGAGCTGGAGAGACTGAGTCAATCAATTCAACTTATCTATCTGAAGAATTTGAATCTTCTTGCTCATTAACACCAGGAACATTAGTAGATGATAGTGATGAATCCTGTACTTACGGCGATCAAGTTTTTGATTTATTAAAGCTCGATGAAGGATTTCAAGGAGAAGAAACCAAGTATGTCTACATTAAGGCCCAAGGAAATGCTTCTTGTGGCAAAATATTACTTAATCCAAAATCCGGACCTGATTGTTTTTATGATGAACGAGTACCTGGCCCTCAATGTGGTGCCGGATCTTGTGGTATAGAATCATGCAATCTTGTGGAAATTGGTTACTGGGAGAATTGCTCTGGCTTATCATCTTGTACCAGCACATCTAATCCTTATGATATTGGAGGGAATACCATTATTTTTCATGGATTTGAAATCATAGGTAATGACAGTTATTGGTATTATGAAATAACCTCGAGAAAAAAGCAAGCCATCAGCCATCTCACATTTGGATTAATCTGCCCAAATGGATCAATAGGAAATTACGTCTGGTATGACCAAAATAACGATGGAATCCAGGATGCAAATGAATCTGGAATAAATGGAGTAAAGGTCACCTTGTATGATGGAAATAATCAGATGTTGGACATGATGACAACCATGGTAGACCCTAATGATGATAAACTGGATGGTTACTATATGTTCACAAATCTTGCAGCAGGTGACTATTACTTGACTTTCGAATATCCTCTTGGATACATCGTGTCTCCTGAAGATATGGGTGGAGATGACGAGATGGATAGTGATATTCACGATTCAGGTCAATCTCAAATGGCTATTACCAGTATGATTACCTTAGAATCCAGTGAAGATGATCTGACCGTAGATGCCGGATTATTTGGACAACCAGTCCTTCCCGTTAGATTTGGTGATTTTTCAATCAAAAACATTAGAAATCAAATAGAGCTGAAATGGACTACTTTATCTGAAATAAATAATGAGGGATTTTATATAGAAAAATCAACAGATAATTTAGAATTTCAAGAAATTGGATTTGTGAAAGGCATTGGTAATTCCAACTCATTAAATGAATATTCATATGTAGATTTAAACCTAGGAAGAAGCAATCTATTCTCTTATCGTTTAAGGCAGACAGATACTGATGGTAATGTATCTTATAGTGCGATAAGATCTCTAAGATTTACTTCCGATCTTGAATTCAATGTATTTCCTAATCCAACAACCGGAGTGATAAGCATGATCCTACCTGAGTCAAATTCTGTGAAGCAAGTCAGAATTTATAACACTGTTGGACAGATGGTATATTCATTAAATGTAAATCAAGCTTCTAAATATTATCAACTTGATCTCAGTGGATATGAGGAAGGAGTTTACTTCATACGTCTGGAAGATGGGATCAATTCTAAGATTAAAAGGGTGATCCTAAATTATTGATCAGGAGTTGAAGTGAATATTAATTTATATTATAAAATAAGGGTTGTCATGTTTTATGGCAGCCTTTTTTTATACCATAAAATAGAATCTGATTGTTCGTAGGTTTTATAGTACTTTTCTGAATGTTGACAGATAGGTATAATAATTTAATAATATGCTATAAATTATTGAAATATAGCTAATAAAGTATTATATAAAATGTTATGTAACATATTATTTAATGCAATATCCATTCTTCATAAAAAGGGGCCGTTAATTTAGTTAAATCCTGATTATATCTTGACAAAACTCTTTGAAATGACTATATTATCCGTAAGGATTTAGGACAGAATTAGAGAGAATCTAAGGTTTTAACCTTTCTTTCCCACTCATTCGCATGGGTGTGAAGACATCCGTATCCTTTCCTGATGATTAAAACTCTGGAAGCATCTATCCCCTGGCTGTTTCCAGAATGTTACCCTTAAATACCTGGTTATGAAAAATACTACAAATACTCGTCATGGACCAGTTGCTAAATTCCGTTCAATACTATTATTCATATCATCTGTTTTCTTCTTATTCGTTTTTTCAGGAGCGGTTGATTTTAAAGATCACAATCCGCCAGATCCGGAATGTCGTACCCCATTTAAAAAGAATATTGTAGATATTGAAGATAATGGTTGTGATTATCCATCACAGGTATATGATATTATTAAAGCAGAAGTTGACTTTGAAGACTGGGAGACCAGATTTATATACATTAAAGTAACAGGAGCAGATGTAATGTGTGGTGAAGTCCTGATACAGCCTAAATCAGGAGAAGATTGCTTTTATGATACAAAAATAACAGGGCCTCAATGGTATTGCTTGAGTGATGAGCAATCCAATACTTTAGATGAGATAGGAGAATGGGATCCTGATGTCTGTACTGAGTTTTCCGAATGCGACCCAGAATTACCAACCTCCTTTGATGTTGGAGGCAATATTATTGAGTTTCACGGATATGAAATGGAGGGAAATGAAAGCTATTGGTACTATGAAATAACTTCAAGAGCACCACAATCAATAAGTTATGTTGCTTTTGGCTTGGTCTGTCCCAGTGGGATGATAGGTGATTTTGTATGGGATGACTTGGATTCTGATGGGGATCAGGATAATGAACAAGGGATCAATGGTGTAAGAGTAGCTCTTTATGACGGAGACATGAACTTTATTAAAGATATGCTTACAAAGCCCAATCCTAATAATGTCAACAGAGAAGGATCCTACAGGACAATTAATGATAATAACGATGGTTACTACATGTTTACAGGACTTCCTGCTGGCGATTATTATGTTACGTTTGTATGCCCGGATGGGCACAAAATATCTCCTGGCCACAACTGTGGTAATGATGAAGATATAGATAGTGACATTATGGGTGAAATGGAGCCTGGTATTGGTATAACAGAGATGATTACTCTAACGTCCAGTGAAGCAAACATAACGATTGACGCAGGATTTTATCTGGCACCACTACCTGTAAGATTTGGAGATTTTACGGTTAATAACGTTAGAAATCAAATCGAATTAACCTGGACGACCTTGTCTGAAATTAACAATGTAGGATTCTACATTGAAAAATCAACTGGTAATGATACTGAATTCAGAGAAATTGGATTTGTACAAGGAAAAGGCAATTCCAATGGGCTTGTTGAATATTCATACGCTGATTTGAATTTTGGAAGAAGTACGATGCTTGCTTATAGGTTGAGACAAATAGATATTGATGGGAATGAATCATATAGTGCAATAAGAATGATAAGAACACCTGGAATGGATGACTATGAAGTATTTCCTAACCCTACGACTGGTGTGATAAGTGTGATTCTTCCTGAATCATCAACAGTTAATCACATTAGCATTTACAATACCATCGGTCAGGTGATTTATTCAGTCAATGTCAATCAGGCTACTAAATCTTATCAGTTTGATCTGGGCGAATTCGAAGAAGGGATTTACTTGATGCGTTTAGAGAATGGAATCAATTCTAAAATCAAAAAGATTATCCTAAACTACTAATCAGGTAAAAGGGATATGATATCACCCATATCATGAGGCTGTCATAATCTTGGCAGCCTCTTTATATCAGTGAATAAAATACTCATACAGTTATCATCCTTAACTTCCAAAATTCTATTAGAACAAAAAAAAGGCCACTTGTATGAACAAATGACCTTTTCAGTCGGGATGACTAGATTCGAACTAGCGACCCCACGCCCCCCAGACGTGTACTCTAACCGGACTGAGCTACATCCCGAAATAAGGGACAGCAAAAGTAATTTCTTTTAAATTAAAAAGCCAATTTTTAAAAGCACTTTAATTAATACAATAACTTACAATTGAATATGAAGTCATCTTGACTTTGCTTTATCTATCAATTTATAGAAGCCATATTTCTTTTATTTCTATTCTTCGATAACTGATGAAATTTTATTTTTCTTTTGAATCTTTAAGAATGATCTATTTTTAGAATTCGTCCAGGTGTAGAATCATATATGGAAGTAGTTTCTGTAAATGCTTAATAATCAATCACTTTTAATAAAAATATTTGAAGAGAATAACCTTTGTTATTTAAAATGATCCTACCTTTGCAGCCTTAAAAATTATAACCTTGAAAGAAGAATATCATAAGTGGTACAGCCATCACCTCAGTATGGATATAGAAATGTTGACTTTTGGACATGGAGGTCTGCCAGTCATTATCTTTCCGACTACCCTCGGAAGCTACTATGAAGCAAAAGATTTTTTGTTGATCGATTCAGTAAGATGGTTCATTGAGCAGGGAAAAGTAAAGATCTATTGTCCTGATGGCGTTAATAAATACAGCTGGTACAACAAGAATGTACATCCTTCAGTAAGGGTCAAGAATCATATATATTACGATGAATTTATCAGGAATGAATTGGTTGAAGGAATTCGCCATGAATCCCATGATGGAAGAATTGCTGTAGCCGGATGTTCATTCGGTGGATATACTGCTGCCAATTTTGCTTTCAAGTATCCTGATGTCGTAAGTTATCTGATCAGTATGAGTGGATCATTTGACATCAAGTCTTTCCTCGATGGATATTATGACGATAATGTATATTTCAATAATCCGGTCGACTACTTACCCAATCTTCAGAATGATGACCTCTATAGAATGGGGATCATTCTTGGTACATCAGACTGGGATATATGTAAAGAAGCAAATTTTCAAATGTCCAATATGCTCCACAATAAAGGGATTAACCACTGGCTGGATGTTGTAGGTGATTCACCTCATGACTGGCCTTTATGGCGATATATGTTTCCTAAGTACCTTGCAGAAATAAAATAATTAATACCTTCAACTAGTGAACCGTCTAAACCAACCCTAATATGTCGAAAACAAAAAAAATAGGCATCCTTTTCGGTCAGGAAAATACATTCCCTCAAGCATTTGTAGATAGAGTAAATTCCAAAAACGTAGAAGGAATTACAGCTGAGTTTGTTCATGTTGATGAAGTCGTTCAGGGACGTGCCACAGATTACGCTGTAATTATTGATCGTATTTCACAAGATGTTCCATTTTATCGGGCATATCTTAAAAGTGCGGCCTTAGAAGGAACCTATGTGATCAACAACCCATTCTGGTGGAGTGCCGATGAAAAATTCTTTAACAATTGTCTTGCAGAAAAGTTAGGGGTTCCTGTCCCAAAAACAGTACTCCTTCCAAGTAAAGACATGCCGGAAGACACCAATGCCAATTCATTCAGAAACCTGAAATTTCCACTTGAATGGGAAAAGATAGTGGAGCATCTCGGAGGATTTCCAATCTATATGAAACCTCATTCCGGAGGAGGATGGAAGAGCGTCTATAAAGTAAGTAGTATGCATGAATTATTTGAAGCATACAATGAGACTGGAAGGCTGGTGATGATGGCTCAGGAAGAAATTCAATTTGATGCTTATTTCAGATGTTATTATCTGGGTGGAAATGTGAGAATCATGCCATATGAGCCAAGGAACCCTCATCATCTAAGATACCTTCAGGAACCAGTTGTAACGGATAAAAAGTTATTGAAACTGGTTGAGAAATATGTCGTAAAGCTGTGTGAAGGATTAGGTTATGATTTCAATACTGTAGAATTTGCAATAAGAGATGGCATCCCTTATGCCATTGACTTCTGCAATCCGGCACCTGATGCTGATGTCAATAGTGTTGGTGATGATAACTTTAAATGGGTAGTAGAGAATGCTGCTGAGATGGCAATCGCTTATGCAACAGGACAAAAGCCCAATAAGGTAAATCTTACCTGGGGATCATTTATAGGTAAAGGAGTTAAAGGACAATTGCCAAAATAAAAAAATGAAAGTCAGACTCGCACTGCTGAATATGTATAACGGCATACCCAATCTGGGTATGCAGAATATTCGTGACATCCTCTCGATATATCCTGAATTGGAGATTAAAGAATTTGATGTTCGGGCCAGGTGTGAATTGCCGGGTATGGATTATGACATCTACATTTGTACAGGTGGACCGGGAAGTCCCCTTGAAGGAGACGGAGTATGGGATCGGGCATTCTTTCACCTTATGGATAGGCTCTGGAACCACAATCAAGGTTACGAGAAGAAAAAGTATGTGTTTTTCATCTGCCATTCATATCAGATGATCTGTCATTACCTTAGTCTTGGTTCAGTAATATATCGCAGAAAAGAATCCTTCGGAGTGTTTCCTGTTCATTTGACCGAAGAAGGCAAGAAAGAGCCATATTTTAAAGGCTTATCCAGCCCATTTTATGCAGCTGATTTTAGAATGTGGCAATTGATTCAACCTAATCTTGAAAGGATTAAACGATTAAATTGTAAAATCCTGGCAATGGAGAAAATCAGACCACATATCCCTCTTGAAAGAGCCATCATGGCAATGAGGTTTTCTAACGAATGGTTTGGTGTTCAATTTCATCCTGAGGCAGATCCTGATGGCATGTTTTATCACTTCGATACATCAGAGAAGAAAGAAATGGCCATTGCTAAAAAAGGAGAGGGAAAGTATAAAAAAATGATTGAGCACATCAAAGACCCTAATAGATTGTTGCGAACATACGATACCATTTTGCCTTCTTTTATGGTGGATGCCATAGCCAAGGTTAAGCAACAAGCAGAAACAGAAATTCAATAATTTAATGAGATTAGGGCAGAATGATCGATACCATCAGACAGCAATATAACGCATCTTTTACTGAAGAAAAATATCAAAATTTTCTCAACGAGATTACTGCTCAACACAACCACAGACCTCCCTTCAGGATCAGTGAAACTCCTGTATTTGTAAATGATGAATTGAAGAAGAAAATATTTCAGGCTTGTTCTGATATTACTGAAGTCATTTCCGCACCAGATTTCAAAGAAAAGACACAGAAATTTATCCTCCCCCAATTTGAAACACCCAATGAAGGTGATCATAACCTGTTTCTACAGTATGATTTTGGTATCTGTCAACTGGAAGACGGAACCCTTGTTCCTAAATTGATAGAGTTGCAAGGTTTTCCAACTCTATATTTTTATCAGGACATGGTAGCGAGAATGTACCGAAAGCATTTTAATGTACCTGACGAGTATTCTCATTTATTTAATGGCCTGGATTCAGAATCCTATAAGGACTTACTTAGAGAAGTCATAGTAGGTAATGATGACCCCAAGCACACCATCCTACTTGAGATAGAGCCTCATATACAACCCACTCAGATTGATTACTTGTGTACTTCACATGAACTGGGCATTAAGACACTTTGTATAACAGATCTTAAGAAAAGCGGAAGGACTTTATACTACTATGATGATGGGGGAAAGAAAGTTGAAGTACGTAGAATATACAATAGAGTAATATTTGATGAGTTGATAGGAAGGAATGATCTTAAGCGAGAGTTTTACTTCAAGGACGAAGTAGATGTTAAGTGGATAGGGCACCCTAACTGGTTTTTCAGGGTCAGTAAGTCAACACTTCCTTTATTTGGTGGGGAATATGTACCTAAAACTTATATTCTAAGTGAATTGGACAAAATACCGGAAGACCTGGAAAATTATGTCTTAAAACCTTTGTACTCTTTTTCAGGATCTGGAGTAGTCTATAATGTAAGACAAGAAAATATTGACGCCATCCATGACCGTAGTAATTTTCAGTTGCAGGAAAAAGTTACTTATTCTCCGGTTATAAAATCGTTGGATGATATGGTCAAGTGTGAGATCAGGATGATTATGATCTGGAAAGACGGTAAAACCCAACCTATCCTGGTTAATAACCTGGCCAGAATGAGTAAAGGAAAGATGATTGGCGTTAAATTCAATAAAAATAAGACCTGGGTTGGGGGATCAGTAGCTTTTTTTAGAAAGTAAAATTCCTATATAAAGGAATCCTTTTCTAGTAATATTTTATTAAAACTTAGTGATCAATTGCAACTTCTATTCCTTTAATGGAACTGAAGCGGCATAATTATCCGCAATAAACCCAGCAAAAAAGTCAAGCTTCTCCTTGACAATATCTGTTGAATCATCTTTGAATATAAATCCAATATGGTAATCCTTGTGTAGGTTCCACCATATGCTGGGATCGTCAAATTGGCTGTAGTCAGGATGCTGGACCTTACTTAGGGTTACAATAATTCCAGCGTTGCTTTTATTACCCTTGGGTACATTATAGTCTTCCCCGGTAATCATTGCAGCTTCAAGCCTTGCCCATTCTTTCCATAAATTGATTCCTGAGGCTGCATGAACCATGTCAGCCAGATGAGCTCCTCCTACTCTCGCAGAGGTTTCCAGAAAATAAAACGCTCCGTCTTCGTGACATTTGATGAATTCAGAATGAGAAGCACCGAAATTTAAACCGAAGGCCTTAAGCAGTTTATTATTGAATTTTTCTAATTCCTGGCTCTCTTTATCTTTTACATCCAATGTCTGTGACCTGAATATTCCACCACCATGAGCTACCTCAAATGGAGGCTGTAAATACTTAGATGATCGGGTAAAGATTGATTTATAATCTTTAAATAGAGCGTCTACATGATATACAGCACCTGGCTTAAACTCTTCAATAAGATAAGTATGACGGATTTCTTTATTCTCATCACTCCATTTCCAGAAGTCATCGACAGTGTGGAGTTTTCGGATCCCGAGAGCACCTGCATCAGTACGTGGCTTCACTACCCAGGGCCCTTGGCTTTGTTCAAAGAAAGCAGCGATCTTTTCATCGTTGAACAATGAACTAAACCCTGGAATTCTAATGCCATTATCTCTTGCAACGATCCTCATCGCCAGCTTATCATAAAAATGCCTCGCTGTGGTTTGTCCCATTCCCGCAGACCTGAATTCTTCTCTCAACTGAGCTGCCTTCCTCACATCATAGTCATCGAGGGCAATGATTTTATCAATATGATTTAATCTAAATATATGTGCGGTCCCTTTCACAAGGTGGTCGAGGTTCCATTCCCTACCATCATGACCTGGCATATAAAAAACTTCTTTCAGAGCATCCCAGGGCCAGTTTTCCTCTTTAGTTGTTTCTGAAGTTATGAGATAAACGGTGTGACCTAAGCGGTGAAGAGATTTGATAAAATCTTCCCCCTTGAAATCACAACTGATACATAAAAATGTCTTGCTTTGCATATTGATTGATTTAAGAAATAGAACGTAACCATTGAGTTAATAAATCGATTCCATATCCTGTCCCACTGTAAGCCTTGGATGTAGGGAATGCTCCGAATGCCGTCCCGGCAATATCCATATGCGCCCAGGCCGGATGTTTTTCAACAAATGCCTCTAAAAACTTAGCAGCAGTTATTGAACCTGCCATAGGTTTGGCACTTAAATTTTTAATATCTGCAACATCGGATTTCATATGCTTTCCATATTCTTCCCATAGTGGCATTCTCCACAGCTTTTCCCCTGTTTTGCTTCCCATTGTAGTCAATTGAGATACAAGTTCATCATTATGACTCATTATACCAGCTGCCTCTGTACCTATCGAACGGACGATGCTTCCTGTCAATGTAGCAAGGTCGATCAGATAATCTGGATTGTCATTCTTTACAGCATAAGATAATCCATCAGCCAAAATCAACCGCCCTTCAGCATCAGTATCAATAACTTCAATGGTCTTACCACTGTAGGAAGATATCACATCACCCGGCTTGATTGATTGAGCATCAACCGAGTTATCTGTAGTCGGTATGATAACCCTTAGATGAACATTGAGCTTTAATCGTGCCACTACTTCAATGGTCCCCATTGCAGCAGCTGCACCACCCATGTCGCTCTTCATGTAATGCATGTTATTGCTCCCTTTGATAGAAAGTCCACCTGTATCAAAAGTTACACCTTTCCCTACAATCGTCACACTGGGTATTCCTTCTTTCTTTGACCCATAAGTTGCAATGAGGCATTTAGCAGGAATTTCACTTCCCCGGTTTACAGCAAGCAAAGCATGAAATCCTAACTGCTCGAGATCATTTTTTTCAAGGATGGTGAGCTCATAATGATATTTTTCTGATGATGATCTTAACCATTGGGCCATTTCCTCTGGACTCTTATAATTAGAAGGAGCATTGACAAGTTTTATAATGCTGGCAATGGTCTCTCCCTTGTCCTTTCCGGTATTAAAGGCTTGGATTAATTCTCCATCTTCTGATAATATATTGAATCTGTATTCTTTGCCATCCTTCTTCTCCGTCTTGTACATCCCCGTATCTTCGACACCAAGCAGCATACCACATGCTAATTGCTCAATGATAAATGAGTCTTCTTCAGCAATTAAACTTGGATCAATGCTTATGATACTTGTAAGTTGCTTGCGATTTTTGGCGATGCATGCAAGAATCGTGTTTTTAGATTTGCCTGCAATTTCAATATCTCCCAGTCCCAATAGAACCAGGATATTATCATCACCGTAAAATATGAATGACTCTCCAATATTGCCTGAAATGTTGGATTGAAGGCTTACCCCAGGTTTTATTCCATTGAGAATGAGGTGTTTTTCAACTTCAGAGTAAGAAGTTCCCTTAGTAAACGGAAGGATAATGGTCTGTTGTTTCATCAGTATTTACACAATTGATGATTGATTTTTAAAGAAAAGCCATTTTACTGCTTTAGGAAAGACCTGGCTCCAGTAGGCTTCATTGTGTTCCCCTTCCGGATTAATCACCACTTTATATTTAACCAGGGAGTTATTATAGTCACCATCTTTTACAGCGTCCTTGAAGCGATGAATGTGCCTGGACATATATTCTGATTCATGGTCACCACCATAGATGTACATCCTCATCGGAAGGGTATAGTTATAGTGAAATGCATCAAAGTAAATCTTGTCAGAGAACCAGAATGAAGGACTGAATATCATTAATCTGCTGAAATGCTCGGGATATACTATTCCAGTATAAGCGCTTATAAGACCTCCCATTGAACTTCCACCTATTCCGGAATGTCTTCTTTCTGGTTTTGTCCTGTATTTTTCATCAATATAGGGTTTCAGAGTATTAATGATAAATCTGGCATAATGCTTCCCTTGCCCTTCACCGAATTTTCGGTGGAAGTAAGGTGAATATTCCTGGATTCTTTCTCGTCCTCCATGATCTATTGCAATGACTATAATGTCTCCCATCCCTTCAGCTGTAAGATCAGCCAGATGTTTATCAATGGCCCAATTACCATAAGGGTTATGCTCATTGAATAGATTCTGGGCATCCTGGAGATACAATACTGGATATGTCTTCTCTGACTCGTAATAATCATAGGGCAGCAAGGCATAAATCTTCCTCGTCTTTTCCAGTTGAGGTATTTCAAATTCCTCTGAAACAACCTCTATTAATGGCATATATTGCTCGGTACTCTGAGTTTGACTTTCTTTCAATAGTAGTAATAATAATGAAACAGCAAAGGTAAGATTTACTCAGAGTTGTAGTGTGTTTTTTATGTGATTGTTAAGGCTTACGCCAAATGTAATTATGTTACAGCATAACATCCAGCAGTTGCCTAATAAGATTATTTTTTACATTGTATGCCTGGTAGTCTGATATGACTTGTATTTTTTAAATAAAATTATAAAGGATTACCAAGCTTGGAGTGAAATGGAAAGATTGGTAAGCCTAAGTTTAATATCTTTGAAATGTTACAAAAAGAATTTGCTATATGACACGAGCAGAAGCACGAGAAATATTAGAGTCCATGACCCACGGTGCATCTCTATTGAGGCACGCCAGGACAGTAGAATTGGTGATGGAAGCTATGGCCAGGCATTTTGGCGAGGATGAAGAAAAATTTGCGGTGACAGGTCTTTTACATGATGCTGATTATGAAGCATATCCCGATCAACATCCTGGAGTAATCGTACAGAAATTGCGGGATATGGGTGAAGAAGAAATTGCTCACGCCATTGCCGGACACTATACTAAGTGGAATGTTCCACGAAATTCCCTCATGGATAAATGTATCATTGCCGCTGATGAAATCACTGGATTCATTGTAGCTGCTTCACTCATTCGCCCTACCAGAATTGAAGGTATGAAAGTGAAATCAGTCATGAAGAAGTTTAAGACTGCCACCTTTGCAGCAAAAGTAGATCGGGAAGAATGTATTAAAGGGGCGGAATTGATCGGATGGGATCTCAGACAATTGATAGAGTTTATTATTCCGGTGCTGGAAGCCAATAAAGAAGAGCTGGAACTTGCCGCTCCATCTTAATCTTTATTAAAATTGATTTGCACATGATATTTTCTAAAATCTAAAATCTAAAATCTAAAATCTAAAATCTAAAATCTCAC
>Ga0316201_10002770_pt1 | contig 12640 bp, 5 predicted proteins | sample CS6wburrow_MG_FD_204516 | JGI IMG/M metagenome (GOLD analysis project Ga0316201, IMG submission 204516) | Coastal sediment microbial communities from Delaware Bay, Delaware, United States - CS-6 worm burrow | ecosystem: Environmental > Aquatic > Marine > Coastal > Sediment | place: USA: Delaware... | reverse complement strand
CATCAGCGGCAGTTGATGGTTGCCAAAGCGTAAACCATGTTTGATTGCCCGCACACAATGCTCATAGAGGCTTGCCACCTCAGCCGATCCTTGCGGCTGGTCGTAGTAAGCCTCCTCTTCCGGATACAACTCGCGGCCTTCGAGGAAAATTACCGCCTCATCGAGTACGCTCGTATCGCCGGTCGCCAGAACATAGCGACAGGTAGCGTACGGCAGCCACAGATAGTCGTCGGAGAAATGGGTACGCACACCTTGCCCATTCGGTGGATGCCACCAGTGTTGCACGTCACCCTGCAGGAACTGGCGCCCGGCACAACGGATCAATTGCTCACGGGCGAGCCAGGGTGTCGCATGGATCAGCGCCATTGTGTCCTGCAGCTGATCGCGAAAACCGTAGGCACCGCCTGACTGATAATAGCCGCTGCGTCCCCACAGCCTGCAGGAGATTGTCTGGTACACCAGCCAGCCATTGGCCAATACATCCAGCGCGGGATCCGGCGTCTCCACGCGCACCGCGCCCAGGGTATGGTTCCAGTAGCCCCACACTGTTTCCAACGCCTGCCGCGCACCAGCCGGTCCGCCGAAGCGCTGAATGAAATACTGTGCTTCGTTGCTGTCGCGCGCTGCGCCGAATAAAAACACAATTTCCCGTTCCTGTCCGTCGGCAAGTTCAATCTGAGTCTGTATCGCGCAGCAGGGATCGAGTGCCGCACCTACCCTGCCTGACAGTCGTTCGCGGCCCATGGCTGCCGGTCTGGCCAGTGAGCCGTTGCGGCCGATGAACTCGGTACGGTTTCCGGTCACCGTGCATTCCAACTCGCTGACGTGTCCAAAGACAACCCGATCGGTACATTCGCGACCGAAAGCGTTGCGGGCGAAAAGCGCCCCGCTGTGCGGATCCGCTTCGCTAACAATGTGCATCAGATTGGCGTGTCGCCATTCGCCGAGTACCAGTTCCCAATACCCGGTAACCGACAATCGACGCGGTCGTCCCGAGTGGTTGCGCAGCTTTACCACCGCGAATTTTACCGGTGCGTCCATGGCAACATAGCTGAACAGTTCCGATGAGATGCCAGCCTCGTAGTGCTCGAAGGCGCTGTAGCCGAACCCATGCCGGCACACATACCCGGATCGACCGCAGGCGGGCAAAGCTGTCGGCGACCAGAAAGCCCCCGTCTCCTCGTCGCGGATGTAGAGTGCCTCGCCGCTGCTGTCGCAGAGCGGGTCGTTGTGCCAGGAAGTGAGCCGGAACTCGTGCGCATTCTCCACCCAGGTGTATGCGCTCCCGCTCTCGCTGACGACCGTGCCAATATGCTGGCTGGCGATAACATTGACCCACGGTGCCGGCGTGCGCTGACCGGGTTCGAGGATAATGACGTATTCGCGCCCGTCAGGCGTGAATCCACCGAGACCATTGTAGAAGATAAGTTCGCGCCCCGGCAGTGGACCAGGTGGTTCCTGGCCCGCTTGCCTCGAACGCGCCAGAGAATCCGGTATATGCTCCGGCACCATGCGGCGTTCGACCTGCTCGACCAGTGTTTCGGCGGTATCGCTGAACACGATTCTGGCAACAGACTGGAACAGGACCCGGTCTTCCTCGGAGAGTTCTTCGGCGCGCCGTACGAACACCCCACCCGGCTTGTCAATAATCTGCGCTTCCGGCCCTGCGTTAATCAGCCCCATGATCAGATCCTGCAATACCGCACGATAACCTGAGAAGTCCTCGTTCACGATCACCAGATCCACAGACAGGCCCTTCATCCGCCAATAGGCGTGGGCCTGAAGCAGCTGTTTTATCAGGTCGATGCGGTCCATGTGGCCGATGCGAATCAGCACAATCGGCAGATCGCCCGAGACGGCAAAGCGCCACAGCCCGGACTGACCAAGCTGATTGCGGGCAATAACGCTGGGCGGACTGCGACGCAAGTGGTTGGCATAAATGATTGAGCTGGCGAGTCGGCCATAGACCTGCGCCTCTGCCTCGGTTGCGTTGATCTGGTGCAGTACCTCCTGACTTTGGAACCATGCCATTTCAAAGGCGCGCTCAACAAAGTGCCGATCACAAAACTTCTCCAGCAGGGCCAATGCTGCCTCGCGCGTGTCCGCGACACCGGAAATAATCTGCACGGTTGCCGATTCGTCGGGCAACAGGATAATCGTACGGCGGATCGCCACAATGGGATCGAGCACCGATCCATCCGTGTTCGACAAGGTAGGCGGGCTGTTCCTGCTATCGAGCACCACGGGATTGGCTGGCGTTCGACCGCGGCCGACGAATTTCGCACGATCGGTCTCATAAGATGGCACATCGGCCTTGGTGCCGGGTGCAGCCAACAGGTGGAACATCCAGGGCACTCGCTCTCCCGGTGTGCGGGCGCGCCGCGTACAGAGGATTCCCTGACGGTCAGGCAGAATTTCGGTCTGCACGAACAGGTTGCTGAAACATCGATGCGCCAGGTCGGTGTTCAACGACGCCAACACGATCTCGGCGTAACTGGTCACTTCTATATGACGTGTGCCGGACGACAGGTTGGTAAGCGTGACACGGCGGATCTCGACATCGTCTTCAGGTGAAACGCTAATCTCGGTGTGCGCTTCGATCGCCTCATCGCGACGCCGGTATTCAGCGCGCGCCTGCACGAATATCGCCTCGTAGTGATCGGCCTTACGCAGTGTCGGTTGGTACGCGGTTGACCAGTAACGCCCAGTGTCGCGATCACGCAGATAAATAAACGTACCCCAGCAATCGGAAGTGGCGTCCTCGCGCCAGCGACTGATGGCCAGATCGCGCCAGCGACTGTAACCACCACCCGCATGAGTCGCCATAACATGATACCTGCCGTTGGACAACAGGTGAACTTCGGGTATAGGTGTATTCGGATCGGGAAAAAGACGCATGATCGCACCGGTTTCCGCTGCGGCCGGTCGCGCAGCGGCGCTCACTTCAGCTGAATGCGGATGCAAGGTAGCACCCCTCTTAGGCACACGCTCCTGCAGCAGTAATTGCGTCGCCCGTACCAGGGGATCAGACATGAATCGGCGCTGCATCGGCTGGCCGAGCAATACATGCTCGAAGGCCAGCAGGCTCATGCCCTGATGATGCGCCATGAAAGCACGCACGATGGCGTTGCTCTTACCCCGCGGCACTCGGGAAGGCGTGTAATCGATCGCCTCGTAGAACCCATAGGCGCCGATGAAACCATTGCCGGACAGCAGTTGCAGGTTGCGGCACGCTTCCGGCGGCGTTACCATCAGCGCCAGTGCACTGGCATAAGGTGCAATGACAAGGTCATCTATCAATCCGCGTTTAAGACCGAGCCCGGGCACGCCGAACGCCCGATATTGGTAGACCTGGTGCATATCGGTGGCGTTGTAGCAGGATTCGGAAATGCCCCAGGGCACAGCCCGCTGCCGGCCGTATTGTATCTGGCGCGATACCGCGGCCTTGCAGGTCTGCTGTAACAGGGTGTTCTCGTAGCTCGGCATTATCAGCTGCGGCATGAGGTATTCGAACATCGAGCCGCTCCACGAAATCAGGCTCAGGTTGCCGCCATGACTCGTCAGCAGGCGGCCCAGTGCGAACCAGTGTTTCTGCGGCACCTGCCCCTGTGCGATAAGCAGAAAGCTGGCCAGACGCGCCTCTGATGCCAGCAGGTCGTAGCAGGATGGATCCCGGCGCCGTTCGCCGACGTCGAAACCTATGGTCAGCAGTCCGCGCGATCTGTCGTAAAGAAACTCAAAATCCATCAGCGCCAACTCGCGGCAACGTCCCACCAGATCATCGATGATTCTGAGCCGCTCCAGCGCGCCCTTATAACGCGATCCAAATGCCGCAATTGTCCCGGCTGACGACAATGCATCAGCATCGAGCATGCTCTCTCTGGCCAATTCCGTCAGGGTCGGAACGTGGCTGAAACGCCGCAGATCGGAAACCAGATATCTGAGGTCTTCCCGAAGTGACTGGGATTGCCGTTCAAAGGCCTGTGCCCAGTAGTAGAGTTCGCCGCTGCTATCGGTATCTGCCGGAAGCGATGCAAGCAGCGCAGCACCGGCAGTGTGAAGCTCATCCAGCAGGCTATCGGCAGCAGCCAGTGTCTGCGGCAACCCGTTCGATATGCGTGACTGCAGTGTCTCCTGCAACAACCTGATCTTCTCGGCAAGTTCCGGGATGGGTGGCGATGGCAGCTGTTCAGCAAGCACCTGCAAGCTGTCCTGCAGACCCTGAAACGCGTTTGCTGACAGCACCGGCTGATCTTTCAGTTCAACCAGTCCCGCCTGCAGGGTTAGCAAACTGCCGGCCAGGTTGCCGCTGTCTACGGAAGAGATGTATTGCGGAGAGAGCGGTTGCAGGGTGCGGGTGTCGTACCAGTTGTAAAAATGGCCGCGGTAGCGTTCCAGCCTCTCCATTGTGGCCAGCGTATTGCCGACCAGTCGCAGCAGTTCTTTGGCGGAAATGTAACCGAAATCGCAGGCCGACAGGTCTGCCAGCAGCGACATGCCGATGTTGGTGGGCGAGGTACGTGAAGCGATGGCTGGTAACGGATACTCCTGGTAGTTATCGGGCGGCAACCAATTGTCCTCTGGACCGACGAAGTCGGCAAAGAAGCGCCAGGTTCGCCGGGCCGATGCCCGCAGGAACGCCTGTTGCTCACTACTCAAATCCGCTGCTGGGGACGACAGCGGCAGGCTGATCCACCAGCCGACCACAGGTGCCACCAGCCAAAGCAACAGGAGTGGCGCCCAGGAGATCCACTCCGGCGACCGGCTAGCCGCCAATGCGAAGGCCAGCGTCAGCGCCAGCAGGGGCGCGATCCACATCTCCTTTATAAAATCGGTCAACGTATGGCACGCGTTGCGGCGTGCGTAGGAGCGTGTGTGCCAGAGCAACAATCCACGGCGCGTAAACAACATCCGCACACCCGAGCGCAAAATCGCATCCAGGCAAATCAATGTGTCGTACGGCAACAGGGCCAGGCTCAGCAAACCCCGCATGCTCGGATTGATCGCGGAATTACCGGTCTGGATCAGATGCACCAGCCAATTTGGTTCGGCCGGTTTGCGGATGAGTTCGATAACGCTTCCCAGCAGTGTGGGCAGGAACAGTACCGCCACAACCAGCAGCGGCCAGAACCACGCCGGCCCCGGACCAAACAGCCAACCCCCGACCAGTAGTGCCAGCAGTGCCGGCAGTACCAGGCTACGGCGAAGGTTGTCAAAAATTTTCCACATCGACAAGGCAGATAGTGGATTCGATTGCCGCTTCGCTTTTGCCTCACTTGAATCAACGAAACCATCCCCTCCAGGCACGCTTGGCAGCAGCCAGCCGGTCAGCTGCCAGTCTCCGCGTATCCATCGATGTCGGCGACTGGCCTCCATAGCATAGCTGCCTGGATGCGTTTCGATGAGATCGACATCGGTCACCAGCGCCGAGCGCGCATAACCACTCTCCAGCAAGTCGTGACTTAGGATGAGATTCTCCGGAAAGCGCCCTTCGACAGCCTGACGAAAGGCGTCCACATCGTAGATCCCCTTACCGATGAACGACCCCTCGCCGAAGAGGTCCTGGTATACATCCGATACCTCGCGCGTGTAGGGATCGATGCCTGACTCGCCCGAGAACAGTTTCGTGAAGCTTGACTGGCCGGCACTCGTCAGGCTGATCGACGCGCGTGGCTGCAGGATCGCGTAGCCCTCGACGATGCGCCCCTTGTCGCAATCGAACACGGGCCGATTGAGGGGATGGGCGATGTTTCCGATTAGCGTGCGTGCCGCATCGCGGGGCAGCTGCGTGTCGGTGTCCAGAGTGATGACGTATTTGATCGACCCGAGGATGGAGAGATCACCGACAATCTCCGAGAACGCGGATTGATCCCCGCCCCGCAGCAAGGCATTGAACTGCTCGAGTTTGCCACGCTTGCGCTCATATCCCATCCACACCTGCTCGTAAGGGTTCCATACCCGTGGCCGGTGAAACAGATAAAAGATGCACGACCGGTCCGCGTGATAGGTCTCGTTGAGCACCTGGAGTGCGGCGCGGGCGTATGTGAGTAAGGCATCGTCGCCTGGCAGCGCAGGCTCAGGCGCGTCACGGAAATCCGTCAGCAAGGCAAAAAAAAGGTTGGCATCGCGATTGCCGAGATAGTGAATTTCCAGGGCCTCGAGAAGTTCATCGACCTCTTGCTGACTGCTCAGCAATGTGGGGACTACAACCATCGTTCGGTGATCGTCCGGAATGCCCTGGGAAAAATCCAGGCGGGGTAATGCACGCGGCGGTAAGACCGATGTGACCAACAGGTTCACCAGCGGGACGGCCAGCGCCGAGACACCTATGATGCCGGCGATCGCAAAAAACCCGTAGCGCCAGTCGCCTTGCCAGAAACCGCCGGGGGGGAAAAGCACGAACAATGTCGCCAGCAGGGTAAGCAACAGGATGGAACCGAGATAAAGGGGCAGACGGAAACGCCGCAGCGCCCGGCCGGCCTGCAACATCCACGGCAAACGACAACCGACCTTACGCTCCAGGCTCAGCCGTCCTTGGTCGACCAGGTAGTATCCGACATGGGCTCTGCGATCACTTGCGCCTGATTTTTCGGCAGCGGTCTGCGCGAGGATAACGGCTTCGCGTGCCACACCCAACTCACTAAAGAAACAGTGCTTACAACCTCGGGCCACATCTTCAATGACATGCCGGTAGCGGTCGCGGGTGGCAAAATCCTGGTCAGCGTGTATCCCCGCCGGGTCTTCGCGCAGTGTCTGTTCGACGACACTGAGCGATTCGACATAATCGCGCCAGTTCATGGTTACGATGAAACGCAAACTGCCGATACTGTTGGCGATGGAGATCTGGTTGGTCGCGGCCCTGCGGGCAGCAACCGCCGATAACTGGGTTGCGGATACACCCTGTTCGTGTAGTTTTTGCTCGACCCAGGTTTGCACGAACGCCAGAGCGGGCCCCTGAGCCTGGAGTCTTGCGTAGAACTCCTCCACAAATGACGCGGTCAGCGGCACATCGGCGTTGGCAAAGTCAGCCAGTAACTGAATCAGCTGTTTCGGTTCTCTTTCGGCCGTTGCCAGCATGCGGTCCGCCCAAATGATGGCCGTGTCACGCTCTTTGCGGCGACGGGCGATACGCAGACCCACGCGGCGAAGGTTTTCCAGAAGTGCCAACTGCAGCATGATCGGGAATGCCCACAATTCGCCAAGTTGCAACGGTCTGGCGGTCTGGTAAGCAGCGATGAAGTGGGTGGCGTTGGCACTGTCGACACGACCATCCATATGAGAGATCAATTCCAGCGCCAAATCATAGACGCGCGGGAAACCGGCTGACGGACCATCGGCCAGGGGCGGCAATTGTCGGCTATAACCACGCGGCAGATGGCGACGCGCCAGACAGATCTGCTGCTCGATGAGATAATAATTGTCGAGCAGCCAGGCCTCCGCCGACACGATCCGCTGCCCCGGCGTGGCCGCGGCTGTTACCACGTCATAGGCCTCCCGTAAAACCCGTTCATTGTCCGCCAGGCGTGGCAGCAATCTGTCCGGCCCTGGACGTGGAGCGGTTTTATGCTGCCCGGCCAGTTGTACCGCGTGACGATTCAGTTGCTCGATACTGAACAACTCCGAGCGCAGCAACTCGGTGTCCGGGTCGTTACCCTGCATATTCCGTCTATGTGCCGCAAAACCGAATCCTTTCATGATGATGACATTCCCCTCTGACCTGGTGTGGTGAAGTGTAGAACAGCCTCGTGCATGCAATGGTCAGGTGGCGCGGTCATACCGTGTTACGCCCACGCGCTTCTCTTTCAGATAGGCACCGTTGAGCTTCCGAATAATTCTAAGTGCCGCATCATCAGGCGTCACATCAATCAAACCGTGGCGTTGAGTCACGCCCATACTGTCGGAGATGGACAATATGCGGCAGCTGACGACTCGCGGCTGCGCAGAGAATGGAAGGCGAAAAACTTTTTCAAGAACTCTGTCAGCAAAGTCCCGCAGGTCCTTCCGTTTTGTCGAGTCGGTTATTCTCTGAATAAGTAAATTCATACTCTTATAAACTCCTGTTGAAAGGAAAATCCAAGGTGCGTTGGTTTGGGGGCGCGCCCGATAGCGATATCGTTCCAATGCATAAGGGGAGCCTAATGCTGACGACATCATTTGTCGGACAAAGGCATCCTCATCCCGTTCAGGAGCGTCCATGCGCCTCTGTTAACAGTGCCATATAATGCTCACCTAGCACTGTGCCATCGATTTCCAGGACCAATGAAGTCCTCTCTCGGCACCCGCCTCATCAGTAAATATGATTAGCTATTGTCCGAGTAAAGTACTAGGTTCTAACCAGGGCCTGTTAACACTATGCGGATACCCGGCGGTTAGTGCGCCTTTTCCTGCGAAAAAATGGCCTCCGTCGATGGATATTCGCATAGTGTTAACAGGCCCTAATCATCGCCACATTTCCAAGCTGAAAACGTGCATTTTTATATTGCGGTAATCAGGAGTAATCACTATGACCAAATCCCACCGATCCAACCGGGAAGCAAAGAAACAGGCTGTACTGTCACCGAAGGAAAAGAAGGCGGCCAAGCGGCTGAAGAAACATGCCGACGATGTCACACCCTTGATTGTCAAGACTTCCTGAGTTCACACCAGGGCCTGCGCGCTTAAGGTGGTGTCCGATTTAGAACGCCAAGTGAGATGTGGAACAGTTCCGGGAATTCCGCTCGGCCCTGCTGGTGTACGCCAGCTAAACCCCCACTTCTTCAAGTGCACCACTCAGCAGGCGATGGATGGCAAATCCATCCTCCATTCCGAGTGCCTCGTCAAGGAATAGCCGTGCCCGCTGCAGTGTGAAACTTCGGATGACCAGTTTGATGCGATCAAAACTCGCAGCATTCATACTCAGGGCATCGACACCCATCCCCAATAATAGCAGCGCCCCTGCCGGATCACCCGCCAGTTCACCACATACGCCTACGGGTTTGCCGCGCAGATGCGCCTCCTTGACGACATGGCGGATTGCATTGAGCACGGCCGGATGCAGGCTGTCGTAAGGTGTTACTACCCGTGCGTTGTTCCTGTCCACGGCAAGCATGTACTGAGTGAGATCATTGGTGCCGATGGAGAGAAAATCGGCGCGACCCGCCAGTGCACCGGCCAAAAAGATCGCGGACGGCACCTCAATCATCACCCCCACCCGGACTTTTGTCGCGGCCAGACCCTCTTCCAGCAACTCCCGATAAGCGCGTGCCAACAGCCCCATGGCCTCATCCAGTTCGCTGACTCTGCTGATCATCGGAAAGAGGAGTTGCAGGTTGTTAAGCCCTGCGTTGGCTCGCAACATGGCTCTCAGTTGAATAAGGAATATTTCCGGGTGATCCAGCGAAAATCGGATTCCGCGGCAACCCAGAAACGGGTTCTCCTCCTGCATCGGAAAATAGGGCAGGATTTTGTCACCGCCTACATCGAGCGTACGCAAAACCACCGGGCTTGGTGTGAAGCTTTCCAGCACCTTGCGGTAAATTTGGTACTGCTCGTCCTCAAGCGGAAAGGCTTCACGCAACAGGAAGTGATATTCAGTACGATACAGACCGACACCTTCGGCACCGCTATCGCGCGCGGCCGGGATATCGGAGGCCAGCCCGACATTCGCATATAGTGGCAGCCGGACACCGTCCAGCGTTTCGGCCGGCAGGTCGCGCAGCCCCTTGAGCCGCCCGGACTTGGCCTGCTGTTCGCCAATCAGTTGCTGGAACCTATCGACCACGACGCGTGACGGTTCTATGTAGATACGCCCCTGGTCACCATCGATTACCATCTTGCAGCCGTCCAGACGCCCGATCGGTATGGGTGCAAGGCTCACGACAGCGGGAATGCCCAGGGCGCGCGCCATAACCGCGGTGTGAGACAGAGCCGACCCGTGCATGCAGACGATACCGGCGAGCTGCCCTACCGGCACAGCGGAGATCTCCATGATGTCCACCGTATCGCCCACCAGAATACACTGTTGAGGGTACTGCCTTGACTCTTGGGCCGCTGCCTGGAGCTGAAGTAGGACACGCTGGCCTATAGTGCGGATGTCTTCCGCACCTTTGCGCAGGTAGGCGTCTTGCATTTTTTCGAACAGCTTTGCATGATCGACAATGGTGTCCCGCCATGCCCCAGGAGCCCAGTTGCCGGCACGGATCCGCGCGAGGGCGTCCGGCACCAAACCGTCACTGCCCAGCAACATGGCATATACATCGAACAAAGCGCGCACCTCACCGGGTAGGTCAGCGGCCAGGCGCTCACTGCTGGCCTGCAGCTCCTCATGAACAGCCGCGACCGCAGACCTGAAAACAGCCTCCTCGGTATCGATATCCTGGATCTTTCGATCCGGTATAGATTCCAGCTCGGCCAGTGGATCGAGTAGTGTGGCGGTACCTATGGCCAGGCCGGCAGCCATCTGCACCCCCTGGATAAACGCCTCCCCCTGCTTCTCCCCGCTCAGCATCCTGGCAACTTCGTCGACTGCCGCTGCCTGGTGGATAACCTTTGCCAGTTGCGCTGCAATCGTCAGGAAGAGAGTCAGCTCTTCCTTATCGAATGGGTCCGGCGCCCGTTTCCAGGCCACCAGTACACCCAGGATCTGGTGATAGTGGATCAAGGGTACACCGAGAAAAGATTTAAAATGCTCTTCTCCCGTTGCAGAAGATGGATGGTAGCGTGGGTGAGCCGCCGCGTCCGGTATCGTAATCAGCTCACGGCGTTCCCCGACCAGGCCCAGAAGGCCCTCCTGCGAATCTATACGGACCTTGCCTATGGATGCCTGGTTAAAACCAGCGGATGCCATCAGCACGTATTGGCTGGTTTTCACATCGGTCAGATACACGGCGCAGGCATCGACTGACAGTGCATCTTTGACCCGGCGCACAATAATATCCAGAGCGTCATCCAGATGTGCTGCGGCGCTGACTTCCTGTACGATTTGCCGCAAAGTCACAAGCATCGAAACAACTCCTCTACCTCTACACAGCCTCCGTCAATATTTTCAACAGCATGGTGAGCCTGACCTTTTTCAGGGACGGATTGCACTACTCTCGCTAAAGCCACTTCGTCACCACGGACACCACCTTCTGTATCCGGTACAGTTGAGTAACCGGACACAGTAAGCATGCTGTCGATTGCAATCCCAATTCTCAGGCTGGCGCTGTGGATTCACCGCCCTCATTAGTACTCTCGTTATCACTCTTGGCAAAACTGAGCGCATCCGCAAGTCTGTCGTAGCGGTACTCTTTGTAGTGGTACACCGTCTTAGGTGAGCTTGTGATACCGTATTGGGCCATCTGGGATTTGTCTTGTTCACTCATTTCGATCTCCTCGTTTTATAGGGTTGGGGATAGCTCGATGTCCTTGTTTGACACCAGCACCCGAGTTGAGCAAAGCTACTCTTTTTGGGCACCTTTAATCGGCTCGATCTGCTCTTTCGCTTCATCCTGCGCTGCTCCATCTCCCTGCTTCGTAATCGCATCGATATTATCCAGCTTGTTCCAATGTGCTGCCGCCTTGCCCTTTAACTGCTTCCAGCTGTCCTGGACGATATTCCAATTCATATTTAATTCCTTCCGTTTGAGACCCGAGCGGCTTGATTGCCGGCCGGACACCCCTGGTAGCAGCCACTATTCCGTCGCGTGTAATGCTCCCCAACGGCTAGATACAGAGAGAGCAGGTTGCGACAGCCTGGGCCGATCCGATGAAAACTACGGATGCAAGCGCAAGGTTAGTCGTAAGTCCCTGCTTAGTCCGTACGCTGGCGCACACAAGGCTGTTCCTGGTCACTGACGGATACTTCAGAGCGGGAGCAACATGCACGCTCCGACTGAGCAGGTTCCCCGCCGATTGCGTTCTACCTTGGCCCGATAGCGGAGCTCTGAGAATTACAGAACTATCCGCATGGCTAACCAGTGCATCAGTTCGCTACCTGACATAGGGTTGGAGCTGTATAATAGGTGCGACGCTTGAGCCGATACGTTCCACCGTTTCGGCAGGATGGAGCTCAACAACAGAAGGTATTTCATGTCCGTTCTTCATGATCCGCGCCAGAATTATCTGCTCGCCGCGCTGCCGGCGGAGGAAACTGCGCGCATCTTCCCCCATCTCGAGCAAGTCCCGATGCCGCTTGGCGCGACGGTTTACGAGCCAGGCATTTCGATGAATCACGTCTATTTTCCCACCACCTGCATCGTATCCCTGCTGTATGTTATGGAGGATGGCGCATCGGCCGAGATTGCCGTGGTCGGAAATGAGGGTATCGTTGGTGTCTCCCTCTTTATGGGCGGCGAATCAACCACCAGCCGGGCGGTCGTACAAAGCGCCGGCCACGCTTACAGGCTGAACGGGCAGCTACTCAAGGAGGCATTCTTTCGCGCCGGCCGGATGCAGCAACTATTGCTGCGTTACACACAGGCGCTGCTCACCCAGATGGCGCAGACTGCGGTGTGCAACCGGCATCACTCGGTGGACCAGCAACTGTGCCGCTGGCTGCTATTGAGTCTGGACCGTCTGCCGACAAACGAGTTAACCATGACCCAGGAGCTGATCGCCAACATGCTCGGGGTACGCCGTGAGGGTGTCACCGAGGCGGCCGGCAACTTGCAACTTGCCGGAT
>Ga0316201_10002769_pt1 | contig 12640 bp, 9 predicted proteins | sample CS6wburrow_MG_FD_204516 | JGI IMG/M metagenome (GOLD analysis project Ga0316201, IMG submission 204516) | Coastal sediment microbial communities from Delaware Bay, Delaware, United States - CS-6 worm burrow | ecosystem: Environmental > Aquatic > Marine > Coastal > Sediment | place: USA: Delaware... | reverse complement strand
CGAGAGCGAAGCATGGGTCATGATATCTTCTACGTCGGTCGCGCCCCGATGTTTCGTCTGATTCGTGCCTCGATTGCACTGGCGATCCGGAGCAAATACCCCATGGATTCTAGCGGCTTAGATCATGATGGGCTTTGGAAGAATCGCCGGGCTGCTCTGCCTCGTTGCCTGCGCGCACAGGGTAGATGTCCCTCCAGATGAACCGCAATCGCGTGCGATTGCTCACTACCAGGTTACAATCTTTGACAACCTTGGCGGTGCGAGAGTTCATGCATGCTTCAAAGGCATGGCCCCGGCGGATTTGGTTCCGATGGATGAAAGCGCCGCATCACGGCTGCGGGGCGCCTGGGTCGATGGCGTCCCCGTAGAAACGAAAGAGGGTCGAATCTTGTCGAGTCGGGTATCGGCGCCCGCCTGCGTCGAGTACGAAACCCAGTTCGAACGCAGCCCAACGCGACTGGGGGATTCATCCGCCAGGATAGTGTCCCAGACCCAGTGGCTCTGGCGCCCCGATCCGTTTCCCCGCGAGCTCAGCGCATCGATTCGCTTCCGGCTTCCCGGTGAAGGGCAGGTCTCGTTGCCCTGGTCACGATCCAACGGCGCCTACCTGCCCGAGCGAAGCGCCTTCTTCGTCGAGACCTTCGGAGTGTTAGGGGTGTTTGACCAGCAAGCGTTTTCGTTGGCCAACACCGAAGTCGACGTCGCGCGTCTCGGCGCATGGCCAGTCGACATCGACGTTCGCCGTTGGCTCTCTCGCGCCGTCCAGACCAGCGCGTCCGTCGGCGGTCGATTCCCTCGCGATCATGTGCAGTTCGTGATCGTTCCGGTAGATGCACCGGGTGAGCAGGTCGCGTTCGGGATGCTGCGCAGAGGTGGCGGCTCGTCGATTCTTCTTCTTCCCTCGTTGGACAGCAACGCGGCTGAGCTCGAATCGGATTGGGTCGCAGTTCACGAGCTCTCGCATCTGTGGCTTCCCCGCGTGCGGGTGCAAGACCGCTGGCTATCCGAAGGAATAGCGACGTACTTACAGGAGGTTCTGCGGGCGCGATGCGGCCTGCAGAGCGGCGTGCGGGCTTGGAAGCGTATCCGCGAAGGTTTCGAACGCGGCCGGCATTCGGGTACCGGTCGCTCATTGGCCGACGAGAGCCGCAGCATGAATCGGACCCAAGCCTATCAGCGCGTGTACTGGGCAGGGGTGGCGTTTGCGCTGGAAACCGACGTCAGGCTTCGGCGCGCCACTGGTGGGAAGAGCACGCTTCTGCTGGCGATCAGCGACGCACAGTCCGACTGGGACAAAGAGACGCATCCAGTACGCGCGTCCCGCGTCCTTGCTGCTCTGGACGAAGCAAGCGGCACCGACTTCATTCGAGAGCTTGGCGTACGCTATGCCGCGGGCTCCAATTTCCCCGACACGAGCTACGTAGATTCGCCGGGGTACCGTGAGCTCCGCGCGCAAATCACCTTGCCCGCGGATGACGGCTGCAAGATCAACGGCGAATCGTTGCGATGACGCGTCCGCGGGCCGGAGGGCGTCGCTTTGCGAGTCGAATAGCGAGAGCTGCACGGTCTTTGCCCGGACCCAGCAGCGCGGGCCGCGACGCATACAAGGTGGCGAGCGCGTCGCCCGAGCGGACTCGATCGCCGAGCTGGACGTGCAGGCGAATTCCCGCTCCCCAATCCACGGCATCCTCCGCGCGGCTGCGGCCTGCGCCCAGTCCCATCGAGGCATACCCGAGCTCCAGGGGATCGATGCCGGTGACGTAGCCATCCTTCGTGGCGCGAATCGTCGACCGGTGGCGCGCCAAGGCCAGTCGATCCGGCGAGTCCACCACACGAGGATCACCCCCCTGGGCCTCGACGACTTGCCGCATCTTCTCGAGCGCGCTCCCGTCCTTCACCCGCAGCTCGACGCGTCGTCGCGCCTGGCTCTTGGTCTTCGCGACGCCCGCCGCCCTCAGCATTTCGACGGCCAGCTCGTAACTGAGCTCCCGCAAGTCGTCCGGCCCTTCGCCATGGAGAATTTCGAGTGCCTCGGCGGTTTCGAGCCCGTTCCCGATCGTGTATCCAATGGGGCTGTTCATGTCGGTCAGCAGCGCGGAGACCCGTTTGCCAGCAAGCGTTCCGACCCGCACCAGTGACTGAGCGAGCTCTCTGGCATCCGACTCGGTCTTCATGAACGCGCCTCTGCCCACCTTGACGTCCAAGACCAGCGCGTCGATCCCTTCGGCAAGCTTCTTGGACAGAATGCTCGAGGTGATCAGCGGGATCGACTCGACCGTCCCGGTAACGTCCCGAAGCGCGTAGAGTCGTTTGTCGGCCGGTGCGAGGTCACCTGTCTGCCCGATGAGCGCGCAGCCGATCTTGCGGAGTTGTGTTCGGAACTGTCCCACGCTGAGATCGACGCGGAACCCCGGGATCGCTTCGAGCTTGTCGAGTGTACCTCCGGTGTGACCAAGCCCGCGCCCACTCATCATCGGTACGGCCACACCGCAGGCTGCCACGATGGGAGCGAGGCAGATGCTGACCTTGTCTCCGACTCCTCCAGTAGAATGCTTGTCGACCTTCGGGGCATCGAGCTCGTCGAGGCTCAGAACCCTGCCGCTGTCCCGCATGGCGAGGGTCATGGCGACCGTTTCGTCGAAATCCATGCCCTGGAAGTAGACGGCCATCGCCAGCGCGCTCATTTGGTAGTCGGCAACTGAGCCATCCATGAAGCCGGAGATCAACTCTTCAATCTCGAGCTTCTCGAGCTTCCCGCCGCCTCGCTTGCGAACGATCAGCTCTGCTGTTCCGACGCTTGTTCGCTGCCTGCGCACGATCACTTACGGCGGGCGCGCCGAGGTCGTTTTCGCGGCTCCTCGCCCCGTTCCTTCTGGGGGCCTCGCCGCCCCTTGGGCGCGCTGCGCTTCTGGGCTGGTTCGGCTCGTCCTTGCTTCTGTGGGCCGCGGCGCTGCTGCGGTGCGCGCCCCTGCCTTCTTCGCACCTCTGTCGGCGCCTCCGCGGGCTGATGCCCCAATAGCGAGCCGACGACATCTCGGGCCTGCACGTTCGCGTCCTCAATCCGCACCCGAACAGGATCGTTCATGGTGAAGATCTTCGAGGTGCGTGCCCCGATCAAGCGGATGCCTAACTCGTCGGGCTCGTACCGGTCTTCGAGCTGCTCGAACGGCAGCAAGACGCTGACGAATGGGTCTTCGAGTTGAATGTAGATCCCGAACGGGGCGAAACCCGAGATGCGTCCGTCGAACTCGTCTCCGATGTGATCCTGCATGTAGATCGTTCGGTAAACGTCCATCACGTCGCGCTCCACGATCATGGCGCGCCGCTCGGATTCACTGGCCTTCGCAGCGAGGCGTTGCAGGCGTGGTCGAAGCGCCGCCGCATCGAGACTCTCCTTGCGAATCATGCTGCGGAGGACTCGATGCACCATCAGGTCCGGATAGCGTCGAATCGGAGAGGTGAAGTGCAGGTAGTCCTTCGCCGCGAGCGCAAAGTGCCCGGTCGTCGGGTCGGTGTCGTAGATCGCTTGCTGCATGGCCCGCAGGAGCAGATACCGGAGCAGTGATGCCTCGTTGGTCCCTTCGATTCGGCGCAGGAACTGGCTGAGTTGCTTCGGCGTCGACGCGGACTCCTCTTCGAGCTCGTATCCGAACGACTTCGCCACCTGGCAGAACATCGAGATGCGTTCCGGGTCGGGTTTCCCGTGGACACGGAAGACGCCGGGCGCAGCGTGGCGCTTGATGTGCGCAGCGACGGTTTCGTTGGTCACCAACATCATGTCTTCGACGATGCGGTAGGCCTGCCGAATCCCCGGGTCCTTGCGAGACTGGACGATCTCTTTGGGCTCTCCGTGTTCGTCCAGGACGATCTTGCCTTCTGGGAGGTCGAAATCCAGAGCGCCGCGCTTCAAGCGTCGCGCGCGAAGACGCTGAGAAAGGTCGAGGAGGATCTTCAGGGTCCCGATTCGTTTCTCCGCGGACGGCTGGTGAGGGCCGCTCTTGGTGAGCCCGAGAGCACGCGCGACACCCTCGTAGTAGAGCTTGCCGTGCGACCGCATGACCGCTTCGAAGATACGGTGCGAGGTGACCTGCCCCCTGTCGTCGATTTGCATGTCGACCGCCATGCAGAGTCGGTCGCGATTCGGCACGAGAGACGCAAGGTTGGTCGAAAGCTCCGGAGGGAGCATCGGAATCGCGCGATCGGGAAGGTACACGCTGTTCCCGCGGCTAACCGCTTCGCGGTCCATTGCGCTGCCTTCCGGAACGTAATGGGACACGTCCGCAATCGCGACGATGAGATGAAAGCCTTTGCCTTTGCGCTCGACCCAGATTGCGTCGTCGTGGTCTCGTGCCGTCTCCGGATCGATCGTCACCAAGTCGACGTCCCGCAAGTCTTCACGACGGTTTGCGACGTCACGATCCACACGGGCGGGGAGGGCGGCCGCTTCCAGCTCGACGTCATCGGGAAACGGTTCCCGGATGCCGTCGCGGATCTTGATTTTCTCGACTTCGATTCGCGCTACGCCCTGGGCGCCGAGCACCTCCAGGACGCGAACTTCGGGTCTATCCTCGCGCCTCTGGGGGAAGGTCACGATCTCCGCTAGAGTCACGTCGCCTTTTCGGACGGACTTCGGGACTTCACCGACCACGCGCATCGGCGAGGGAAGTCGGTCGTCGTCGGGCTCGAAGCTCATTCCGCGGCCTCGCGGATGCAAAGTTCCAGTCACTTCCTTCAGTCGCCGCTCCACGATCCCGACGATGTGCCCGTCGCGGCCCTTGGCCGATGGCTTCGCTCGGAGCTGGACGGTGTCGCCGTGCAGTGCTGGACCCACCGCATCCGGCGGGATGAACACATCGGCGCTTCCGTCGTACACTTTTACGAAGCCGTAGCCTTGGCGGGTCATCGTCAGACGGCCTTCGATCGGAGGGGTGACCGTCGGGGCCACCAGCTCTCGCTCTTTGGCCTTGCGACCGCGGCCGCGGCCGGCCTTGACCTGCTCGCGCCCTCGTTTCTCGTTCTTGGAGGCGGCGAGCGCTCGGAAACGCAGGCCTGGCAACTCCGTGACTAGATTCTCGTCAGCAAGCAACAGGAGGCGCCGGACGACTTCGTCTTTGGCACTGCGCGGAACATCGAGCCGTCCGCAAAGCTCTCCGACGTGCATGGCACGAGGAGCGTGTGTCTGCAGAACCTGCAGGATCTCGTTCTTTTCAGGAATATCTTCGTTCATTATTTCTATCGCAGGGCGTGAACCCCGCCGTCGTCGGATCCGAAATACAATGTTCCGTCGGATCCAATCTCCACTGTCGAGTCGACGTCCTGGCCGACGTTGTATCGCCAGAGCACAGAACCGCTGGGGTCGATGCAGTAGAGGAAGTTGTCTTGGGAGCCCACGTAGATGCGACCATCCGCATCGATTCGGGCTGAGGCGCGTACTCGACCTCCGGTGGCGACCTTCCAGCGGAGGTCACCCGAGGGGTCTATGGCATAGACGTTCCCATCATACGAGCCGACGACGACGGTGCCATCTCGCGCGATGGCTGGGGTCGCCCGTACCTCATCGCCGGTCTTGAATCTCCAAAGAATCTTCCCCTCCGGATCGACCTGGACGACCTCCCCGCGCACCGTGCCCGCGTAAATTCGACCATCGTCGTCGACCGATGCCGCACCCTCGATCGCGCCGCGGAGCTGGACCGACCAGGCAAGAGAGCCGTCGGGCCGGAGCGCCATGAGGGAGCCTTCGATGGTGCCGATGACCACCAGACCGGATGGGTGGATCACCGGTGCGCTTCGAACGTGGTCAGCCGTCGGCTTGTGCCAGTGCAGCCGGCCCAGGAGATCGACAGCATAGGCGCCATTGGCCACGACGTAGACGCGTCCGTCGGGGCCCAAGGTGGCGGACGCGTCCACGACATCCTGAAGCGGTAGCTTCCATCGGGGCTGTCCCCGAAGCGAAAGTGACACGAGCTCTTGCTGGTGTGTTCCGAAGATGATCGATGATCCTGCGACGAGCGCGCTGGGGTAGATCTTCTGCCCGGCCGAGTAGCGCCACTTCAGCGAACCGTCGGGATTCAAGGCGACGAACTGCCCGTCCAGCGAGCCCACGTAGACGGTGCCGTCGTTTCCGACGATCGGCGACGCAAACACCCGGGCTCCGGTTTGGTAGGTCCACGCCGGGGAGGGGTTCGAAGGCGGCCCGCGGTTCTCGCTGCGCCCCGTGTGTGCCGCGTCCCCCATGAAGCCGTTGGCGCTTCGCGGCGCCACGCGCGGCTCTGTCCGGTCCGGCGCGACCGGCGGCATCGCAAGCTCGGCCAGCACCTCTTCGACGAAGCGGCACTTCCCTTCGTGGCAGATTCGATCGGCCCGGCACTCCGAGTCCGACATGCAGGGCGTAGACGGACGCGAACGGGCACCGCTACAGGCGGCGACCATCAAGAGCACGAGCAGTGCCAACAGGAGTTGCGGGCTGTAGCGCAATGCGCCCGGACTATACCATCGGGGATCCATCGTCACAGTCGCGACTGACTACCAGCTGAGAAGCCGGATCTCGCTGCCTTTTTGTAGGGCGATCTTTCGACCGTTCGGACTAATGGCGATGCTCCGGAGCTCCCCTTGGACAGCGTCCCAGTCACCGGGTCGGAGCCAGAGCCCCGAACCGCCTTCTCGCCAATCTCTCACGACGACTCCCTCCGCGTGAGGAATCACGTAGCGCGCTCCGTCGGCGGTGATTCGGGCGCCATGGATCGGCGCTGGCAGGGGGCTCGTGGTGTCCAGGTCGATCGGGCGACCCGCCGGCTTCCCGAGCTCGTTGACGGGCACGACGCGGAGCAAGTCGCCCGAGGCCGCAACCAGTCCCTGCGGGGCCCAGCCGAGCACCGCCCACTCGAACGCCGTCGCTGGCCGATCGATTGGAGTCTTGCAGGGGGCATTGGCGCTGCGCTTCTCAATCGGAACGCGATGGCTCTGCTTGCCGCGAATCGGACCGATCTCGGCTTCGAAGCCCGCGCAGGTCGCGCGCACCGCCCGAACGGCGAAGCGACCGCTCGGATCGCGAATTGCTGGCGCGATCTCCGCTTCGGAAAGCCGCGTTTTGACGCCGGTGCTCAGTTGTACCTGGCGAGGGGCCCGGCCGTCGATGACGAGGCTGTCGTCGTCCTGGAAGTAGAGCGAGGCCCAGCCGCTCTCGTTGTCGACCAGACGCCAGGTCGCGACAGCATTGGCCTTCGCCTTGCGCCAAGCGGCCTGGACGAGACTACGTTCCTCGGGGCTGGGTTGGATCGCCGAGTTCTGCCACCAGCGCTGGAGCTCCAGCGCTCGAACGAACTTCCCCTGGCGAATTGCTGCGGCCATGGCGACCGTAGCCGCGCGCGCCGTGGCCGGTGACTGCTGGCATTGCAAGCCCTGAGTCCCCATCAGCCCAACTCGGGCCGCTCCGCTTTCGCGGCACAGGGCAACGAAGGCACCGAGCACCTCGAGCGCGCGATCGTTGGCGCTGCCGGGATTCGAGCTGAAAGACTCCCAGGCGCCGTCCGCCAGGCCTTTGAGGCTTGCCTCCGGTTGCGAAACATCTCTCGCGAAACCACCCGGCCGGTTCAGCCATGCCAAGGGGATGTCGGTGTCACCGATGCGCAGGTTCGCCACGACATCGTCGTAGCCGTCGGTATCGCGATCTTCGACCGCAAGCTCGATTTCGATGGCTGCGCTCGATTGTCCATTCGGTGGCAAGACGGTGATCCGTTCCCGAACGCGCGGCTGGGCCTCGATCGTGACCAGCCACAAGTTCGTTCGCTTTCCGGTCTCGCAACTGTGTTCGACACGAACCCCAGCCAGTGAGCTGGAGATCTGCCGGACCTCCGCGGTCGGTTCGACACAATGAGCAGGCACGAGGAACGAGTCGATGAGCCTCGCAGAAACATCGAGGCCCCGTGGGTAGGCTGCCTGGAGCCGAACCTCATGCGGGTCCGCCGAGACGACCAGAGCGTCTATCGGCTCAGCTCCATCGAGATCGAGTTGCAGCGCCGACAGCGCATAGCCCGTCTGCAGAACCAGCGTCGAGTCGGCGACGCGAACTTCGACCTGGTCCGGCCCGAAGGTCTCGCCGACCGGCAGGGCCGCTGCTTCCTCCCCGAGGTCCGCCGCGGGCGCGCTCGAGTCCTGGCCTGCATCCTGTAGGCCGAAGGGAACCTGCTTGCGGCCGGAGCAAGCCCCAGCGAGGCCCCCTATGAGAAGCCCTCCAGAGACAAACATGAGCGGGACGGCAGCCCAGCGCTGCGATCGGCACAGCTTCATGCGAATGGATTAGCACGCGCTCGGGGGCGGAGCCTCAAAAGCGTCACTCCGGCCCCGGTACGCAAATCGCGTCGTTCTGGTCGATGGGACAGGTTCCGAGGCCGGATCCACACAGGCCGTCTGCGCCGAGGCAGCGGAAACCCAGCTGGCAATCATCATCGACGAAGCAGGGGTCGAAACAAATCAAGGCCTCGTCGACGCCGCCGGCGAGGCTCGAGGGGTAACAGCTGCCGAAGAGCCCGACATAGGCTCTTGGGCAATCGTCGGAGAGCGGTCCTTCGGCCTCGCAGTAAAGCGTGCAGACCGAATTGACGTAGTCGAAACCGCCGAACTCCACCCGGAGCTCCTCGCACAGCGTTGCCGTCGCCACGCAGTCGGCGACGGTCAGGCAGGCGTCGTAAACCGGGATGAGAACCTGCGTTGGGCTCGAGCAGCCGACTAGCGTCGCGAACAGCAGCACGGCGAGAACCGGCACTAGCTCGTGAGCGGAACGAAGCATCGCCCTAGTTTAGCCAGCGCGGCTCGTCGGCGCGACCACCCTGCACCACATCCAAGGGGTTCTTCTTTTTGCGCCGCTTCAACCGGCGCCGCCGGCCGCTCGGCGGCCGCCGCAGCCACTCGATGAAGGCGATGCCGCTGCCGAGAGCCCCGATGTCCGCTGCGAGCGCGACTGCGTCCCCGGAGGTGATGAACCTCAAGGCACTCAGTCCGAGCATGAGATAGATGATGTGCTCGGGCTTCATCTCGATGACGCCGAAGAAACTCATCCGCCCCTGGCCGCGGTACGACCATGCGAATGCCGAGATCGAGGCCCAAAGAATGGCCTGGGCGCCATACAGCGGAGCCGAGCTCGGAATCAGCATCCCGACGATGAGCGCCATGACGGCAGACGCCAGCACTGCGACCGCGCAAAGCTGGATGGTGCGCTTCTCCCCGAAGCGCTGCTCGAACGGCGCTAACATCCACCAGAGAAACACGAGCTCGATCAGCATCGAAAACACCGACGACGGGCCAGTTGGAAAAGCGAACGCATAGGTGCCGAGCTGCCAGAGCGTCGCGACGCCCGGCTGTTTCGTATCGAGCGCAAGAAGCCCGAAAATCGGCACCCCGGCCCAGTTCTGGAGGAGAATCTGCACGATCCAGGCGCTGAAGAGCGCGATCAGCAGCTTTTTCACGAACGGAGTCAGTGGGGGAAAACGGAACACAGGCTTGGTATGGCTATCGTAGGGATCGTTGGCAAGGGTTCAAGGCGCCGGGCAGGCCACGCCGCCATCCATGGTTCGGAAGTCGACTGTCCCTACGTCCAGGAGCATTTGGGTACCGCCGTCGATCGTGGTGAGCTCCGTGGATGCGATCGGCGAGCAGTCGACGACGAACTTGAGACCGGTGGTCGCGCGCCATCGCGATTTGTATCTGAGTTCGCCGTCCACTTCCGGCGGCATGGCGAGAATCGCACCTGTGCCGTCGCATCGATTACGGGTCACGAGTTGCGTGTCGAGATACGCACCGCCGTCCACAACCGCGTTGGAGTCGGTTTCGGCATCGCACTTGAGTAGGAACTCCGGGGCCGACCAGAACTGAAGCACCGGCTCGTCGATGATGGCGAGCTCGACCAGGGCGATGTTCTCGCAGGTTTCCGCTGTGGGTTCCTGCCCGTTGACGAGCCAGCGGCCGCGAACCTGCACGTCGCAGCCCGACGGATTGAAGCGCACGTCCTGCACGCAAGCGGTCGATAGAGCGCCTGCCGTCAGCGCCAGCACGAGCGTTGAAACCCTCATCTCCGGGTAGCCTATCGCGCCGAAAAATGCAGTCAATTCGAGAGTTGACAGCGCGTTTTCCATGCTTAGTTTGCGTCAATCGTCGGAACATCGCTGAGGCGCGATGGTGGCGCCGCAGCTTTCTCCGACTCGTACCGGACCTGCGCACGCAGGTCGAGGGAGGAATACATCATGTTGGTTCGTTGGGATCCATTTGAAGAGATGAACCGCCTCCAAGACCACTTCCTAGGTGGCAGGAGGCTCTCAAAGCAGGCATTTCAAGTCGCGGTCGACATCCGCGAAGAGGATGATGCTTTCTACGTAGACGCTGAGGTTCCGGGCATGGCCGCGGAAGACGTCAAGGTCGACGTCGAGAACAAGGTTCTCACCCTCAGCGGTGAGCGCAAAGTCGAGAAGGAAGAGACCGAGGGCACCTATCGTCGCGTCGAGCGTCAGTACGGCAGCTTCACCCGCTCGTTCAGCCTTCCCGAGACAGTCGACGCGGACAACATCAGCGCCGACCTAAAAGACGGAGTGCTCGAGTTGCGACTTCCCAAGAAGGAAGCACCGACCCCGAGAAAGATCGCGGTCAACGCATCGAAGTGAAGCTCAGGTAGTTCCCTGCAACGGCTTCGTCCCCTTCATCGATGGGTTGAGATGTGCGGCCGGCCCGTGCGGCCCTTTAACAGCGCCATATGCCGAGCGGTAGCCACAGCAGTTGCTCGGTGGGCAGCCGTCTTCGTCGAATTTTGCTTCAGGAACTCTGGCAAAGTCGCTCACTTGACCCTAACACCCTCCATAATCTGCAAATAACGCGGTGCTCGGCCGCGCCAAGCTACCGACAGACTGGTTCGGAGCGAGCACCCCATTGAGGGAGGACGAGCAATGTTTTGGGCGAGACGAACTTCATGGTTGGTCGCCGGACTGCTGTCCCTCTCGCTGCCTGCCTGCAGCGGTGACAGCGACGGGGACGGGCCGAGCGGGGCCTGCGAACCCACCTGCGATGCCAATGCCTGTCTGGTCTGCGACACCAGCGGCGACTCACCGCAGTGCGTCTCTGCCTGCGGTGACGGTCTGCTCTGCCAGGACGGCGAATGCGTGGTCCCCGAATCCGCCCAGTGTGATGCCTGTGACCCGTGCCAGTACTGCGACACCAGCCTGGATCCCGCCGCCTGCGTCGACTTCTGCGCCGAGGGTACCACCTGCAACGAGGAAACCAACGCCTGCGAGCCCGACTCGGTCGCGCCGGCCTGCGATCCGGAATGCGACGGCTGCTCGACCTGCGACACCACGCTGGTCACCCCGGTGTGCGTCTCGAGCTGCGATGACACCGAGTACTGCAACGAGGACGGTGACGAGGCCCTGTGCATGATCGACCGCACGCTCGGCGGCACCGAGCCCGGCAAGGATCACAGCGAGAAGATCAGCGCCACCAGCTTGGCCGACGGCCCTGCCGCCACCGCCACCTGCATGGGTTGCCACAGCGACATGTTCGATCACGTGCTGGATTCTGCTCATTGGCGCTGGGACTTGGCTGCGGCTCCCGATACGGTTATCCCCGATGGCGCCGGTTCTACAATGCCCATCGGGCTGACCGGCAAGAATCAGCTCATCAACAATTTCTGCGTCGCCGTCGAGACGAACGAGGCGCGCTGCGCGCAGTGCCACGCCGGCTACAACTTCACCGACCTGGACACCTACAACTGGGACGAGAAGGCCAACATCGACTGCCTGGTCTGCCACGCCGACCCCGCATCTGGGTATGCGAAGAAGAAAGCACCTGGCGGCCAGGTTGCTATTAGCGAAGACTGGGATAGCGAAGACTTGGCGCTGGCCGCCAAGAGTGTCGGCACGACAACCCGCGCCAACTGCGGCGCCTGCCACTTCAAGGCTGGCGGCGGTGACAACGTCAAGAAGGGCGACATCGGCTCGGCGCTAGCCAAGCCCACGGAAGACATCGACGTGCACATGGGACGCGGCATGGTCTGCGCCGACTGCCACGTCACTGAAGACCACAAAATCCCGGGTAAGGGCGTGCACAACCCGGTCTCCGAGGGACGCGTGATGTGCAGCGACTGCCACAGCGGCACCGTCCATGACGACTCGGCGCTCGAGTCCCACATCGCCAACCTCGCCTGTCAGACATGCCACGTGCCGGCGTTCAGCCGCACGCAGGCAACGAAGATGGACTGGAAGTGGGAAACCGCCGGCCAGTTCGACCTGGACCCAATCCCCGTGGACACCGTCACCCTCGTCGACGGCAGCACGGTTGAGAAGCCGGCCTACGACTGGATGAAGGGAACCTTCGATTGGGACGCCAACGTGCGACCGGTCTACGCCTGGTACGATGGCGGTGTCGAGCGATTGACCACGACCTCCGGCGGCTTCATCAGCGGCGATGGCAGCGTCGGCGATCCCATCGCGATCGCCAAGCCGATTGGCGCCCGAGGGGTCAACGGCGCGAAGCTGTATCCGTTCAAGGTCATGACCGGCTCTCAACAGGCCGACCTCAACGCGGCCAACGGCGAGTTCCTGATCGTGCCGTGGCTGTTCAGCGGCGACCCTGCCTCGGATGCCTTCTGGAAAGCGATTCCAGC